>Ga0136651_10000170_pt1 | contig 33286 bp, 27 predicted proteins | sample Mar14236cmmetaG_FD_94867 | JGI IMG/M metagenome (GOLD analysis project Ga0136651, IMG submission 94867) | Marine hydrothermal vent microbial communities from Guaymas Basin, Gulf of California to study Microbial Dark Matter (Phase II) - Marker... ... | reverse complement strand
GTCATATTTAACAGCTTGTGGGGAATACAGTTCTGATATAATATTACTTTTGTCAAAGGAAAAGTTACGTCCACTTTTAGGTGAAACAGGCATACCCCCCAAAAATTGTAGGTTGATTTCTGTGAATCATTTTGAATAAAAGTTTTGCTGGTTTTTATACTAGATAATTACTTTTCGACTAGGGTGATAATTTTCATAATATGCATTTGCCACCCTGATCCGCCGGCTGGCGGAGAAGGGTCTGCTAAACTTTGTGAATCATTGTTATTTTAGTACTTTGCGACGATATGCACCATCCCTTATCTTTTGTTATTATTAGGTTGTTGTGTAATAATGAAAAAGTGCCATGCTCCCTAAAAATTTTGGGGATATGCATGCTTTTAGGTGAAATTCTTGACACTACACATAGCTAAAAAAAAAGAGAGATACATCTTGAATAGTCAGGATGATTTTTTAGGAGGATACATGTCAATATCTGTTGCTCCTGATGGAACTGAATACAAATTTCCTACTCCTGAGGAAGACAAGCTGGAGCTGTTAAAAATTGTTTCAATCTCTGAAGAAGAGAGAAAAAAAGGTCGTAAGATCGTGGTTGTTCAGGGTATGGGTTTTGTGGGCTCTGTCATGGCTGCGGTTGTAGCAGATGCAGAAGATGAAAAAGGTGAATCCCTTTATTTTGTTCATGGAAATGACCTGGTCTCCAGACGGTCATTCTGGAAAATTCCAGTTATCAATAGTGGCACTCCACCAGTAAGTGCGAGCGATCCTGAAATACCGAAGATTTTTCCACGTTGTGTGAAAGAGAAAAAAACCCTCAGGGCAACATGGCATCCCGAAGTATTCAAGATGGCTGATATTGTTGTTGTTGATATTCAACTTGATGCTCAGAAACCCGAATTGGGACATGCAGAAAAGGGATATTGCGATCTCAAAGCTTTCAAGGATGGCATCCGAACAATTGGAAGAAATATTAAACCGAACTGTCTTGTACTTATCGAGACAACAGTTCCCCCGGGAACATCTGAGAAGATCGTGAAACCTGTGATTGAAGAAGAATTCACAAAGCGTGGAATTGACACAGAGAAAAATCCCGTACTTATAGCTCATTCCTACGAACGCGTTATGCCTGGTTCAAAATATGTGAGTTCTATCCGTAATTATTGGAGAACCTTTTCAGGTATCAATAAAAAAGCTGCTGATTTAGCTGAGGAGTTTTTGACCAATGTATTAGATACCAAGGATTTTCCTCTGTGGCGATTAGGACATACCAATGCTTCCGAAATGGCAAAAGTCCTTGAAAATTCTTATCGAGCAACTAATATTGCGCTTATGTATGAATGGGCTCGATTTGCTGAAAAAATCGGTGTGAATCTGTTTGATGTTATCTATTCAATTCGTGTTCGTAAGGGAACTCATGACAATATGCTCAGACCGAGCCTTGGTGTAGGTGGTTATTGTCTGACAAAAGATCCCGTTCTGGCAAACTGGTCTGCAAATGCTCTTTTTGGGCTTGAAGAAAAACTCTCTATGGCTGTACATGCAGTAGATGTAAATGATCTAATGCCATTACATACCCTTGAACTCATCGAGAAAGCAGTACCTTCACTTATGGATAAACGAGTAGCTATACTTGGCGTTTCATATCTTCAGAATGTTGCAGATACTCGACATTCACCCACAAAACTTCTGTGGGAGCATCTCATGGAAAAGGATGCGATCATCTCTGTGCACGATCCACTTGTTAAGGTCTGGCCTGAGCTGGGAGATATGCGAATTGAGAAAGATCTCAAAAATATCCTATTTGATTCCGAGATCATAGTTTTCGCAGTAGGACATAAATCTTATCTTGAACTTGAACCTGATGAAGTAGTAAAAATGAGTACTCGCAAACCTTTGATCGTTGACTGTTCAAATTTCTTAACTGACGAAAAGATTGTGCGTTATCTTGAGCTTGGTTGTAATGTCGTAGGTGTAGGCAAGGGACATATTAAACATTTAAAAGAACAAATTAGAGAACAATAGATAGTGAAATTTATGATATCCAATCGAATCTTACAACATCCAATCCTCAAGATTAAGGAGCATAGGGACATTCCATTTTATTGGAATGGAAAGAAGATGTTGGCTCATGTGGGAGAAATGTTATCATCTGCGTTATTTGCGAATGGAGTACATATTTTCGGGCACCATCCAAAAGATGGCAGTCCTCAGGGAATTTTTTGTGCAAATGGACAATGTGCCCAATGTACGGTGATCGCAAATGGAATACCTGTCAAATCCTGTATGACCCCAGTACAAGAGAATATGATTGTTACCAGTTGTGATGGGCTACCGGAACTGCCGGAAGTGAATGATAAACCAGAATTCTCTACAATAAAAGAGGTCGAAACAGATGTTCTGATAATTGGTGGGGGACCTGCAGGACTTTCTGCAGCAATTGAATTATCAAAACATCAAGTGCCTTTACTACTGGTTGATGACAAATCAGAACTTGGCGGCAAACTTGTACTGCAGACTCACAAATTTTTTGGTTCAATTAAAGATTGCTATGCAGGTACGCGTGGTATAGACATAGCAAAGTTGCTTTCTGAGGAATTGCGGACACATAAAAGTGCTCAAGTATGGTTGAATAGCACTGTTCTCTTTGTGTTTAGTGACAAGAAGGTCGGTATATTAAAAGATAATGAGTACATCTTAGTTACCCCAAAAATTGTTCTTAATGCCGCAGGTGCAAGAGAAAAGATGTTGGCTTTTCCCGGCAATACCCTACCAGGAGTTTACGGGGCTGGAGCATTTCAAACCCTTGTCAATCGTGACCTAGTACTTCCTTCAAAGAGGATTTTCATCATCGGTGGGGGAAATGTTGGACTTATCGCGGGATATCATGCGCTCCAAGCAGGCATTCAGGTCGTTGGGCTTGCAGAAGCTCTTCCGGAATGCGGTGGGTATAAAGTGCATAAAGATAAACTACATCGGCTTGGTGTGCCGATATATACTTCACATACAATTATGTCTGCGAACGGAAACGATGACGTAGAATCTGTTACAATTGCACAGGTTGATGAACAGTTCAATCCAATTGTAAATACCGAGAAAACTATCTCTTGTGACACGATTTTGATAGCGGTAGGTTTGAATCCAATCAATGAATTTCATAAAGAGGCGGAAGAAGCGGGGATGATGACTTTTTCAACCGGAGATGCTGCAGAAATTGCTGAAGCATCATCTGCGATGTTTAATGGAAAAATAGCTGGCATCAAAGTAGCAAAAGCTCTTGGAAAAACTAACCAAAAAATACCAGCAGAATGGATTGAAAAAGCAGAAGTGCTGAAAAGCCCTCCTCAGAGAACATTGCAATATAAGGTTCCAGAAAGAGAGGAAGGTGTATTTCCTGTTTTTCATTGCGTACAGGAGATTCCCTGCAATCCATGTACCTCAGTATGTCCATTAGATCAAATAAATATTCCTGACGATAGCTTGCTTGGTCTTCCTAAATTCAAGGGAGAAAAATGTACAGGTTGCATGAAATGTCTGACTGTCTGTCCAGCACTTGCGATCACTCTTGTTGACTACAGAATGGATAGTAAAAAACCGACCGTATCAATTCCTTATGAAGTGAAGAATATGAAGATAAGTGAAGGTGACATAATAAATGTAGTAAATTATGAGGGTGAACTTTTAGATACACTCGAAGTGATAAAGGTTAGAAAAGCTTTGAATAAAACTGAAATAATTCAGGTAAAAGCACCAGCAAAGATAGCCAAACTCATTGCGGGAATTCAGATCCAGAATTTATCAGTATCACAAACATGGGAAAGTCCACTCACAGATATGCTGGATGATAAAGTGATTGTTTGTAGATGTGAGAGAGTAACTGCGGGTGAAATAAGAAAATGGATCAGAAAAGGTGTTACTGATATGAATCAGCTCAAGCAACTTACACGAGCAGGTATGGGAGCATGCGGTGGGAAAACTTGCGAATCACTCATTTTACGGATGTACAGAGAAGAAGGTTACGAACTTGATGATATAACACTTACTACACGTCGTCCTTTATATATTGAAGTCCCAATGGAAATTCTTTCAAGCATAGAGAAAGGGTAGAATACTCATGAGAAAAAATTACGATGTGGTCATTATTGGTGCTGGTTCAGTGGGAATCCCTATAGCTTTATTCCTTACTGAAAAGAAATTCTCTGTTCTCGTAATTGATAGTCTCCCTTCACCGGGACAGGGGCAAAACAAGAAAGCGATCGGTGGGATTCGAGCAACACATTCTGATAAAGCAAAAATTCACATTTCGCAAGAATCAATTGAGATATTCTCTACTTGGCAGGATATGTATGGAGATGATATTGAATGGCGTTCTAATGGTTATTCTTTTCCGGCATATACAGGAGAACATGAGAGTATGTTGAAAGATTTACTCAAAGTGCAAAAAAGCTATGGCTTGAATATTGATTGGATCTCACCTGAGGAATATCTGGAGTTGGCACCTGGAATTTCAATGGATGGTTTGAGGGGTTCTACATACTCTCCAGAAGATGGAAGCGCTTCACCCTATTTGGCGATCAATTATTTTTATTTCAAAAGCGTTGAATGGGGTGCAGAATATCTTTTTCATGAAGAAGTAACAGATATCAAAGTACTTAAGAATACATACAACATCGAGACAAATAAGGGAAGTAGATTCTCGGCAAAATATTGCATTAACACTGCAGGAAATGAAGCTCGTAAGATAGGGGAAATGGTTGGACTTGAGATCCCCGTGATTCCTGATAGTCATGAGGGGGGCATTACAGATGCAGTACAACATTTCTTTAATCCGATGATCGTTGATTTGAGACCAGCCGAAGCATCAAAAAATTATTATTTCTATCAAAGACCAGAAGGGCAAGTGATATTTTGTATCACTCCAGAACCTCCAATAGTAGGTACAGATAGCAGAGCGACATCTGTTTTTCTTCCACAGGTGACAAAAAGAATGCTCGATTTATTTCCCCGTTTGAAGAACTTGAAGGTTCGGAGAACCTGGAGAGGACAATATCCTGCTACTCCCGATGGATTTCCGATTATTGGAGAGAGTGAATTAGAGGGATTTTATCTTGCAGTTGGGATGTGCGGGCAAGGATTTATGCTTGGACCAGGTATCGGAAAACTCTTTGCAAGACTTTTTACAAATACACTTTCTTGGGACGATATAGATAATCTGAATTCTCTGAGTTTATATCGAGATTTTGGTGCTGAGGAGCAATTCAAATAGCAAAAAATATTCTGCAAAAACCGTGCCTAAAAACTGCCCGCAAATGAGAGTTTTTTCTCTAACTTGCTGCTATTAAAGAAGTTCTAATTTGGAAAAATAAATTTGTTTATTCACCTCCAGCAAAAATAACATAAATTCATAAACGGCTTCTATAAAGCAAGATAGCCGCGAGTGATTTGAATCAGCTCCACTTATCCACAATTTGTGCACATAGAAGTTTATCGCACAATAGCTATTTTAGTTGTCGATATTTCACTTCCTGAACGTAGTAGACAAAAGTATATTCCGGAAGAGACGTTTTTCGGATCAAAAAGTATTTCAGTTGTGCCTTTGATTATTGGTTCGATAAGTATTCTTTTAATAAGATCACCATTCAGATTATACACACTTATTTCTGAAGGTTCTTCACAAAGTGTTGAGATAACGAAGAATCCAAAAGGTTGATCATTAACGACCAAAGGATTTGGATAAAACTGGAAGAGATTTTTTCTTTCTACATGTTTTTCTCGAATTGTAGAAATACTATTTCCAAACTCATCAGTTGCTTCAAGTTTGAATGAATAGTCGCCATCTGGAAAATTTGTCGTATAAACTGAACTGTGCACTATTGAAGAATCAACGATCTCCTGATAATCAGGATCATCGATAAATTTATAAAATAATTTATAGGTAAGTTCTGTTGTCGCAATAACCTCCCAAGAGAACTTGACTAACTCACTTACCGATGAAACTGAGAAATCAATAAGACAGGGTGTTTCGTTATATATATTCATATAATAGCTTAAAAAGCGATCCCATTGAGTTGCATTTCTGAATAGAAGATCAGAGTATTTAATCCATGAGAAAGCATCGAGTTCCGGTGGAAAGTTAATGCTCATTCTCCCAACTTCAGGATACAGTACATTTTGGTACACAGCTGAATATGATATCGTTATGGAATCAATGAGCGAGGCAATACTCATTGCATCAGTTTGTAATGATTTTGAAGTATAAACCTTATAAAAAAACTGGTGTAGATCAATATAATCATAAGTAAAGTTTAGACATTCTGATCGGCAGGTATGGTATAATTGTCTGTAAAGGGAGTCTGAATAAGCAAAGGTAAAATCATGCATTCGATTCAGTAGATCCGAAAAATTTTCTGTGCGAATTGCTGAAAAAGAAATAGTAGAGCCGTATTGACACTGAGTTGTATAAGAATTAATATATCGGTACACCATTTCATCTGCAAGCGTTTCCGGACTGCAAGTACTATTTTCATGCAAAAAGTTTAGAAGCCCATATTGTGCACAAGCAGTTCCTGAATAAGCGCCATAAAGAATTCCGTCAGCTGGTATAGAGAAAACAGAACCTACTATAATATCACAGAATTCATATATTTCCGTTATGACCTCAACCATTTGCATAAGACATGCATCGAAGACAATAATATCTATGTCGAAATCAATATCCTCAATAGCTTGTCGCAACTCACCATCTGCGACACTCATCCTGTCATCATAATAATCATCATAGCAGACTGACTTGACCAACTCCTCTTTTGTCCAACCATTGCCGTGATCCCAGATTATTAGCATTCGTTTTTCTGATGGTGCAAAACTGAATCCCCAATTAGCAAAATCAGAAAGCGTAACTGGATCGGCAGAATTTATCTCTCCAAGATCTGCAATGAGTTCAGAACCGATGGAATCAGGATTATCATCTTGTCTGATCAAATATCTTCTTGAGGTAGTAAAGTACGGCGGATAATATGTGTTTTGATACGGATCAATCTGAATAAGTGTTGTGATTTCAGGACTTTCAGTAACCATTTCCATCTCATTAATGTCAATAAATGATTGTTGACTTAAATTATTATCTGCAGCCATATACACAAGTACTGTCCATTCTGATTCAGCTTGCAGAGTGGTAAATACAAAGATCGTAATAGAAATTAGAAATAATTTTTTCATATGTGATCGGTTAACTGGAGAGAATTTGTTGTAGTAATGTTCTTTGCTTAAGCATCTCAGGGGTGTCAATGTCAAGCCAGAGTTTCTCCTTGATATCCATCCCTAACATTTTGCCTGATTTACACATAAGATTGCATGCATCGGACAAGGAATCTTTGCCTTCTGAAATAGATTGTTCAAGATATTGAAAGAATGAGTAGTTCAATCGAAAAATACCGGTATCGATGGCATTATACTCTGTAAGTTTTTTTCCAAATTTTCTAATGTTACATAGATTATTTTTGAATATATCACATTGTAGTTTCATTCCATCATCAAGATCGGGAATAGCTTCAATTTTCCTATCAACAGCAAGCAATGCCTGGTCAGAAAGTAGTTTTACGGAAATAATGTCTTTAAGAATCCCTTGCTGAAAAACATGGTCACTCATGAGAAGCAGAAATTGTTCATCAGATTTTACTTTCTTCTTTGCACAAAGTACTGAGATTCCATTTGCTTCGCGCCAGCGAGGATTATATACAAAGTCGATTGAAATTTTTGCTGTTTTATACACTTCAAGATAATCCTGAAGTAAATGTCGTTTATAGCCGGTAATGACAACAATCTTCGAGATGCCTGTTTTAAGTATCTTTGTTAAAATGTCATCGATTATTCTCTTACTTCTGACCTCAAGTAGAGATTTTGGAATACCCTGATGATACTCCTTTAATCTGCTGCCACTTCCAGCAGCGATTATGATTGCTTTCATTTTTACTTTGCTTCTGGAGCGTTATCGTAGTAATAATCCAGTCCGAGATGAGTGATCATTTCTTCACCCATGATGTAGCGGAGTGTATTCTTTAGTTTTGCAAGCTGGACAAAGAGATCATGCTCTGGATAGAGTTCTGGAAGATGCATGGGGCTCTTGAAGTAGAAAGACAACCACTCTTGAATACCGCTGAAACCTACACGTTTTGCGAGATCAAGGAATAGGATCAGATCAAGCACAATAGGTGCTGCAAGAATGCTGTCTTTACAGAGGAAATCAATTTTAATCTGCATGGGGTATCCAAGCCATCCAAAAATATCTATGTTATCCCATCCTTCCTTGTTATCACCTCTCGGTGGATAATAATTGATTTTTACTTTATGATAAAGATTACGATAGAGTTCTGGATTCATTTCTGGTTGGAGGATTGAGTCCAGCACGCCAAGTTTGCTTACTTCCTTTGTTTTGAACGATTCAGGATCATCGAGCACTTCTCCATCTCTGTTTCCAAGTATGTTTGTAGAGAACCATCCATTAATACCAAGAACACGGGCTCTAAGACCGGGAGCAATAATTGTTTTCATCAAAGTCTGTCCGGTCTTGAAATCCTTACCAGCAATTGGTAAGTTCTGTTTTTTTGCAAGTTCCCAGATTGCAGGAATATCAACAGTTAGATTAGGTGCGCCATTTGCAAAAGGAATCCCTGATTTCAAAGCTGCATACGCATAGATCATGCTTGGTGATATCGCATCGTTGTTTTCTTTCAGACCTTTCTCAAAGTTTTCTAGTGTTTCATGAACTTCCTGCTGCTCGATATATATCTCAGTCGATGCGCACCAAACCATTACAACATCTGTCAGATTATGTGCTTTTTTGAAACTCTCGATGTCATCCATGAGCATTTGAGCAAGTTCAAATTTTGTATTTGCATGCTTTATATGATTTCCATCAAGCTTTTTCACGTATTTTTTATCAAAGACAGCTTTCATGGGTTTCACTGCTTTAAGCTTGTCTTTTACAAGCTCGATATGTTCGTTGCTTAGAACTTGTGCATTTTTTGCAGCATCATATGCAGAATCTTCAAATATATCCCAACCACCAACGATCAAGTCATTAATATCTGCAAGTGGAACAAAATTTTTTATAAGAGGTGATCTTTTCTCAGTTCTTTTCCCAAGTCGAATAGTACCCATCTGAGTCAAACTACCGATCGGTTTTGAATACCCTTTTTTAATAAGTTCAAGACCTGCAATAAAAGTCGTGCCAATGGCTCCAAGACCTGGTATCAAAACACCCAGGTTAGATGATTTTTCTTCAATATTCATTATAGTACTCCTAAAATAAAATTAAACATTTAATATTTGTAACGAGCGTATTCTAAGTCAAATATTACAGGATGAAATTTTAGGATACGGGAATATTTTCGTGTCCCCCTTCTTGAAAGAGGTCTTCCATTTTTTTCACAAAACGCTCAGTTGCTTTACCATCAAGTTTATAAAAATATTGCGCTCTATAAGAATCTGCAGCTAAGATCATATCTTCTGTAGGATTGATACTTCTTTCTATAGCATCTCTTATTTGAGTACCTGAATCAATATGTGGAAAAGCTCCTTTCAAAAATTCTCGGTTATCGATTTCTAATAGAGCTTCTCCATCGGAGTGACTTAGTTTATCGCATGGAAGATCGTAAATAATACCGAATTTATTGAAGGCAAGAAAATCAAAAACTGTGCTGGACGCTTCGCTTAACACGGTATCAGCTGCTGCATAGTAGGGCACAATATTATATTCACTAAAAGGTAGTAAAACAGCATGAAGATACTTTTTTACACGTTTCTCATAGATCCTGTGTTGCTTGTGTGGTGCATATTTACCCATCCAGCTGTAGGGATGTAGTTTAATAATGAGATTATATTCTTTCGTTTGCTCGAATATATCATCCTTAATTTCATATAAACAGGTCGGTTTGTAGGTCGGGGCGAAAAGTACGGTCTTTTTATTTGGATCTAATCCCCATCTTAGTAATAGCGCTTTTGTGTTTTTATATCTTCCCTGAAAATAGAAATCCAATTTTGGAAGTCCTATGAGATACACTTCATTTTTTCCTAAAGAAGGAGAGTTCATAAGGGAATCTACTCGATGTTGTCCTTCAACAAAAATCAAATATTTATCATTCGGTACTCTGGCAAGATTTCGATAAAGAATATTCTTTATACCTGTTCCATGGTTCAGGAAAATGAGCATCGTTTTTCCATAATCCTGGGAATTTCTGAGTGTATCACCAGAGATAACAATATCAAAACCTTTAGTTTCATTAGTAAATCTATAACCCAGCTTTTTCCAATCATCGATTATCTTGTTTCGATAAGGGAGATCAAAAAAGAGATAACGCTTCTTCTCCATGTCCAATGAGAACCAAACATCATACTTTGGATCTTTTAAAAGATATTCAATTACAGGATCAAAAGCTGCTTTGTGATATGCATAACCTATTCTGAAGAGTAATTTTATTTCATCCTTCATATTATTCTTCTTTCAAATGAGATATGACTTTTTGGTACACGAATTCTGGTTTGATATCTTCCATACATTTATGATGTCCTTTTGGACAACGCTGACCACCATGACTGCCGCAGGGGCGACAGGAAATATCAATTTGGAATACATGATCTTGTTCTCTGGTAGGAAAATAACCAATTGATTCAACGGTTGGACCGAAAAAAGCAAAAACGTCGGTTCCAACAGCATTTGCAATGTGCATTGCACCGCTATCATTACAGATCATGAGTTCACAATGCTTGATTACTGCTGCTGATTCCAGGATATTTGTTTTACCTGCTAAATTAATCGCATGTAACGAAGTTAATATGTTCTCGCAAAGTTCTTTTTCATCAGCGCTTCCTATCATAACAACTGAAAAGCCGGCATCGACAAGCTGTTGTGCAAGGGCTTTATAATATTGCTCTGGCCAGCGTTTAGTGAACCAGATAGAACCCGGAGCAATAGCAATCATCTTTCTTTTATTATTTAGAGTTGAAAGCAATTCTTTAGCTTTTTCATAATCACCCTCTTGTGGAAATAGTTCAGTTTCATTTGAAAATCTACGATCTGAATAGATACTAAGTAAATCAAGATTCTTTTTTATACGGTGTTTACCATGAACAAAAGGAATTTTTTCAGTAAGTAGGAGAGATGATAACCATCGATCAAATCCAATCCGCTTTTTAATTCCTGCAACATAAGTAAGCAAACCGGTAGTGAAAGAACTATGTGGTAGAAACGCTATATCATACTTATTCTTTTTTAATTTTTTTGCTGTTTTAACAAAATTTGGAAGCTTATTTCTTCTTTTATCGAAAAGTATAATGTCTTTTAAGTAAGGGTTATTTTGAAGTATTTCAACCGTTTGCGGGATGACCAGAACATCAACGAGACTCTCAGGAAATAATTGTTTGATTGCCCTTATCAAAGGTGTAATAAGAATGACGTCTCCCACAAAAGCAGTCTGAATGATTAAAATTTTCATCTTGATCCCTGGTCTATTAGATAATTCACCTCATCAAGGATTTGCTGCATTCTAATTCTGTATGTGTGATTTTGTTGTACATATTTCTTACCCTGATATGCAATCAACTGACGTTCTTCTTCATGAGTAAGATAGTACTCAATTAATTCAAATAATTCTTCTTTAGTGTTAAAATACACGAGATGTTTCCTGTCTTCAAATATTATCTCCATACCCGGCACTTTTTGGGAGATCAAAAATCCACCGAATCCAAGGGTTATAAACACTCTATCCGAAAAATTTCCTTCGACATTCAAACAAAATTCATAAGATTTTATATCGAGGATTATTTTCGATTGTTTACATACATTTGCTAATTCTTCCCCAAAAATTCTTTGATGAGGATTAAAATTGGTGTCTTTTTCCCAGCGTTTTCCCCATAAATGGAGATTATAATGTTCTGAAACTTCTTTAAGTAGTTTTTCTCTCATCCCCATATGTTTATTGTTGTTGCCAATGAAGCTAACTTCATACAGATATTCCATTTTATTTTCTGAAGAATGATTAGTTAAACATGCTTGAGGAAGATACTGAGCATTCACACCATTCTGAGTAAGAAATGGGATTTGTCCCAAATTAGTTATGAAGAAAATATCCACTCGTTTTGCTCTTTCCAAAACTGAATCTTCGAAGGGTACTCTTATGTCAAAGTACCACATAACTGTTAAAAATTTTTTGTTCGTCCATTGAAAATTGCTGATGGATATTTTGTTTGCTTTAGAATATAGAATTAAGTCTGGATTGTAAATGCGAGCTATAAATCGAAAAAATATTCGAGAAAGAAAAAACAAGAGATTATAGATCTTAACATCGTTAAAAGTCAGCACAGAATGACCGAGTTGTTCCAACTCTTTTTTGATATAGAATTCTGTTCTGAATTCTTTATTTCCGGGTCCGACCTGCAAAATTTTTATTTTTTTCATGAGTAGAAAGAATTTTTTTCCATAAGAGAATGGTACAAATCAACATATGATTTGGTTGTAGTATGAATGGAATAGTATTGAACTGATGTTTGTGCTTCTTTGGAAAGTTTTTGTCGTAATTTCGGATTGAGCTTTAGTTCAAGAATTCTATCAGCCAGTTGTTGTGAATCATCAACAGTAACGAGTATTCCATTCACTCCGTTTTTTATCAATTCAGGAATTCCACCAGTTTTTGAAGCAATAACTGGAACTCCGACAGCTTGTGCATCAAGGATAGATGAGCCAAGACCTTCTTCTCGAGAGGGAAGTACAAAAAGGTCAGAGATTTGTAAAAAAGGAAGAGTATCCTCCTGAAATCCAAGAAAATGAAAATGATTTGATAATCCTAAATTATTAACTTTTTCTCTGAATTCAGCTTCGTGCTTGCCTTTTCCCAACGTGAGGAAATGAATGTCTCTATCATGACGTATTACATAGAGTGCTGCAGTTATTAGATTGTCATATCCTTTATTTTTTTCTATCGATGCAATTGTCGTAACAATAAAGCCGTGTAATGGAATTGAATATTTACTTTTAAATAAAGTAGCATTTATAGGTTTGATTTCTGGTAGTACAATACCGCTTGGAATTACTAATAGTTTTCCTGGATTAATTCCCTGTGAGATCATTGAATTTCGAATGTGCTCAGATATACAAATAATTTTATTCAAATATGTATTTCGGTATTTTAATCTGCTTAAAAGATTTTTTTTCATCTGAAAAGCGACTCGTTTTGTGTATAAAAGCTGGATTTTGGGATAGAATAATTTTGTAAAAAGCCCGATTGAAAGAGCATGTGCAGAATGAGTATGAAGAATATGAACTTTATAATATCTTAATAATATCGAAATTTTATATGCTGCAAACAGATCTAGCTCTCCACGTAAGGGAATTTCAGAAAATGAAAGTTGTTCTTTATCGCAAAATTCTGCGAGTTTTGATTTTGGTTGGCAAATAAGGTGACTCCACAGATCGTTTTTTTTCATTTCTCTCATGAGATGTGCAACCTGACGCTGTCCCCCCCTCCATGTCTTTGTGGTATCAATATGCATAATTTTTGGATTTGTCATATCACCAATTCCAGCTCATTATACTTTTGTAGGATTTCATCAGGAGTAATATCATCAATATTCCCTGTTTTGGAAACAATTTTTCTAGAAGATTTTGTCTGATGAAACCAGAGGTCAACGGGACCACCAATGTTATTACCATTATCTTTAAATAGTACAATTCTTGGGATATCATAAATATGAGCAAAATGAACTGGTCCACAATCATTTGAGATGACACATTTAGCTTTGAGAATAGCAGATTGTAACGCTTGAATATCCAGATCGCAGAAGATTGTATATTGATCTGAATAAGATGCAAGTGCTCTCTTTATATCCTGAAATTGAGATTGGATAATAAAAGAAACAGGACAAGATCTGCTCATTATATCTGCAATCTTGAGATATTTTTGGATGTGATAGATTTTCTCAAATCTTCCAGCCACAGGAATGATTAAACAGTACTCTTTTTTTTGTGATTCATTTATAAGATTTATTTCTTTTTTATTAAGCAATTTTAGATAATTGAAAGAGATATACTCAGAAGTATTGAAGCTATATTTGTTGTGTAAAAGAAAACTAACTTTTGATTCAAATCCTCTTCTACTTTTACCAATCATCCAAGCAAGAATATTGCATCGTAGAGACTCTTTTCGTAACTGGAAAATATGAGCTGGAGATATGTTCCTTAATTTTTTAACGAGTTTATAAAGCCGTAGAGGATTCTTCTTAAAGGAATTGTATGAAATAAGATGATCTATATATCCCAATTCTTTTAGATAATATGCAGAATGATCATCAGGTGCGATACAAATAATTTCTTTCCCGGGATGAATAAGCTTTAACTCATTGAAGAATGGAATCTGAGTAATCTGTCTTCCGAGGAAAGGCTTGTTCTCAAGAAACACAAGGATTGACTCAGATTTCTTACTCATTAGTAAAATAATGTATTTCTAAATATCAACTAAAATATAGTTCTTGAAGGTCGCAATTTGATTGTCATTATTAAATTTGTTTTCAATCCAGGTTAAAACTTTATTTTTAAATCTTTCGTGCTTATATTTTTCTCTATATGGATTTGGATTACCTGTATATTGTAGTTTATTTTTCCAATCAAATTCATCTATTTTATTTCGCATAACTATAGGATGTGTTCCCCCGAAGGTGGCTATCTTATTAAGGGGACCATAATCGAAGTAGTCGTCTAATTTATCATAATGCTCTTTTGCTTTTTTGTACCCCCAGTGATTAGTGTGGAAGGATCGTCTTTTATTTTGCATAAGATGAGGAGGACGCACCCAACCGTAATGGTAGATATGAGCATTGACAGTTGCTACATGAAGTTTATAGGTACCATCCTGTTGCCTATAATTGATGCCATCAAAATGAGGGATCCTTCTAAATGATTGTGCTGATTCCCATGAATGAATATCCGGATCGTTTCTTATGATACGAATTTCATGAGGATACCAGCCATGGGATTTATGATAGTGATCATAGTCACCCCAGAAATGATAATATTTGAAAAGTAAGCCCTCCACTTCTGGATTATTTATTAATTCTTCGCATCTTTTATGAATTATTCCAAGGTCTTTTTCGTGAACTACCTCGTCTCCCTGTAGATAGAAAAGCCAATCTCCAATGCATTCATTCTTTGCAATATCAGTTTGATGTGCATGCTCCATACCGCGAGGAAACATTTCCAAATCCCACATGGTATCAATAATTTTTATTTTGGATGAATTTATTTCAACAATCTGTTTTCTGGTAGTATCATCCTCATCTCCTTTACCCACAGCAATTACAAATTCATCAACCAGTGGTAGAATTGATTTGATCATCTCTATTACAGGATAGTAGAGCTTTATTCCATTTCTAACAAAAGAGAAACCGCTTATCTTCATAGTTTAATATTCTTTTGGTTTTTCATCACCTCTGAGCACTCGCAATCCTGCTTCGGCTAACGCTTCCATCTCGCCTTCACCAGGGAATACATAGATAGGTGCAATGAAGGACACCCGCTCCTTGATCCATTTTGTGAGAAATTTATCATAAGCAAGTCCACCAGTGATGAAAATCGCATCGACATTACCTTTCAGTACAGTTGCATAAGCACCAACTTCTTTGGCAACCTGGTACGCCATAGCTTGTACTATTTTCTTGAACTTTTCATTTCCCCGATTGATCTGTTTCTCGATCTCAAGCCCATTATCGGTTCCCAAATATCCGATGAAACCACTTGTTTTGGTGAACTTTTTTTCAATATCTTCTTTTGTAAACTTATCCGAGAAGCAAAGATCGATGACACCACTTAGTGGGAGTGCGCCAGCTCGTTGAGGAGAAAAAGGTCCCATTCCCAAAAGTGCGTTATTGACGTCGATAACTTTGCCCTTTTTAATTGCAGCAATACTTACACCACCTCCTAAGTGAACTGCGACCAAATTACATTCTTCTATAGATTTGTGTAATTTCTTTGCTGTTTTTCTTGCTATGGATCTAATGTTTAAGGCGTGAAATAGACTTTGTCTTTCTATCTCGGGCACTCCTGATATTCGTGCAATATCTTCCATTTCATCAACAGTAACTGGATCAGCAATAAAAGAGGGAATATGAAATTCCTCTGCAATTGATTTAGCAATAAAAGCTCCGAGATTTGATGCATGTACTCTGCCCCAGATAGTAGGATCTTTTAGATCTTTGAGCATTTTTTCATTAATGGTAAACACACCGCTTGGAACTGGACGTACAAGTCCTCCTCGCCCCACAACAGCATCAAGGGTTTCAAGCGAAATATCATTATCTTGAAGTGCTTTTTCAACTAGATTCTTACGAAATTCAAATTGGTCTATTAATTCATCAAATTTTTCGAGTTCAGTTGCTTCATGCTTTAGTGTTTCTTTAAAAACTTCTTTTTCATTATCAAATACAGCGATTTTTGTTGATGTAGAACCAGGATTGATGACTAATACTCTATATTTTTGCATTTGTTCCTCTCATAATTTTTTCCAAAATCTGAACTTGTTTGAGAAGAGGTCAATAAAAAACCCCGCTCAAAGGCGGGGTAAATTTTGTATGATGGTTGGAATTAAAATATGAATCCGAATTCGAAGGTAATTGCATCACCAAAAGGAAATACAAACCCACCTTCATTTTTTTCAAGGGAATCATAATTATATTCCAATTTCATATATGCATTCTCCATAGGTTTCATATTGAGACCAGCTATGACATTGAAGTCTTTCATTTCATTCTTGGAGAAGTAACCAACATAAGGACGTGTATGTTTCAGGTATGGAAGCATAAAACCTTTTTCGTAGGTTACTGTTCCCCAGAGATAGATGTCATCAGTGTTCTTGTTATTATCGTCAAGGTTATAGCCCTGCAGATCAAACTTAAACATATCATCAAGCTTGTAACATAAATCAATAGCATAATCAAACTTATGGTTATCACCATCAAAAGCTTCACGAACACGAACTGATGCTCCAAGTCTCATGTTTTCTACATAGTTTGTTTGAGCTCTGAATCCAAGTGTGGAGGGCAGGTCTGGCATTTGACCATCCGTACCCATATCAGCCCAGTATAAACTAAAGTAGTGGGCAGAACACCAATCTACAGAAAGTTTTACCATCAAATCACTGGCAAAGGTTCCCTGGAAATGATTATAGGGAACATGGATGCCGATTTGTTTGGATGGAGTCTTCGGGTAAGCACCAAAATCATAGTACATCTTACCAAAAGAAACTTTACCAATAATCCATGGGTATTTCTTAAAGTAAGAATAATATGTTTCGAATAAGTTTATTGATGCCCATGCTTGATTGATAGATAATTCGGGAGGTGTCTCTGTCAGGCCCTCAATATTAAAGGAAGCAACATAATTGTCACCTTTCCAGCAAAGTCTCATATCATTAAGGTGCCAGTATTGCTGGTGGTCTTGAGTAGTATAGTAAAAACTCACTTCATGAGCCATCAAATATGAACCTACTACAAGGAGAGTGATAAGTATCACAATAAATTTTTTCATAAATATCTCCTTATCTTTCATTAAGATGAAGATTGGATTATCATTATTCATAATTAAAATACATAACCTGATTGGAGAGTAAATGTATTACTTCCATCACCTGAAGAATCACGGTTGTATTCTAACTTTATGAATACATTATCCATAGGTTTCATATTTAATCCGACTATAATGTTATAGTCATCCATACCATTCTTTGAGAAGTAACCAGCATAGGGTTTAGTGAGATGCATGATTGGAAGGTTAAAACCTTTTTCATAAGAGACGAGAGCAAAACCATCCATCTGGGTATCATCTGTTTCGGTTGCTTTTTGCACTTTATAACCTTGCACATTAATTTTTAGCATCTCTGCAATAAGATAATTCACATCGACACCGAATTCGATTATTTCACCAACATCAGGATAATCCTTATCATTTGAAATAAGGTTTTTACCACGAACAGAACCACCAATCATTAATCCTTTCATCGCATAATCAAGACGAACACCGATGAACGATGGTTTGTCCCAAGGTTGATTCCAAACAACATGACCTGCATCAGCCCAATATGCCTGCCAGCCAAAATCTCCAAATTTTCCACAGAAATCTAACATGACAGCTGATTCTGATAAACCAAGCGCAGTTGGTGTAAAGATGCTGATATTTTTAGAGGGAAGATTCTCAATGTTGACAAAGGGGTACCAGATCATTCCTGCTTTAACTCCAAAAGAATCACCTCCAAATTTTATCCAGGCTTCATTTACAACTAAGGCATTCTGTCTAAGAAGGGGAGTTACATTCAGATCAATGCCGTAATTACCCTTATACCAATCAAAACGAATGCCATTGTCCGTATAATGCCAGTAGCACTGATGAGCTTGACTTGTGTAATAGAAACTTATCTCACTTGCAATGGTGAAGGAAGTAATTACACACATTAAAATAACAAACAATACAATCTTTTTCATTCATTTCTCCTTTCATTTTTGTACTAGAGAATGATTGAATACATCATAACTCCATATTCATACATATTTCTATAACGTTCAATGAAATGATGATTTTGTATTTATTATAGATTTTTAAAAAATTTGTCAATTTTTTTTTATTCAAGGTAAAAAATAGTCAACAGATAATCTGTGAATATTATCCAAATCCAAATCAGGATTATTTTCAAAGGCATATTGAAGAGAATAATTCCTATAGGAGATAAGTAATCCTGCAGTGAAGTTTTCCTGGTTCATACCTCCTGCCACTGATAAAAACGGGGCAATCTTAAATAATAATCCAGCATGAAAATCTAAACTTGTACTGCCAAAATTAAACTGAGCTGATTCTTTTCTATTCTCGAATTTAATATCAGATTGAAGGGAAAGTGTCGAACGTACATTAATAATAGGAAATGTAAATCTCCATGCAAAACCTACAAGCATATTTGGAGATATCACTTCAGTTTGTCCATCTTTCCACCAGATTGTTGTGCCAATAATATCCCTAAGTGTAAGTCCAACATTGATATTCTCAACTGGTTTATAGAGCAAGCCTCCATCAATTCCAATACCAGATGCTTTAATATCTCCAATGGATCGATAAATCAATTTTGATGTAACACCAAAGGAAAGTTTCGTATATGCTAATGAACTAAAAGAAAGATATATAACATAATCAGCATCGTTTACATATTTATACACATGTGGTGGATTATGAACAGATAAAGAATCATCAGGATCTGCCAGTTCTGTAAGTGGAATACCGGAAATCCCGATTCTCGTGATGAGAAATCCAAATTTCTTATTCTCATCAAGAGGGTAAACACCACTGAGCGCATCATATTTCAAATTTCCTGAGAATTCTTCTGAGTGCATCAAATTAAAAGAAAGGTTATTCTGCCAGAAAATTCCTGCAGGATTCCAGTAGGTTGCTGTAGGATCATCTGCAATAGCTGTAAAGGCATTTCCTAAAGCCCGAGCTTTTACCCCAACTCCAATGTTCAGAAATTCACCAGCATATTTATCTGCATGCAGAGGTAATCCTATTACAGTAAAAACTATCAGTAGAATAATTATTTTTTTCATAATAATTTTACATAATCCGATATTATTTTTTTTAATTCACCAGAATCGAAAGAAATTGTCAACTTAATTATGTCACCATCTTTACGGATTGATAATATCCTTCCTTTTCCAAAACTCATATGTTCGATTCGCTGCCCAACTCGGAATGTGTTATGATTTGTACCAAGATCAAAAGTCTTTTTGGATTTTTGGGAGGACATGTTTTTTTCATATTGCTGATGAAGGTTTGTCATATCAACTATTTCAACATATTTCTTATTAATATCATTAAGAAACCGAGATGGGAATGATGACATTACAGAATCATAATATCTTCTTGATTGAGCATATGATATAGAGAGTTCTTTCATTGTTCTGGTCATTGCAACATAGAATAATCTTCTTTCCTCTTCTATATCTCCAGGTGTATCCATCGAATTTCTATGAGGTATCAAACCATCCTCGACTCCAACTATAAAAACATAAGGAAATTCAAGACCCTTAGCATTATGCATGGTCATGAGAGAAACAACGTCTCTATCCTCTTCAGTCATATCAATATCTGCTACCAATGAAAGATTTTGCATATACTCATTCAATGTGGGTTCTTTATCATGAATAGTGATAAAATTCTCGGCGAATTCGTCAGTTGAAGCTACGAATTCTCTAATGTTATCTGCTTTACTCTCGCCTTCGATAGAGTCTTCAAACCGATAATAATCAAGAATTTCTGTAGCATCAATTACTTTTTTGACCACTTCGTTAATGGGACTATTCTTAGCGATCTCAATAAAACTATCTAACATCTTTCTGAACAAGGTGAGGTTGTTTCTGGCAGATGGAGTTAAATGTGAGCATTCGTCGATTTTTTCTATAGATTCAAAAAGTGATATGTTTTTATCAATCGCAAAATCAAGGAGATGACTAACAGTTATCTTACCAATACCACGCTTGGGAAAATTAACAATACGCAGAAAACTTTCATTATCTCTGGGATTGGAAACAAGTCTCAAGTACGCAATGATATCTTTAATCTCTTTTCTCTGAAAGAAATTTATTCCTCCAACAATCCTATAGTCGATCTTGTCCTTTATGAATTGTGTTTCGAGCACACGGGACTGAGCATTGGTTCTATAAAATACAGCAATATCTTTGTAAGAAACATTATGTTTATTCTTCAGCTCATTGATTTTCTGTGAAAGCACCATTGCCTCATGCCGCTCATTTTGAGTATTGTATAAAAAAATTTCTTTACCCTTATCATTTTCAGTCCAAAGTTCTTTTTTGTGCCGGGATTGATTATGAGAAATCAAATCATTTGCAGCTGAAAGTACAAGTTTGGGAGAACGATAATTCTGGATTAGGTGCAGTATCTCAGGTTTTTCATAGTCATCTTCAAAGGAGAGAATATTTCCGATATCAGCACCACGCCAGCTGTAGATTGATTGATCATCATCGCCAACCACGCAGATGTTTTTGTGTTTTTTTGCAAGGAGATACGCAAACCTGTATTGCGCATAGTTTGTATCCTGATACTCATCGATCATTATATACTGAAAACGGTTTTGATATTGCTCCAGCACCTCAGGATGTTCTTGAAATAATTTTACTGCATAGAGAAGCATATCATCAAAATCTATTCCATTATTTTTGATAAGATACTTCTGGTATGCTCCGTAGATATCTCTTAGATATTTTCCATAATATGAATCTTCACTTGTAAAATCCTGATATTCGATAAGATTATTTTTCTGGTGTGAAATAATATTCAGAATCTTTTTAACCGGAAAATTTGTTTCAGCCAGGTTTATCTCTTTTAAGATATTTTTCATGATTCGCTGTTGATCAACGTCATCATAAATTGTATAATTTTGGGTGATAGGAAGATATTGTGCTTCATTTCTCAAGATCCGTGCACACATAGAATGGAATGTACCTACCCAGAGGAAGCGGGTATTGATGTTAAATTGAACCTGAAGACGCTCTTTCATCTCGTTCGCAGCCTTGTTAGTAAAAGTTACTGCTAAAATATTATGAGGGTCAACCTTCTTTTCTTTGATTAGGTAAGCAATACGATGAACGATGCATCGTGTCTTGCCACTTCCGGCGCCGGCCAGAATTAGCACTGGACCTTTAATTGCACATACAGCTTCACGCTGTTTGTCGTTCAAAGGATCGAGAATAGGTGAAGACATATTATTGTGTGATCGCAGAAAATTTTCCTTCTAAAGTATCTCCATTGAATACATTGTATGAAGTAATTTTGAACCACACATAATCTGTACTCACTTCATTTTTGTAGAATATCGTATCTTCAGGACTGGGATTTCTATCAATTCTGTCAAAAGTTCCGAAGTAATTTTGCTGAAATGCACCATAGATATAATAGCCATCTGCAAGACTGTCTTCCTTAGTTTTGCCGATAAACCATTTTATGATATTTGGATTAGTATTTATTGTATCAATCTGAACGGTGGGGGGAGTAAATACATCGGGATTTCCGAGTGGATCCAGGGGATTGTTCCTGCTGAGAGAACAAGAAATAATGCACACTGCAATAAGAATTATGATAATAATAAAAATGCTATGTTGTTTCATATTAAAATTTAATTTCTATACCCGTTGGAGTTAAAGATATTTTCTTTTGTTGATATTCATCATACAGGATATACCAAAGATCTCGGTTGTAATCTTCTGTTGCCTGTATTGTGTCAAAGACGGTGTATCCCCATACAATTATCCACAATCCAAGGAATATGCCGGATGTTCTATATAATGAATTCGCATCTATATAATATTGATTTATCTCATCAATCTGTGTTGCATTTTGATATTTCTCATAAAAATCATCTGATTGATCATAAAAATAATACGCACTGCCAGCAAGCACGATTTGTATACCCAGCAGGATCTCACCTTTCAGATATTGCCTTGCTGAGAAGTGTCCCCAGCCAGGAGCAATCATAGATTTCAGGCAGTTTGTGAGGTGGGATTGCTTCTTCTGGTTCCATTCCTGATATACTAACATATTTTCTTGAAGATCAGCACGAGCACTCTTCCAGGCAGAGGCAGAATCCCAGCTGTATTTCATGTTCTGTTGAAGAATTGATTCTTTATCAACTTCAAGTGAAGTATTTCCCATAAGCATTGCGATAGAAAATAGCAGAATTAAAATTATTAAGATTACTTTGTTCATGATGAAAAAATTTCTTCAGTGATATCATTAAGAGGTATGACATCTCCAGTTTCGAGACGAATGAGCCATCGGAAAAAGTAATTAGTTTCCGGGGTTATGATAGTATATCTCACCTCATAGCTATTTTTAGTAACACTTCTGAAAACTTGCCAAGGGGTAATTCGAATATCCTGACGAGAAAAATTCTTTTGAGCGAGGATTTCGAGTTCGTTAATCTTACTAATTATCTCATTGTCATTATAGTTTTTCACAAGTTCAATCGCATATTGCTCTGGATCGTTTGTTATTCTTGTCCATATATATGCGAGGTTTATTTTTTTTAAAATTTCAGGAATACTATCAAGTTTATAAGCTTCTGAGTATGAATCATATGCAGAGACATACTCTTCGTTGTCGAATTGCGCATCACCCTTGACTACAAGCTGCCTTGCTTGTTCGATTCGTTGTGCAATCTCCCTGGCTCTACTAATGCGGTTCAAAGCGACCTGATAATTTGGTTTGATAGCTAAAGATTTTTCATACAAAGTAATACCTTCATTAATATTCCGTTCATTTACAAGTTTATCTCCCTGATCGATATATACAATTGCAAGTTCGGTTAATTTTGTATCCACCTGGCTGGAAAGATCTTGATTGTAAGTAACTGCCTTTAGAAGATAGTCCTGTACATTTTCGAGATCTCTTTCATCAAGTAATGAAACTGCCCAAGAATAATAAATATCCCCAATGAGTGATTCTATTGTTTCTTTATAAGTTGCAGGATACTTATGGAGGAGAAATAATGCTGACAATGCGTTACTATAGTTTTTCTTTTGCCAGATCTGTTTTGCTCTTGTTATAAACTGTGGAAGAAACTCATTCACGATAAGAGTTGCCTGATCAAATGCTTTTGAGTTAGGATAATCATCCTGAATAGTCTGATAGGTTGCATAAGCAAGGTCTATATCTTCTGCATATTCATATTCAACTATAAGTTTATTATACAATACGTCTGGCATAAGATTCGAATTTTGGAGATGATACATTATAAATGAGAGATATTCATATGCGGTGACATATTGATCATTATCCAGTGCTTCACTAGCAAGTTGATAATAGCAATTATCCAACAAAGAATCAGCCTTGTCTGAGTTAGAAAGAAACAAATACTCAGCAGCGCTCTTGAAGTTATTTAGTTGATACTCTTGAAAACCTAACTGATAATAAGCTTCGGAACGGTCATCTTTTGCTTTTTCTCTAAAAGCTGGATGCTTTGTTGTTTGTACATAATTATCAAATTGAGTAATTGCCTCTTTATACTGCCCTTCTTTGAGAGTTTTAACTGCATTTTTGTATGGTACATTAGTACAGGCAAAAAGCAGAAACATAGCCAAAAGTGAGGAAAATGAACTCAATCCTATTTTCATTTTTTACTCTTAAGTTGATTTTGAGAAATTAAAATGGGAATTCGATCCAATTGACCACCAAAAAAAACAAACACAAGTGCAAATAAAATAGTTGTAATAAGTATCACCCATTGGTTTGAAGTCTTGAACACTATAAAGGTAATCAGAACCATTACGATATTGATCAAATAAACCATAATAGCAGTTACCCTTACTGAACCGGTTGCAGTACCTATCCTATGAGTAGAATGATCCTTTCCACCTTGCAGAACACGCCTGCCATCTCTTTTCCTTGTAAAACTAACTAAGGATATATCAAATATCGCATAGGAAAGCAAAAGTACAGGAAGGAACATGGAGAAGTCTTTGGGAAGCTCAGTGAGCAATACAATACCCAGAACAGAAAGCATATAGCCAATAAGCATACTTCCCGCATCGCCAAGAAATATCTTTGCAGGATGGAAATTATGAAGAAGAAATCCAAAAGTGCTTCCCATGAAGATTGCCGACATGAGTGAAATAAAATGGTTTCTCGTTACGATGCCCAAAGCGAAGTAACCAAGACCAAGGATAGTTGCAAGACCTGCGGTGATTCCATCCATATTATCAAGAAAATTCAGTGCATTCATTAATCCAACCATCCATAGGATTAGAATGGGAACTGTTATGAACCATGGACCGATCAATTTTGTATATCCAGAACCAATAATAAATATCAATGTAACAATAAATTGAATGCTGAATTTATAATGAGGAGTCATTCCATTCTTATCATCCCATAAACCTAACACGACAACAAGGAATAATCCTATAAAGAAATAAAGACTTTGCTTAAGCGGGGGAATCAAATTGCTGCAGATGAAAAAGGTCAGGAAGAATACAAATATAAATCCAATGAAAATTGAGAGTCCTCCCATAAGCGCAGTGGGAGTCTTGTGGAACTTTCTTTCCTCGGGTTTATCGATGAAATTCAATTCCACCGCAACCTTCCTTATAAGAAAAGTTAATAAAAATACAAATACAAAAGATACTGCAAATATAATAAAATGATACATTGTAAGTTTTTCAAAATTAATGATTTGATTTACTCAAGCTCCCAGATTTTATGTCAATAATTTTAGCTTTTCTACACTGATTAAAAAATTGACGTAAAAGCAGAATATTTAATTTATTGCAAAATTCATATGATAAAGAAGAAAATTATTGTTGCAATTGATGGTCCTGCAAGCTCTGGGAAGAGTACGACTGCCAAAATGCTTGCAAAACGACTCGGATGTATCTATGTAGACTCAGGTGCAATGTACAGAGCAGTAGCGTTGTATCTGCTTGAAAATAATATTGATTTTGAGAATAAATCTCTTTTAAAAAAAATTTTGCCAACTATTGATATACAAATAATTCCTTCTGTAACAAATAGTGAGAATACGATTATCCTGAACGGAAAAGATGTATCAAAAAAAATTCGTGAACCCCAGATTACTAATCATTCTTCAACTATCGCTACTGATGGCTTGATTCGAAAGAGAATGGTTGAACTACAACGCGCTATGGCTCAGAAGCAATCGTTAGTAATGGATGGGAGAGATATTGGAACTGTTGTTTTCCCTGAAGCAGATTTTAAGATATTTCTCGTTGCAACTCTGGAAGAAAGAGCAAAAAGACGGTGGCTTGAAAATGAGCAAAAAGGGCTTGGTGATAAATCGTATGATGAAATAAAACAAGAGCTTGCGTTACGTGATAAGAACGATAGTACCAGAGCAATAGCCCCCCTTAAAAAAGCTAATGATGCAATAGAAATAGATACAACAAATCTAAGTATCCCTCAACAAGTAGAGAAAATTTATTCAATAATTCGGGAAAGAATATGAGATTAGAATATAGATTAAGCGTTGCACTCATTAAGATTTATATGTTCATTTTCTGGAATTATAAGATAATTGGACGCAAAAGAATTACTTTTCGAGATGGATGTATTGTATGTGCAAATCATCAAAGTGCACTTGATCCTCCATTTCTTGGTTCTGTCCTACCTTTTGAATCCTACTATATGGCAAAAGCAGAACTTTTCAAAAATAAGCTTTTTGGTGCAATTATTGGACACTTTAACTCAATTCCTGTTCGAAGATTTGGATTTTCAAGAGGTACGATCGAGAAGTTCATTGAGTTATTAAAAGAAAAGAAGAATGTGATAATTTTTCCAGAAGGTAGCAGGAAATCATTTACAGCAAAGCCTGGAATAGCAAAAATTGCCTGGGATACTGGTGCTACAATCTATCCCGTTCAGATAAGGAATGTGAAGAATTTCAAGGCTTGCTTTACAAGAAGAAAACAACTTACCTTCATATTTAAAGAACCGATGTTTGCCAGAGAATATAAAAAACTAGTTAAAAAAGATGATTATAAGCAATTGGCTACTATTATTTTAGATAGAATTAAAAGTTAAGAAAATGAAAATAATCACAGCTGAGTATTCAGGATTTTGTTTCGGTGTCAAAAGAGCTATCCAAATTGCTACTGAAACTGCCGAAAACAACAAAAAAGCAGCAACGCTGGGACCGATAATCCATAATCCACAAATGGTTGCCTATCTTGAAGAGAAAGGTATTAAAGCAATTGATAAAATTGATGATATATCAGATCAAACTATCATCATTCGTTCGCATGGTATTACTGCTGATAACTATAAAAAACTCAAAGAGCGGAATCTGAATATTGTTGATGCTACGTGCCCCTTTGTAAAAAAAGCTCAAGAATATGCTCAAAAATTAACCGAAGAAGGATATCAACTTTATATCCTCGGAGAAAAGAACCATCCTGAGGTCGAAGCATTACTCAGTTATATTGAAGATTCTGCTGTGGTGGTTGCAAATCCTGAATTGGATTTTGTAAAACCCATAAAGGGAAAGGTAGCTGTAATAGCTCAAACTACACAAAGTGAGGAGAAATTTGAAAAACTCTGCTCGGTGCTTATGAGATACTCTGAAGAGCTTCATATTGTAAAAACAATTTGCAATGCAACAATTCTCAGACAGGAAGCAACAAGAAATTTAGCACAAAAAGTTGACATCATGATCGTCATAGGTGGAAAAAATAGCGCAAATACTACTCGTCTTGCAGAGATCGCTCGAGGTGAGGGTTGTAGGACATATCATATCGAGACAGAGAAGGAGCTTGATGGGGATTGGTTTGATGGGGTTGAGTATGTTGGTATTACTGCTGGAGCATCGACTCCAAAATGGATAATTAATAGTGTGAATAATGCAATAGAAAAAATAAGAACATGAAATTAGAGGGTCTATTTGTTGAAGTAAACTTACAAATTAGGCTTCCTCAAGTGGAGGAACAATGGCTGATAACGTACAGGCTAAAACCGAAGAAAAAAATGAAATTTCTCAGGTAAAGGAAAAAGAAAACAAAGAACAGATAACCGAAGAAGTTATCGAAAAAGAAGAAAAAAAAGAAGAGGAAGTAATTGATGAAGTTCAGGATAAAACCCAAGAAGGTGAGGAAGAAGTAACCTCTGAAAATAAAGATGAACCTAAAGAGGAATCCCCTGAATCAACAGAAGAAGAAATAGTGGATGATGCTTCTGAACAATCTCCAGAATCTCAGGATGAAGAGAAGGAAAAAGAAATCGAAGAAGAGATAGTAACAACCGAAGAATCTGAATCTGAGCAGGATATGGAAGAAGAAAAAACAACAGTGGAAGATGAGATTGGAGAAGTAAAAGAGAAAAAAGAAGAGGAAAAACCCAAAAAACAGAAAAAAGAGAAAGCGGAAGTCAAAGATGAAGAAATGACATCTCTTGAGAATCAGATCAAGATGTATGAAGAAACAATGGAAACCGTTCGTAATGGCAATATTGTGGAAGGAACTATCATTCGTGTGGATCCCACAGAAGTGCTTGTGGATATAGGTTTCAAGGCAGAAGGTGTAGTTCCCGTTTCAGAATTTGGAGAAAATGAAGAGCTTGCAGTTGGTGATAAGGTCTCTGTGTACATTGTTTCAAGAGAAAGCATGAATGGTCGTCCGCTTCTTTCTAAAAAACGAGCTGATATTCAGAAGAGCTGGGAAGAACTGGAAGTGAAATCCAAAACCAGCGAGGTGATTGAGGGTACTGTAGTCAAGCGCGTCAAAGGTGGATTGATTGTAGATATCAATGGTATCAATGCATTCCTTCCGGCTTCACAAATTTCTACTAAAACACTCCCGAATCTTGATCATCTTGTAGGTAAAAATTATGATTTCAGAATAATTAATTTCAATAGAGACAAAGAGAATGTCGTCCTTTCAAGAAAAATTGTGATTGAAGAGGAGATCGAAAAACAAAAAGAAGATCTTATGAAAAAACTCCAGATTGATGCAGAAGTAGATGGTATTGTAAAAAATATTATGGAATACGGTGTATTTGTTGATCTTGGTGGCATTGATGGTCTTCTCCATATTTCTGATATGTCGTGGGGTCATATAAGTCATCCCTCTGAGATGCTGAATATCGGTGATAAGATAAAAGTAAAAGTTCTTGATTTTAATAAAGAAGAAGAAAAGGTTTCTCTTGGTCTGAAACAACTTGTTCCGCATCCCTGGAAAAATATTGAAATCAAATATCCGGAAGGCTCAAAAGTAGAAGGTAAAGTTACTAATATTACCAATTATGGAGCTTTTGTAGAATTGGAAAAAGGCGTGGAAGGACTCATTCATGTTTCCGAGATGTCATGGACAAAGCAGATAACTCATCCCAAACAAATGCTGAAAGTAAATGATGTAGTTAATGCTATCGTTTTAAATGTCGATAAGGAAGAGCACCGCATTTCTCTTGGATTGAAGCAAGTAGAACCAAATCCATGGCTTACTATTGGAGTTACTCATCCCGTAGGTTCAACAGTAACTGGTAAGATAAAAAATATCACGAATTTCGGTGCTTTTATGGAAGTCGAGAATGATATTGATGGGCTTATTCATATCTCTGACCTGTCATGGACAAAACGGGTAATGCATCCCAGTGAACTACTTAAAAAGGGGCAGGAAGTTACTGCTGTAGTTCTTTCTATAGACAAAGTAATGCAGAGAATTGCTCTTGGTATTAAACAGCTTCAACCAGATCCGTGGGAGATCATAGATGAGAAATTTCCTATCAATTCCGAACACGAGGTTGAAGTACTTAAGATAATTCCAAAAGGTGCCCTTGTGCTTGCTGATGAGGATACCGAGATCGAAGGATTTATTCCTACATCACATCTCGGAATTCCAGGATTGGAAGAACCTGAATTAGCATTTGATAGTAATGAAAAGCTTCCTGTAAAGGTCATTGAAGCTGATAAAGAGAACCGTCGGCTTATCTTCAGCGTGAAAACATTCTTCTTTGGTCGTGAAGAGGATGAAGTAAATGAATTTGTTAAGAAGCATCTGGAGAAGATCAAACAGGGAAGAAAACAAAAAGATGATGTAGAAGAGCCTGAAGGCAAATCAGAAAATAAAGATGAGCAGGAAGTGGAATCTCCAAAAGAATAAGTAATCAGGAAATAACTGTTTAGGGAAGAGCTTCTGTTCTTCCCTTTTTTATTTTGATAGTGTAAATTTTGCAGCTACGGGTATATGGTCAGAGACATAATTGTAATATTCGTTCCACCCATCATCAAAATAATCCTGCAGACGAATGGTCGATACATTTTCGACCATATCAAAAAGTTCGTTTGTAATCAAAATATGATCAAGATGCGATGAACCATCTCCCCAGGACCACCAGTAATTTGAACCATTTGCAATAGCCATATCAATGAATTCGTAATGAGTTGGATCTGAAATGAAGTTCCAGAACACATTTTGATATTGAGGATCATTGATTTTATCATTCAAGTCGCCCACTAGAATTACTTTTGAGGTGTCGAAGTTCTCTTCTATATACACCTGCAAACTCTCACTTGCTGCTTGTCGCCTTCTCTCCTCATCCCACTCGTCATCTTCGATAATACCATTCCCGCAGCATTTGAAATGATTGTTAATGATGATCAATGGTTCTCCATTCCACTGACACTCAAGAACAAAGGGAGCTCTAAGAAAGGCATTTGAGTTATTTGTAAAAATATCGTAACTGCCGATATTAGTTATCACTGAGGAGTTATATATATAAGCAACAAGAAGGTCTTCCGCACCATGGGCAACTGTTGACCTGATACCCTCCCAACCATCTAATTCATCAAGTAGGTCTTGAAATCCAGAGCCAGACTCTATTTCCTGCAGGGCGACTATGTCAATTTCAAGCTCACGAATAATTCTGGCGACAAGATTTATTGTTGTTGTATATGTTTTTGGATAGTTTTGAATATTCCAGGTCATAACCTCAAATGTTTCTTCAGTACCATAAGGCGGCAGACTATCTGTGGATGGATCTGGACCAGGTGGGGTATATTGATTATTCTCACCACAACTTGTGATAGATGCTACAAAGATAACAATAAAAATGATTAAATATTTCATGCAATTTCTTTCTAATAATACGATTTGCTATCAGTCTGCAAAAATCTCAGATCAGGTAATTTTTTAACTTTTATCTCAAGTCTATATGACCAGTAATCACCAGATTTATTCCAGCTAAATTTAAGCTGCCAGCAATTCAAATCTCTAAAAACATCAATACTCTGACTGATGAGTTCTTTCTCTTTAAAATTAAAGTAATTTGTATAAGTAAGACTCCAATTTTTTGTCAAATTAAGGTGAAGGGTATTGTGAAGACCCGCACTATAATAATCTGATTGTGTATTCTTACTATAGGAAAAAGCCATTGAGAGATCCCACGGTTTGGTTTCGATCAAATCTTTTTCAGCACAACATTCTTGCTCCTCACTTCCCTTTAATGTAAAAGTTGGTTTTACTGGATAATAATTTCGATAATCCATCTTACCACTGATGTTCAATGAAGCAGAAATTGAGTAATTTGTGAGATCAAAAGTATAAGGATCTTGTACACCTTTCAAGGAGTTTGATAATTTTACAGTTGTATTTCCAAGTGATATATTAAAAGGCATATTCGTGATGGTGTGGGAAATAGTGCTGAATCCTCTTGGCTTTTTTTGGAAGTCATAACTGAAGGATGAAGACCAGGTAAGTAGATCATTATATGTCTTTTCTTTACCCTCTTTATCAATGACTTTTGCTTGCAATTTATTTGTCAAACCAAAGGTAATTCTCTCTGATCTTCCAGCTTTTGATATTGAGATCGAAGAAAAATTGTAGAATCGTTCGTTGCATGAAAAATCCGGATGCATGGTATAGGTGAATTTAGGTGTGATAATATGTCGTACTGCTTTTAACCTGCTTTTTGGGAAACTGAACACTCCGTAGATATTTGTTGAGAGGTTCGTGGTAAGATTATGATCATAACCTCGAACGAACTTTGCATTGTTTTTGTCTTTGTCTTCCCAAATTTCATTATAATTAAAAGATAGTTGGAATTCAAAATATTTTATTATCTTGTCATTATAGCTTAGGGAGAGTGAGTGTTTCATCCCTTCACGATGTTCAGAAATATAATTTCCTGTTGAATCATAGGTATCTTTATACAGAAGTTGAGCAAAAGTCGGATCGTTTGAGTTCACTACTCCATAATGTAATAAGGTGTTGCTATAAGAGAAATAAAATTTAGTCAATATATTCTCTGAATTTGTATCTTTACCAAAGATTTGAGCCATGCTCATTCGATATAATCTGAAAGAAACTGAAGGAAGATCGAGTGTAAATTTATCTGTTTGGTCAGGATAAGTATTAACTCTGATATCGCTGAATGCAGAGAGATTAAAAAACTTTCCTTTTGTGGAATAGTATATCTTTGAATAATAGGTCTCGTCCTCGTCATCAAGATCTTTCTTATAATCAGCTGTGATATTGAAATTAACCGGATTTTTCAAATATGAGTAATATATATATGAATGCAGCATCTGTTCCATGCGGATTTCCTGATCATCACTTGTTTTTCTTATGTTTGCATCACTCACAAAATCTGCTTTTACCATAAGATTGCTGTAAGGTGTAAGTATCTGTTTATGATATGCGTCGATTGACCATCTCAAGCGATAATCATCATTGAGTTGTTCATGATAGTAAAGAAAACGAGCATTCATTCGTCCCTCTAATAAATACCTTTTAATATATCTAGCTCGATAATGGAATTCCAAACCAGTATATTCCATTATATCAAGTCCAAACAACATATCTGCATAATTACCCAAATCAAGAAAATAAGCGATATTTTTAAGGAATTTGCCTTCAGAATTATTATATCCGGGTTCTGGAACAAGGAATCCCGAGCGCCGCTCCTGACTGATCGGGAAGGTAGCAAACGGCAGAACTAAGACAGGAAAATAGTTGATAAATAAAATTACAGGTTTAGCAACGATCTTCTCATTCAAAAATATTCTAAATTTGGGGCTGAAAATAAAGTACTGCGATTCATCTGCACAGGTAGTGAATTTCGCATTATCAATATCCAGTGTATTCTCTCCGACTTTCCTGATCCTGGCACCTGCATAATAACCATCTTCAAATTTTGTTCTCCCATCAAAGAGCATACCTTCTTCCGATTCTATGTTGTAGTAGATAGTAGTGCCAAAAATTTTCTGATCCCCATCAAAAAGCTCTGATTCCCCATCTGCAATGGCTATTTTCTTGTTAAGATTAATTGTTATAGAATCTGCAGTAATATAGGAATTATGATATCTTATATTAGCTTTCTCAAGCAAACGAATCTGATCTAAATCGAGATCATAAATGATCTTTTGTGCTGTGTAGTCAAGCGAATCAAGTTTTGTTTCTGTACTGTCATCTGGTTCTTCAGAATGAAGAGGATTCAGAATACTAAGAATGCAAAAGACAACAACAAGATAAAATTTACTCATAGATTTCTATGGAGAGATAGCAATTTGAGTGTCAAGTATTCTACGTGTTAACTTGCAAACCCCCAAAATTTTTCAGGAGCATGGCAGTTTTTCATTATTACACAAAAACAACCTAATACTAACAAAAGATGAGGGATGGTGCATATCGTTGCAAAGTACTAGCATAACAATGATTCACAAAGTATGGGAGACCCTTCTCCGCCAGCCGGCGG
>Ga0136651_10000169_pt1 | contig 33305 bp, 30 predicted proteins | sample Mar14236cmmetaG_FD_94867 | JGI IMG/M metagenome (GOLD analysis project Ga0136651, IMG submission 94867) | Marine hydrothermal vent microbial communities from Guaymas Basin, Gulf of California to study Microbial Dark Matter (Phase II) - Marker... ... | reverse complement strand
CTCCTTAAAGAGAAGGGTATGACAATTGCAGGCGTAAAGAAAAAGATGTCTGAAAATCCTGATGATGCCAGGAAAACTCACGAAGTGATAGAGTCACTAAAAAAAATCAGAACCATGCTTGTCTCAATAAGAGACAATATCTGAATTATTTCATCACTTTTGACAATATCGCCATAACACCCCTGATGAAGGTGGCACTGGTGAGTACTTTTACCACGGGGCTGGTGGCTGTTCTCCTTCTGGTAGTAGTCCTGCGACTTGGTTTTATAACACTCCCTTCTTTTTTCTGTTTTTCCGTCTCTTCCCTGGCGGCCTTCTCAGCAGCCTGCTTCTCAATTGTTTTTATCTTGGCGCCAAGAATCTCGCAGGCACTTTCACGGTCGATTGTCCTGCTGCTCAAGATCTATTATTTTACGAAGTATTATACCCGTAGATGAGGTGGAAATCCTGCCATATTCATTTTCAAATTCTTCCTTGCCTTCATCCGTGGCATACTGGAGATTTTTTTTCATGTCTCTCACTTATAAAGGGCTTCTCTTCGCCGGGCATGGCAATCCCGCTCAGATCCCCTTTTACATCCATCAGAAGTACCGGAACCCCTTTTCAGATAAATGTTCCGATATAATCTGCAGGGATTTGGTTTTACCCGTACCTGTTGCACCTGAAATAAGTTCGTGCCTGTCCATTGTTTTTAAGGGAACTTTTACATAAGCACCAGGGATTGCCTCCCCCTCAAATATGGCACTTCCAAGAATAATATGATCTCCTTTGCAGGTATAGCCCTCGTTAATATGTCCCGTAATAGCTTCTGTTCTTTCCATGATAATGATTTTTCCGTATGCAGGTTTTATGTGGAATTTAATCCTTTCTGACTACCTGAATATAATAATAAAGTGAAGCAAATATCCATTTTCCCGGGGACTAGGGGAGAAACAGTCTGATTTTACAAGCCTGAAAATTATTAATTATTTTGATTTATTTAGTAAATTTATATAATCAAGTTATTACCTTCTTTGAAGTACCTCCTTCTGGAAATGATTAATTCCGGCAAAGCAGAGGTGGTAGTCAGACGAAAAAAAAGGAGAGAAAAAGTCTCATGAAATATATAGGAACATAAATTTTCTAACCTGAATCTTAGACTATGACAAAATTTGAAGTATACCAGGGTGGTAAGAAAAATGAATACCGTTTTCGCCTGAAAGCTGATAATGGTCAGATAATTCTCAGCAGTGAAGGCTATACCAATAAGGCCTCATGCATGAACGGAATTGAATCTGTAAAGAAAGATGTTGTTGACACAAAGAGATTTACTAAATCAACAACACTATCCAGTATGTACCGGTTTGAGTTATTGGCAGGCAATAACCAGACAATCGGAGTAAGTCAGAATTATAAAAGTGTAAGCGGCCGGAACAATGGTATAGAATCAATGAAGCGAAGCGCTGTTAAAGCCCAGGTTAAAGATCTGACTGAATAATTTCGGCGCTTTTAAATGTGCACAGGATGTGTCAGAAGCCTTAGCCTTTATTTTGTGATAGGGAGTGACAGTTTTGACATTGTTCGTAATCAATATTCAAATTGGAAATGGCTTTTGTTACACCCCTGGTTTTTAGTAGTAATTCAAAAAAATGAACCATGATGAAACTTAAAGACCTGCTTAACTACCTTGAATCATCAGTTCCTCCTGCCTTCCAGGAGTCGTATGATAATTCCGGCCTGCAGGTTGGCAATGCTGAGAGCAATGTTGATTCTGTTCTCCTGAGTCTTGATGTAACGGAAGAAATTATTGACGAAGCCGATTCAAAAGGTTGCCGCCTTATTATTTCGCACCATCCCCTTATTTTTCAGCCGCTGAAAAGTATAAGCGGAAAAACACCGGTGGAAAGGATTATTACTAAAGCCATTCTTAAGAATATCTCAGTTTACAGTATGCATACCAATCTTGATATTATCAGGGGGGGAGTAAGCTACCGTATGGCTGAAATGCTTGGGCTGAATGATATTGAGGTATTAGCCCCTCTTGGTAATAAACTGCTGAAGCTTGTGGTCTTCGTTCCCTTGTCATATGCATCAAAGCTCAGGGAGGCAATATTTGATGCCGGGGCAGGCCATATAGGTAATTATGACAGGTGCAGCTTTAACATAAAGGGAGAAGGCACTTTCAGGGCTGGACCCGCTGCTGATCCCTTTGCAGGTGAACCCGGCAGGGAGCATACAGAGGAAGAGGTCAGGATTGAAACGGTACTGCCGGCTCATATTAAAAGCAGGGTGCTTAAAGCAATGATCGATGCCCACCCTTACGAGGAAGTGGCATATGACCTTTACAGTATAGAGAACAGTATACCGGGTGCAGGTCTTGGATGTGTTGGTATACTGGATGATGAAATCAGGGATACCGGCCTTATCAAAAAACTGGGTGAGGTTTTTGAAGCCGAAGGTATACGACATACCGCAACAGTGGGAAGGAAGATTAAAAAACTGGCTGTCATGGGCGGATCGGGTGGCTCCTTTATCGGAAAAGCAATTTCTTCCGGGGCCGATGCCTTTGTAAGTTCCGACCTGAAGTATCATTCCTTCTTCGAAGCGGACAGGCGGATATTGCTGGCTGATATTGGCCATTATGAAAGTGAAAAACCGGCTCTTGGAATTTTACATGAGTTAATTACAAAAAAATTCCCTAAATTTGCAGTCCGTTTTTCAGAAATAAATACAAATCCAGTAAATTATTCACAGGTATGGAAAAAGTGAAGGCAGCTGAGAAAGAAATGACCGTTGAAGAGAAGTTGCAGGCATTATATCGCTTGCAGGTTGTTGATTCAGAAATAGATAAAATTAAAACCCTCAGGGGAGAACTTCCCCTTGAAGTGCAGGACCTGGAAGATGAGGTCGAGGGTCTTGAAACCCGTATCGGGAAGTTAAATGATGAATTTCATGAGCATGAAAATGCGATTAAGCAGAAACAAAATGAAATAATCGATGCTGAAAGCCTCATCAAGAAATATGAGGAGCAACAGAACAATGTCAGAAACAACAGGGAATATGACTCCCTGTCAAAAGAAATTGAATTCCAGACCCTGGAAATAGAACTGTGCAATAAGAAAATTAAGGAATTCACTGTCCTCAAGGACGAGAAGGCTGCGGTAATAGAAGAATCACAAAAGAACCTGGACGAACTTAAGGCAGAACTTGAAAATAAAAAATCAGAACTAGATTCAATTATAGCAGATACACGGAAAGAAGAAGAATCACTTGTTGGGAAATCTGAGAAAATAAGTAAAACAATTGAGGATAGATTGTTGACTGCCTACAGGCGCATTCGCCAGAATGCGAGGAACGGACTGGCTGTTGTGCCCGTGCAAAGAGATGCATGCGGTGGCTGTTTTAACCAGATACCCCCGCAACGCCAGCTCGATATCAAATCGCGCAAGAAAATTATCGTCTGTGAATACTGCGGACGAATTCTCGTTGATGATGATATACTGGATGAAGAAAAATTAAAGTAAATACTGGCCAAAGCCCTGACTTCTGTCCCGGGTTAGACATAATTCCATTGCTTTTTTATAACTTAGCATCGTAGCAGTAAAAACAATACGGAGCTAATACAATGAATGAATTCCATAAACAGATACTGGCAGGTATTCCTGATGAATTACCTGATCCTAAACCTTATGATGAGAGTATTAATCATGCCCCAAGGCGAAAGGATATCCTAAGTAAAGAAGAAAAACGACTCGCAGTACGGAATGCCCTCAGATATTTTCCCGAAAAGTTCCATGGAGTGCTGGCTCCTGAATTTGCAGAGGAGTTATTAAAATATGGACGGATTTATATGTACAGGTTCAGGCCTGAATACGAAATCAAGGCAAGACATATTGATGACTATCCTCACAAGTCCAAGCAGGCTGCAGCAATAATGCTTATGATAAGCAATAACCTGGACAATGCCGTAGCCCAGCATCCGCACGAACTTATAACATACGGGGGCAATGGTGCAGTGTTCCAGAACTGGGCACAGTACAGGCTGGTGATGAAATACCTTGCCACAATAACCGACAGGCAAACCCTTGTTATATATTCAGGTCATCCCCTGGGGATATTTCCCTCCCATAAAGAAGCTCCGAGAGTTGTGGTGAGTAACGGGATGGTGATTCCAAACTATTCTGCCAGTGATGACTGGGAAAGGTTTAATGCCCTGGGCGTCAGTCAGTACGGACAAATGACGGCAGGCTCTTATATGTATATCGGTCCCCAGGGTATTGTGCACGGGACAACAATAACCATCCTCAATGCCTGCAGGCGCATTTCAGGGAAAAAAGACAGTTTCCGCGGAAAAATATTCGTGTCTTCCGGCCTTGGCGGTATGTCAGGTGCACAACCCAAAGCGGCCAGCATAGCCGGCCTTGTGTCAGTAATAGCAGAAGTGAACCCTAAGGCAATAAAGAAAAGATTCTCCCAGGGATGGGTTGATGAGGTGGTGGAAGATATTGACAAGCTTGCAGCAAGGATAAAAAGGGCGCAGGATAAGGGTGATCCGGTATCCCTGGCTTATTATGGAAATATTGTTGACGTATGGGAAAACCTGGCTGAGAAAAATATTATGGTTGATATAGGCTCAGACCAGACTTCCCTGCACAATCCCTGGTCAGGAGGCTATTATCCTGCCGGCCTGGGTTTCGAGGAAGCCAACAGGCTGATGTCTGTGAATCCGGGCGAATTCAGGAAGATAGTACAGCATTCATTGAGAAGGCAGGTGAAGGCAATAAATCACCACAGTTCGATGGGAACTTACTTTTTTGACTATGGCAATGCCTTCCTGCTGGAAGCATCCAGGGCGGGTGCAGATATTATGACGGCTGACGGGAAATTCAGATACCCAAGCTATGTGCAGGATATTATGGGCCCCCTGTGTTTCGATTACGGTTTCGGCCCTTTCAGATGGGTTTGTTGTTCGAATAAGCCATCTGACCTTGAGCTAACAGACAGGATTGCCTGCGATGTTCTTGAGAATATTGCCGGGCGGTCACCCTTGCAGATTAAGCAGCAAATGTATGATAATATACAGTGGATAAGGGCAGCCGGGAAGAACAGGCTTGTGGTTGGTTCACAGGCACGAATACTTTATGCCGACGCCGAAGGCAGGATTGAGATTGCAACTGCTTTTAACGATGCCATAAAAAAAGGCCTTATAAGCGAACCTGTCGTGCTCGGCCGTGATCACCATGATGTGTCGGGAACAGATTCTCCTTTTAGGGAGACATCCAACATTTATGACGGCTCCAGCTATACCGCCGATATGGCAATACAGAATGTGATTGGTGACTCGTTCAGGGGTGCCACCTGGGTAAGTATACATAATGGTGGAGGTGTCGGATGGGGTGAAGTGATAAACGGTGGATTTGGTTTGTTGCTTGACGGGTCTGACGAGGCTGCCAGGAGACTCAAATTAATGCTTCACTGGGATGTAAATAACGGTATTGCACGACGTAGCTGGGCAAGGAATGACGGGGCCAGATTTGCGGCCGTGCGTGAAATGGAAAGAACACCTGAAATGAAAATAACCATGCCCCATATAGCCGATGATAACCTTATAAAGGGGCTTTTCAAAGATTAAAATTTGCCATTGTTAAGCATTATCAGCATGCAATCGTTGACAATTTGAATACCCTGTTTGCTGGCTATTTCAGCAAATGCGGGATTCCATGTGCCCGGATTGAAAATTATACGTGCAGGCTCAAGCGATAATATATAATCGTAGTATTCCTCCTGGTTTTTAGGGTTAAGAAACAGTGTGACGGTATGCACCGGTCCTATATCCCCTGGTTTCCCTTTTCTTATTTTAATACCCTCAAGATCATAATCCTTTCTGCCAATGGCTATAACCGGTATACTCCTTCTCTGAAGACTCCTGACGGCCTTGTAGGCGAACCTGTCAGGTTTCGGACTTGCTCCAAGTACAAGGGTTGTTTTTTCCATTCTTTATTAAACTTGTTTTTAAATTGATAATAACAGATACCTTTTTTTGCCTGCCATTATCTTTTCCCCAGCAGGACACTGGCTATGGCTGCAATGCCTTCCCCACGGCCCGTAAATCCCATCTTTTCAGTAGTTGTTGCTTTAACCGAAATCAGATCTTTTTCAATTGCACATACTTCTGCGAGGCTGTCCCTCATCTTTTCAATATAGTCTGACAGCCTGGGTTCTTCAAGGCATATCGTACTGTCAATATTTATTATTGCGAATCCTTTAGCCGCAATTAAAGCAATTGTTTCCTTAAGAAGGATCCTGCTGTCGATACCCTCGTATTTTTCATCGGTATCGGGGAAATGATATCCTATGTCCCTCAATCCTGCAGCTCCCAGGAGGGCATCACATATGGCATGGATAAGTACATCACCATCAGAATGAGCCTGGCATCCCTTACCTGATGGTATATTAATACCCCCCAGCCAGAGGGGTCTTCCTTCCACCAGTTTATGAAAATCTATGCCCTGCCCGGTACGTATATTCATTAACCTGATGATTTACCGTTTCTGAAAGCATCAAAATCGAAGGAAAGGGAGAATCTCAATGTACGGGCAAGAGGGTGATTATTGACCAGGGGCATGAGGTATGAAAAATCAAGTGAAAATACGCTCATCTTGAAACCTGCACCAGCTGTAAAGTATTTCCTGTTGCCTTTGCTTGCATGCTCATGGAAGTACCCCGCCCTTATTGCAAACTGTTTATTGTACCAGTATTCCGCACCAAATGAATAGCTTATCTCGTTAAGTTCTTCCTTAAATCCTCCCGGTGCATCTGCAAAGGACTGGAAAATTGCCACCGGCAGGGCCACATTTGGATCCTTGCCGGCAATTATCTCTCCTGTATAAGGGTCATACTGCGGTGGTGTTGGAACAAGAAGCTTATTAAAATCAATTGCAAAAGCTAACTCATTAAACCTGTCGAGTTCAATGTTCAGCGCAGGGCCCAGCCTGAAGTTTATTGGTATAAAATCAGGATCTGTCTCATCGGTGTAAGATATCTTGGAACCAATGTTCGATATATTAGTCCCGGCTGATACTATAGCATCTTTTGATCCTATTGATATGTTGCTGGTGTAATAAAATGATATGTCGGAAGCAACCGATATTCCTGGTTTTGTTTCAGTTCCGCCTGCAGGAAATCCTCCGGTAAGGTTTGAATAAATGAACCTGAAAGCTATGCTTCCCGAGAAATGATCTGTGAGCATTCTTGAGTATGCGGCATCGAGGGCAAACTCGTTAGGTTTGAAATTACGTTCAACATTCCCCCAGTCGTCTGTAAAGGGTATGTCTCCCAGGCTTGAATACAGCAGGCTGGAGCTTATCACCTGTTTATCGTCGATACGGTAATATCCGGCCAGATAAGCAATATTAATATCGGGTACCAGTGTACGTAACCATGGTGAATATGAAATGCCAATCCCTCCGTCTCCGTCAATAAAGGCATATTTGGCAGGGTTCCAGTGCATGCTGTAAATATCGGGAGAGGTTGCGACACCTGCATCCCCCATTGCGCCGGCCCTTGAATCAGGCGCAATCAGCAGGAAGGGTACAACGTACTGTATAGCATTCAGTTCCTCAGTATCCTGCGCCGCCGCAAACCATGATGATGAAATGCTGAAAAATATAAAGGCAATTAATAGTTTTGTTTTCATTAATTTTCATGTTAACAGTGCAAATATATAAACAATTTTGTGTTCTCTTTATTGTGTGCCTGCTTACAAAATGATCATGCGTCCCGATACACGCGCTGTCTCACCTGTCCCTGTCTTAAAAAGAAGGGTATAAACATATATGCCCGATGCAAGCCTGCCGCCATTATTATCCCTTGCATCCCAGGTAACAGGGCTTATCCTGTAGCCCCCTGAACTTTCATTTGTTTTAATGGTCTTTACAAGCTCGCCGTTGAGAGAGTAAATATTGATTGTTACTTCAATATAATTATCAGGCCGGTTATGCTCAACACTTATACTTGTACTGTTAGTGAAAGGATTGGGATAGTTAATCAGCTTATTGAGAACCAGGCCTTCTTCATCTCTCACAAAAAATATTAATGAGGCGGTGCTTGAATTATTATAATTATCCCATGCCTTAAGGGTGAGTATATGTTCACCACTGTCCAGCTTGTAAAAGGGATAGATAATTTTCCCGGATTTATATGTTCCCATGTCATTTTCATAATAATTATTCAATATTAAGGGTTTGCCGCTGTCATTGTCAATAACGGCCACTATGTCATGACCCAGTCCGGTCCCTGCAGTATTTATGCTTGACGGGTCACTGAGATGGGCCAGTAAGACAGGATCGGGGCCGCATATTCCACCATCCGTGAAAAGAGTATCATTAAGAAAGAGACTTATGGACGGACCTGTGGTGTCTCTGACACTTAAATTGCTGAGGCCGCCAATAAAAAGGTCTCGGTAAGATCCCTGACAGCTCGAGTTTTCACCTGCGGCAAAATATCTGATCCTTCCCCTGCCGTATGAATAATCAATATCCCTCGGAACAAATATTGAGAAAGAGAATCTCCCGTTATTAACTTCCGCTTTCCCTTTAAACAATACCCTGTCGTCTACCATATAAAAGAAAGGGCTGCCTCCGTCATTCGCAAGGCTGCTTACCGTATATTCCTTATCGTACAGGCCCGGATAAAGAATGCCGTTAAATGATTGCCACAGGTTCCCCTCATTATCCTCTATATGACCTGCAATGCTTATTTCCGATAAGCCCCTTATGGTATCATTAAAAGCACTTATGCTGATCCCGTTAACTGAATCAGTGACAACGGTCCCTTGCCATGCCCATGAAAGCCTTAGTGCCGGGTCGCCCAGCAGGGTAAAATTTCTCTTATTACTTCCGGTTGTGTTTATTTTAGCCCGCCTCATTATTTCACCCATGGTCAATCCCCTTCCCTGATCGTCTCTGTCAAAGGCATTCTCATAAAGCTTTGATGCAAGGGTGTAATTGTGTGAGGCAAATACTATACGGGTGGTTGAAAAAAGGGCAATGGCACCTCCCTCTGTATTGAGTAATGCCAGTTCACCGGCCGAGGACTTCTGGCTAATTTCACCTGTCACCGGATTTATTTCAATATCGTCAAAACGTGAAAATTCACATGTTGCCGTTATAAATACCGGGTACTTTCCCCTGTTTGTCCATGAATTAATGCTTTCAGTGGTCACCACTCTCTCGTGTGCCAGTCCGGTCTCGTTGCCGTGACCTGAATAATTCAGTATAAGGCATCCCTTATTGACCCTGTCATTTATTTCTTTCACAGCTTCAGGGTAGGATTGTCCGGCAATCGATGTTTCCTGTTTGTATGAATCGAGGTAGATCTTTTCTATAATGAAGGCAGGCTCTTCTTCCGCAATAAGATCAGCCAGCTTATCCGAATCATTCATATGAATATTGTCATCTTCATCATCAGCAACCATGGCTATAATATTCCTCCACGGACCTGTGTTTTCAGAACTGAGATAGTTCCTGATCTTACTGATGATGGCTCCGGCCTGTGATGTGTCAGAAACGGGTAACCTCCCGATACCAATGTCAAGGTAACCCTGATATTCGCCTTCCCCGGGATCAAGCAGTCCATAATAATCATCCGAGGTAAATGACTCTATGTTGACATTGGAATTCTGTGTCTGGTAAGTGGGTATATAATTTGGATTGCCCGGCGGGCCGGTCTTGTTCTGATGCGAACCGTCACCAAAAAGAAGGACGTATTTAAGTGGCCTTTCGCTCTCTTTGTTTCTTGAATAAACCATCCTGATATAATTCCTTAAGGCACTGATATCGGGGATGCCTCCTGAGAACTCATTATAAATCTGACCAGGGCTGAGGACAATGCTATGGTATGAATCATTTATTGAATGAAGTTCTGCCAGTTCAGATGCATAATCCAAGAATAATGGATGGCTTATTATTATCATGTCATACTGCCCCGGTTTATGAAGATCCTGGTTGGGAAGAGGCTTGTAATCCAAGTATGGTTTCATGGCATCCTGAATCCTGAAAGCAATGAATTTTTTGAGGCTGTCAGTCGCGGCTGAGAATGAATATTCATTAAATGAATAGCTTGCCTGCATTCTTTTGATATTCTGTTCATCGCTTATGTCCCATATAAGCAGGTTATTGTATTCTGACCTTAATATAAATTCTGTAATATTACCCTGCTGTACAGTCGATTTGTCACGTATTATAAAATGTTTCCCACCGGTATTGAAGAAGTTATTCTCAATCCGGGTTTGCAGTACCAGGTAGTCCAGCCATGCCCGTGCTGTGAGGTTACCGTTATTATGAAAAGTAATCGATAGTTCAGGCTTACCCGAGGAGAGCTCTGTTTCTCCTTCTTCTTCAACAAGACTGGCATAGGTCCCGGTCTGATTATTTATATTTACAGCCGCTAGTGAAACGGAACTGACAATATCATCGTGATTATGGAGCCTGATAACGGCCTGGTCAGGAGAACGCCCCAGCACCCTCAGCACATAGTGAAGCTTAGCTCCCTCACGAATACTGTAGTTTTCAATATCCGTAACTATATCGTAAGCGGTGCCGGCAGATAATGGTTCATACCATTCACGTCCTGACTTCATGATATTGCTTTTTTCAACTTCGTGGATAAAGAGATAATCGGAATATTCAGATTTGTTATTGGATGACCCAGGCTCAGTTTGCAGACTTATTTCCTGCGGTGCTTCGTTGAACTTTATAAAATAAACAGCCGTATCGGAATAATGATGCCTCTGAAAATAGTAATCATTTATACTCTGACGATATTTAAACCTGTGTGTTGAATTTCCGTAAAACAATATATAGTCACCACTGTTGAATTCTCCGTCCTGACCTCTTTCAATGTAGATGGCTGTCTTTACCAGGTCATCTGGGCCGGGATCATCATTGTAGTATGAAAGCAATCCGAAATTATTGCTGTACAGGGCTACTTCATCACCAGGATTTAAGCCCAGCCGGGAAAGATCCTCAAAATCGATGCGGTAAATACCCTCCCTTACTGTCTTTACCCTGTGCCATATACCATCTGAGAGCACTGATGAATTTACATATTCCTGGGAGTATGAACTTATCAATGTCATCAACAGAAGGGTTAGTATGAGCACCAGCTTCTTCAACCGTCAGGATTATTTTCTAAGTTTGTCATGTCAGCCACAATAATTAACGTGCCCTGACTGTTCATATTGCGATAATAATATTGCTAATTCAAATACTATCTTTACAGGATGAACAGGTGTGTAAAAATACTGAATCTGATTTTATGTTTTACACTGCCTGTAAATTATATGCTTGGCCAGGATGCCGAGACTTTTTCTTTTTATTATAATCCTGTTCAGTCAAACCCGGCCCTCTCAGGGTCTGAAGGCCCCGGCATCTTGCGGCTGATGTACCGTGACTATTACCCGGGTAAGGGACTGAATCTGTATTCCATAAATTGCTCATACGATTCTTTCCTTGAAAGTATCCATGGTGGCTATGGATTTTATGTGTCTGAAAATGTACTTGGAGGCCTTATCAATGACCTCAGGGCAGGCGCGTCATACTCATACCATTTGAGGGCAAGCCGTGACTTATATATTAATGCCGGTTTTATGGCTTCAGTTATACACAGATCTGTTGACGCAGGGAAAGTGGTTCTTCCTGACCAGATTGATCCGTTGATGGGACCGGTATTACCTGCCGGTGAGGTCATAGCCGCGGGCTCTCGTACAACATTTGATGCAGGGGTGGGTTTCCTCTTCAGCTACAGGGCTTATCACGCAGGGATTTCCGTAAATCATATTTTTAAACCCGATATTACGGGGAATGGATCGGAAGAATCACGACTGGACAGACGCTTATCGCTTCATGGTGCGTCAGCCTTCCAAACAGGAGACAATACAGTTAACATCAGCCCCGGATTTGTTATAAGCATTCAGGGAGGCAGGCTCATTGGTGCCCTTGGAACGGGTTTCGGGTATAAAAATATGACATTCAATATATTACCATTTTTTAATCTTAGTGAAGGACTGAGCTATATTCAATCAGGTTTGCATATAGAAGCCGGTAAAATTGAACTGGCTTACAATTATAACTTTGCACCATTCAGAACAGACAATCTGCTCCCTTTCACACTTTCAAACCAGGTTTATGTTTCAATAGGTTTATACAATATTGAAAAAAGAGGCATTATTAATACAATAAATTATCCTAAAATGTAGTTATATTTGAGAAATAATCATGCATTTATCAAAATTTGCTATATTTGAAATTGAATAAAATGACCAAAATCCTGTATGTTATGTATAAATTTGCATCCTTACTAATGGTCGCTATTGCAGTATTGCTCTTTGACTCCTGCAACCGTGGTGATAATCCAAACGTTTCGCCTACAACGGGTTGGGAATACAACGATCCGGATAATGGTGGCTTTGAAGTTGTTATCGGGGCAGAACAGCAAACAGGTCCGGGGCTGGTACTCATTGAGGGCGGTACTTTCACAATGGGACGGGTTCAGGAAGATGTCATGTACGACTGGAATAACCCTATCCGCAGGGTTACCGTGTCATCTTTCTATATGGATGAGACAGAAATACGGAATGTTGACTATAGGATGTACCTGTGGTGGATCAAGAGGGTCTATGTGGATTATCCCGAAGTTTATGTAAGGGCTCTGCCCGACACCCTGGTGTGGCGTTCTCCTCTGGGATACAATGAACCATATGTACAGTATTATTTGCGTCACCCGGCATATAACAACTATCCTGTAGTTGGGGTTAACTGGTTACAGGCAAATGATTATTGCCTCTGGCGTACCGACAGGGTCAATGAGCAAATACTTATTGATGAAGGTATACTGAATTATGATCCCAACCAGGTGAATGAAAATAATTTCAATACCGATGCTTACCTCGCCGGACAGTACGACGGTGTGGTCAATCAAAACCTCCCAAGCCTTGACCCCAACCAGGAAGAAAGAAGGGTCAGGTTCGAAGATGGTATTCTCTTACCTAAATACAGGCTGCCAACTGAAGCAGAATGGGAATTTGCAGCATATGCATTGAGGGGCAATACCTTTGAGGAAAGAATATTTGAAAGAAGAATATATCCCTGGGACGGCCATAATGTTCGCTACTCGGGAAAAAGAAACCGTGGTGAGTTTATGGCTAACTTCGTGAGAGGCAGGGGTGACCTGATGGGTGTGGCCGGAAGCCTGAATGATAATGGCTCGATTACGGTTGATGTAAAATCATACTGGCCTAACGATTATGGCCTCTATTGCATGGCAGGTAATGTTAACGAATGGGTACAGGATGTTTACAGGCCACTGAGCGCCCAGGATGTTGATGCATTTAACCCTTTCAGGGGTAACGTTTATACCGACTACAGCCGCGACGCAAATGGTAACCTCCTTACGAAGGATGAGCTGGGCAGGCTGCAAATCGATACAGTGCAGGCTGCAGATGTGGCTGACAGGTATAATTACCAGAAGGGCGATTACCGGAACTACCTTGATGGTGATTACCTGTCGAATATAAAAGAAAGTGGCGAATGGACCGATGAAGAAGATATGGGAACAGAATCAATGTATCTACAGGATGAAGACCAGTTAGTCTCATTGATAAACGACAGGGCAAGAGTTATAAAAGGCGGTTCATGGAAAGACAGGGCCTATTGGCTTAATCCTTCAACAAGACGCTTCCTCGACCAGGAAGCAGCACGCGATGACCTCGGTTTCCGCTGTGCAATGATCAGAGTGGGTAGCCCATCCGGTTTTTAACAGGCAATTAAAATATTATATATTACCTCATTATGGGCAACCATAATGAGGTTTTTTTAGAATGAAAACAGATACTATATATAAAATATTGGAGACTAATGGCTTCTCCTTGGCTACCGATTCAAGGAATATTGCGGGAGGTGAACTCTTCTTTGCACTCAAAGGGGAAAAATTTAATGGAAACCTTTTTGCAGCAGATGCTATGAAAAGAGGAGCAATAGCAGCTGTAATAGATGATCCCGGTTATAAAACTGACAATACAATTCTCGTTGATGATGTTACAGTCAGCCTGCAGGCTGTGGCCCTGAAATACCGCAATAATTTTGATATCCCTGTGCTGGCGATTGCAGGCAGTAACGGCAAAACCACGACAAAAGAAATGCTTGCACGCGTACTGTCAAATAAGTACAAAGTTCATTACACCAGGGGCAACCTGAATAATCATATAGGAGTACCTCTTACCCTGCTGGCCTGCCCTCAAGATGCTGAATTTATGATAGTTGAAATGGGAGCGAATCATAAGGGCGAGATAAGAAACCTGTGCAGGATGGCACAACCGGGCTATGGCCTTGTTACTAATATCGGGCGGGCACACCTGGAAGGGTTCAGTTCGCTCGAAGGTGTGCTGGAAGCAAAATCTGAATTGTACGACTATATCGAAGCTATGAGGGGATGGATTTTTTATAATGAGAAAAATAATTTACTGAGAAATGTCCTTGGCGAAAGAGCAGTAAATAAAATACCTTATAATAAACCGGGTGAGCATAGACTGTCAGTAATCAGGGTCAAGCATGATCCCATGATGGAACTGCTTGCTGATATAGACGGGGAGGAATATACTTTTAAAACAAGTCTCTTCGGGAACTATAACCTTGAGAACCTGCTGGCCTGCCTGTCGGTCGGACTTTATTTTGATATCCCTGCCTTGCAAATGCAGGTGGCAATAGAAGAGTATGAACCCGACAATAACAGGTCCCAGATTTTAAAAACCTGTAGAAATACCCTGATCTGTGATTCATATAATGCCAACCCCGATAGTATGTCAAAGGCAATAGAATCATTCAGGCAGCATCCCGGGAAAAACAAAATGGTTATACTGGGCGATATGCGCGAACTGGGGGTATATGAGAAAGAAGAACATGAAAAAATTTTACGTGAGCTGTCAGGAACAGATGATCTTAATGTTATTCTTGTTGGTAAGGTTTTTAATTCCCTGGCATCCGCTTATGATATGCTTTCATTCGGGACACGCGATCAGCTTATACAATACCTGATTGATTCACCTGTTAAGGATAGTCTTATACTTATAAAGGCTTCAAGGGCCATGGGACTGGAAAAGATATACGGACTGATGTAGAATAATAATTCAATATAACAAATATGCAGGATAAACTTATTGCTGTCCTGTATAATGACGACATGTATTCCAGTTTCAAGGATATAAGCGGCCTGCCTGAGATAGTCGTTAACAGGCTTAAACATTACTTCCTTACATGCAAAGATATGCCTGGTAATGAGGCCGATGTCGAAATAATACATACCTGCGGTGCGGAGGAAGCGGCTGAAGTGATAAAGCGTTCAATGGATGATTACCGTAAGAAATTTGAACCACTCAATGATGCTGTATCATCTGTTTAATCCTTGAATTTCAGGGTAATTTCAAGTACCTCTGACCGGCTTCCAAGTCTTACCCTCGGACCCCAGCTGCCAAACCCCGATGAAACTATGTAGTGGCAGCCTTCTATTATCCTGTGTCCGTAGGTAATTTTATATACTCTTGAAATAAGGTGGTTTAGTGGCCACATCTGCCCCTTATGGGTATGACCTGAAAGCATCAGGTCAAAACCTGACAGCTTGTTGTCTTTAATCATTGGTGGCTGATGATCCATAACGATTACCGGCTGAGTCATGTCCAATCCGTCAAGAAGAACCGGTAGTTCCTTCCTGCGTTCACCGGAATACCGGAAAGAATCCCTGTCCTTCCTGCCAACCAGCTGTATGCCTTCCCTCAGGAGGACAGTCTCATCAATAAGCAGCCTTATACCCTTCTTTTCGATATAAGGTATTGTCTTTGAGTAATTACCTATGTATTCATGATTCCCGCTTATGGCATATACATACCTTGCCGAAACAGGTAGCCTGATTGCTTCCGGCAGATCATCTCTCAGGACAGGATTAATCTCGCCGTCAACCGTATCACCCAGGAAAAGTACAATGTCAGGTGAAATTGCATCCAGCTTATGCGACAATTGTACAGGCCGGTGTTTAATAATCCCCTGAAAGCAACTGCTCCTTTGAAATAAAGAAGGGTGTTGGCAACGGCATAAATTATAAATACGACAGTTAAGAAAACAACAATATCCCTTGATCTCATTTCCTGGAATGGTATTTCATTGGCCTGGCAGTTGTGTATACGTCCTTTTCCTTTTTATAAAGAAGTTAAAAACCAGAGATTTGTTCAAAATCAAGTCCTGCGGGTATGAAATTTTATCTTTAATGCCCTTTTCCCTCTTAAGCTTCAGTTCTCTCTTATGCCCGTAAAATTGGATATGTGCTTTAATTACATTGATGAAGGCTTTAAAATTTAAACTAAACAGAAAACGCAGTGCAGCTATACCATCAAGGCACTTCCTTCTGAAAAGAATGCTTTTCAACCTGTCTGCAGGCAGGTTTTTATATAGCATGAAAAGGTTATTCCGGAAATTGTAGAAGATTTTTGAGGGTGAGTCGTAGGGAAGTGACCCTCCTCCGACATGATAAACTGTGGATGAGGGCACATACATAATTTTTTTGCCCTGGGCATTCAGTCTCCAGCACAGGTCAATTTCTTCCATATGGGCAAAAAAGTCAGGATCAAAACCTCCACCTCCCCTCCAGTCGGATGACCGTATGAACATGCATGCACCACTGGCCCAGAATACTTGCTTTATGTCGTCATACTGGCCCTTATCTTCTTCTGTTATATTCATTATCCTTCCCCTGCAGAACGGGTAACCGTATTTGTCGATAAACCCTCCTGCAGCACCTGCATATTCAAACCTGCTGCGATCATTATAACTTAATATTTTGGGCTGGCAGGCAGCAACTTCGGGATGGCTGTCCATATATTCAATCACAGGGTTAATCCAGCCCGGGCTAACCTCAACATCAGAATTCAGCAGGATATAATATTCCGATTCCAAACTGCGGAGGGCCTCATTGTAACCCCCTGCAAAGCCGTAATTACGTTCCAGTTCTATCAGAGTGGCTTCCGGGTGATTCTTTATTATGTATTCACAGGAGCCATCTGTGCTGCCATTATCTGCCACAATCACAGCATAACTTTTTGATAAAGAATGCCTTATTACCTTGTCAAGGAAGTGTTCAAGAAATTTCCTGCCGTTCCAGTTAAGGATAACTACCGATACTTTATTCATGCTCCCTCCGGTTTTTTACGCTTCCATCTCCTGTGTGACCACATCCATAATTCCGGTCTGCGTCTTATCTGCTCTTCCAGCATGCCTACATGCTTTTCTGTCAATTCATAGGGCTTAAGTCCTGAAGGCTCATCGGTTATGATTTCAGGTCTTATTTCATAATAGCCCCTCCTGATTTTGTCTATATGAAAAAAGACCACCGTCATATTGAATTTATGTGACAGTTTTTCAATGCCGAGATATACAGGCGTGTCCTGGTTGAGAAATTTTGTCCAGTACCTGATTTCTTTTTTCGGAGGTGTCTGGTCAGAAACCAGGCCGACTAAAGTGTTTATACCTTCTCCCTCATACTGGTATAGTATTCTTACTATCCTGGACATGGGAGCCAGTTCAATGCCGTATTGAGATCTGAATTTATGAAAATACCTGTCAAAATATTTATTTGTCAGGGGCTTGTAAACCATGATAGTCCGGTATTTAATACTCAGCGGAAGGCTGATGATCCATTCCCAGTTGGCATAATGACCAAAAACCACTATGGTACTTCTGCCTTCAGCTTTTATTTTATCCAGCACTTCCGGGTTTAATAATTTGCACCTTTCTTTTATTTCAGAGACTTTCAGATGCTGGAGTTTCAGAACTTCAATAAAAAGATCCGACAGGTGCCTGTAGAATTTTTTAGAGATAGCTCTAAGCTCCTCTTCGGTTTTCTCCGGGAAAGCATTGCGCAGGTTTTTCATTACCACTGTTTTCCTGTACTTAATAAGGTGACAGAGCGTGAAATAGAATAAGGGCGAAAATCCATACAGGATTTTAAGGGGCAATAATGTTATAACCCGGTTGAAAGCAGAGAAGATGTAAAAAAGTATGCCTTTCATCCCTTATGCCTGTTTCATGTATTTTTCAACCTCACGCCTGAAAGCTTTAAAAATTTTACCGTTTGCTGCCACTATTTCAGAACCGTCAATATTCTTCCTGTGCCCGGAAAAATCACTTACCATTCCTCCCGCTTCATTGATAATAATAATTCCTGCAGCTACATCCCACCTGTTAAGCCCGTATTCAAAAAAGCCGTCATATCTCCCGCAGGCAAGCCAGGCAAGGTCAATGGCAGCCGATCCCATTCTTCTGACTCCATGGGTCTTGCGAATGAAAAACTCCAGGCAGGACAAATATGAATCAAGCCTTTCATAATCCTTATAAGGGAAGCCGGTAGCTATAAGGCTGTCATCCAGGGTTTTTGCCCCGGATACCTGTATCCTTTTACCATTCAGCCATGCCCCGCCTTCCCGGTAAGCATGAAATAGTTCACCCGAAGGTACATCAAGTATTACACCCAGCAGTATTTCATCGTCATGTTCCAGTGCTATGCTTATCGAAAAAACCGGGGCACCATGCATGAAGTTTGTTGTTCCGTCCAGGGGATCAATGATCCAGTTAAGTGTGCCTTGCCCTTTTTTGTTTGTTCCTTCTTCCGCAATGAAGCCGGCCTGCGGAAGTATAGCTGACAGTTCAGCGCTTAACTTTTTCTCGGCTTCTATATCCACGTATGATACAAAGTCATGTTTTCCTTTCAGCCTGGCATCCCCAATATCAAAGCTGCCTGATTCCTGGCTGATAAACTCACCTGTTCGTTTGGCGATCACACACACATCATTGCAAATACTTTTCAGATCCATCCCTTTATTTTTATACGGTAAAATTACCATTTTCATCAGTTTCTCTCAGGATGTGCGATGTTATTTTTCCTTTAAGAGTAATGCCAGAGGCTGTATACACCCTGATATAGTTACCCGTGAAGCCTGCAATATATCCCGGTTTTTCTTCTGACTCCCAGAGTATGTCAGCTCGCATCCCCCTGCATTTTTCATTGAATTCCTTTCTCTTTTTTTCTGAGAGTGACTGCAATTTTTTGCTTCTGTGGTGTTTTGTTTTGTTATCGATCTGTCCTTCCATGGAAGCAGCCGGAGTACCTTTTCTTGCTGAGTAACTGAATACATGGAGGTAGGATAAATCAAGTGAACTCAGGAAGCCGTAAGTGTCCATGAACTCTTCTTCTGTCTCCCCAGGAAATCCGGCTATTACATCAGCGCCAATTCCTGCCAGCGGTATCAGGTCCCTGATTCTTTCCACCCTTGATGCGAAAACATCCCGTGTGTATCTCCTTCTCATTTTAGCAAGTATCCTGTCAGAACCACTCTGCAGAGGGATATGAAAATGAGGCATTATTTTATCGTTTTTCGCTACAAGCTTTATTATCTTATCAGTCAGTAGGTTAGGCTCAACAGATGAAATCCTGTATCTTTCAATTCCTTTTATTTTTATGAGAGTTTCCAGGAGATCATAAAAGGTTTCGCCTGTTGATTTTCCGAAATCACCTATGTTAATCCCTGTAAGTACTATTTCTTTGATTCCTTTTCCGGCTATCTTTTCAGCATCCTTTACACACTCACTGACAGGCTTGTTACGGCTTTTCCCCCTTGCCATGGGTATAGTACAATATGAACATGAATAATCACAGCCGTCCTGTATTTTAAGGAAGGCCCGGGTGCGGTCGTCCAGCGAATAGGCAGAATAAAAGGGCGTAAGTTCATTTCTTTCACAATTATGAATCTCCGGCACTTTTCTTTTGTTTAAGTTGCTAAGGAAGCCCGGGATATCATATTTTTCATTTGTACCGAGGATAAGGTCTACTCCCGGTATCTTTGCAATTTCTGCATGCCTTATCTGGGCATAGCAACCTGCAACAACAATAAAGGAATCAGGCGACTTACGGATGGTTTGCCTTATTACCTGCCTGCATTTTTTATCGGCAGCCTCTGTTACGGTACAACCGTGAATGACATACACATCGGCTTTTTCATCGAAAGATACCTTCCGGAAGCCTGCTTCTTCCATTATCCGGCCTATTGCTGAAGTCTCTGAAAAGTTAAGCTTGCATCCCAGTGTATGGAATGCCACTTTTAATTGCCTGTCACTCATTTCTGCTGCTAATAAGACTGCAAAAATAAGTATTTTTGGTAAGATGGCTTTTTGTTGGCTTATTTAAGCTCCCTGGGAATAATAAGCTTGTGATCCAGCGGTTCGGATGAATTTATATCCTGCCATTTTTCCAGATCAAAATTCACCACTGCCGTTCCTGTAGTAGGAAGGAAGCCTACGGCTCCCCGGGTAAGGTGACTGGCTATGTCTGATATACCCGGGTTATGTGCAAACAGGGCTACAGTTCTTACTTCATCATCCAAAGAAGCAATTGCATCCAGCATTTTTGATCCGGAGCCGGGGTAAAATACGTCCAACACCCTTATTATGTACGTACCTGTCTTCATTGCACGGGCAAAGATAAGAGCACTGTGACTTGCACGGGCTGCGGGACTTGTAAGGATCAAGTCAGGCTTTATGCCTGATTTGAGTATTTTTCTGGCTACTTTATAACCATCATTTACACCCCTTTTTATAAGAACCCTGTCGATATCCTTTTCGAATATGTTATGGGCACAGGCTTTCCCATGTCTGACAAGAATAATAGTACGCTTCATTTTTGTCTTATTAATTTTTGTGCGGGAAAGTAATAAAAATTATTTATCAGCTGCAAGATGTTTTTATAAAGATCAAAGAATACGGCTGGCAAGTTCAGAAAGGTAACTTCTTTCTCCCTTCACCAGGTTGACATGGGCGAATATTTCCTGGCCTTTCATTTTGTCTGTCAGGTAGGAGAGTCCATTTGACCCAATATCAAGATAGGGTGAATCAATTTGCTCTATATCACCTGTGAAAATCATTTTTGTGTCTTCCCCAGCCCTGGTAATAATAGTCTTTACTTCATGAGGTGTGAGATTCTGCGCCTCATCCACTATAAAGAATATGTTCGACAGGCTTCTTCCCCTGATATAGGCCAGGGGAGTGATTACCAGCTTTTCTTCCTTTATCATGTCATTTATGCGTATAAACTCCGGGCTCTGGTGGCTGAATTTATGCTTGATTACTGTCAGATTATCAAAAAGTGGTTGCATGTATGGATCTGTCTTTTCCTTAACATCGCCGGGCAGGAAGCCCATATCCCTGTTGGCAAGAGGGACAATGGGGCGGGCAAGGAAGATCTGCTTATATCTTTTGTGCTGCTGCAGGGCTGAAGCTAGGGCAAGAAGTGTTTTTCCCGTTCCGGCCTTGCCTGTCAGGGCAACCAGCTGTATCTCCGGATTTGTGAGCGCTTCAATAGCAAAGGTCTGTTCAGCATTGCGTGGATCAATGCCATAAGTAGTCTGCTTAATAATCCTGTTTACATCCCTGGTGGCAGGGTTATAATGTGCAAGTGCACTCGATCCGTTATTCTTCAATATATAAAACTGATGTCCTTCGGGATGAATATCCAGACCCATTGCATTAACGGGTATACCGTCGGGCTCCTCGTATAGCTTGTCTATCATTCTGCTGTCAATATCCCCTATGGTCTCAACACCTTTGTAAAGGTCATCAATATTGGCTACTTTGTCATTTTCATAATCCTGGGCTCTTATACCAAGGGATTTAGCCTTCATCCTCAGATTAATGTCCTTGGTAATCAGTATAACACTTTCAGTCTTATGCCGGCTGCATACGTAGTCGGCAATAGCCAGTATCCGATGATCACTGGTTTTCTCCGGGAAAGATGCAGTAACCCTTTCAGAAAACTCCTTACCGGTCTCTATGTATAAAGTCCCCAGCTTTTCACCCAGGGGAATGCCATTGTCCAGGAGGCTGTTACCAGATAACCTGTCCAGCTCTCTTGTGAATTCCCTTGCGTGGAAATTAATAAGATCATTACCCTTCTTAAACCTGTCGAGCTCCTCAAGTACAACAATAGGTATTATAATATCATTCTCCTCAAATTTATATATTGAACTGTAATCGTGTAATAATACATTGGTGTCTATAATAAAAATCTTCTTCTTTTTCATCGGCTTCTTTTTATATCCTTTCAAAGGATTCCACAAAATTAAAGCCTGCCTGACTCATAAGGAATACTAAATTTATTTATTTTGCACAATTAACTAACAATTTGATGAATTACAGCGATACTCTTGACTTTCTCTATTCATCACTGCCAATGTATCAGCGTATAGGGAAGGCTGCATATAAATCAGACCTGGATACCACTTTAAGCCTGGACAGGCACCTCGGTTACCCACACAGGTCATTTCATACAATACATATTGCCGGCACAAATGGCAAGGGTTCAGTTTCACATATGCTTGCGGCAATACTGCAGACCGCTGGTTACAGGACAGGCCTCTGTACATCGCCTCATTATATTGATTTCAGGGAGAGAATAAGGATCGACGGGGAAATGGTTGACGAACATTATGTTGTTGATTTTATTGAAGACAATAAGGATATTCTCCTCGAACTGAAAGCTTCGTTTTTTGAAATGACAGTGGCCATTGCTTTCAGTTATTTTAAGGATAAAGGAGTGGATATAGCTGTTATAGAGACCGGCATGGGAGGGAGACTGGATTCAACAAATATTATCACTCCTCTGACTTCGGTGATCACAAATATCGGATATGACCATACACAGTACCTGGGAGATACACTGGTAAAAATAGCCGGAGAAAAGGCCGGGATAATAAAAAAGGGAATACCGGTGGTAATAAGTCAGACAAACCCGGAAGTCAGGGAAGTATTTGCCGGGAAAGCCCGCGAAATGAATTCTGACATTTATTTCGCGGATGATAAATTCAATGCCCGGCATGCGGTTACTGCCGGCGAAACAGGTATGCAGGTATATAATTTGTACAGGGATGGAATTCTTTTAATGAAAGAACTGTTTACAGACCTTGCCGGGGATTTCCAGTCACTTAATATTCCTGCCGTATTTCAGACTCTTGAATTACTGGGCGAAAAATTAAATGTATATCCGGAGGTGATCCGTTCAGGATTTAGGAATGTGAAAGGGCTTACAGGCTTTAAAGGGAGGTGGCAGGTAATGAGACAATCGCCCCTGGTTATTTGCGATTCGGGGCATAACGCTGATGGCATAAAAATGTCAGTAAGGCAATTACTGGGAATAAATAAAAAAAGGCTTCATATAGTGCTGGGAATGGTAAATGATAAAGATTCTGACAGTATACTCAGTCTCTTGCCTCACAGCGCGAATTACTATTTTACAAGGGCAGATATACCAAGGGCCCTTGACCCGGATATTTTAAGAAAGAAGGCACTTGGTTATTCCCTGGAAGGAGATTCTTATAACTCTGTTATTAAGGCATATAATGCAGCTCTTGGTAGTGCTGACAGGGAAGATCTTATTTTTGTAGGTGGTAGTAGTTTTGTGGTAGCTGATTTTCTGCGGGATTATGATAATTTATGAGGTGAAAAAATGAAATGTAGTATCTTAACCAAAAATGAAAACAAATGAAAACGCATTGTCTTCATATAAAAACTGCCGTACTGCTTACCCTGCTTGTTTTCAGCCATGATCTCTTTTCCCAGGAAGCGCACAGGCTTGTGATCCTTCATACCAATGACCTGCATTCAAGGCTTGAGGGATATGCACCTTCATCAGAGTATAGCCCCCTGAGCACAGGTGATGATGATACCAGGGGAGGATTCAGCAGGCTAGCGGCAATTTTCGAAAGGGAAAGGTCTGAAAATAATGGCAGTGTATTGGTGCTGGATGCAGGAGACTTTCTGATGGGGACCTTCTATCATTATATGGAGGAATATAGACCTTTTCAGCTACCGCTGATGAAGGAAATGGGTTACGACGTTGTCGCTATCGGTAACCATGAGTTTGATTTTGGCCCAGGCAGGCTGGAAGGCATAATAAATAATTCGCATGCTGCCGGTGAAATACCGCAACTTTTACTGGGTAATGCGGAATTTGATGAGAAAGACAATGCCGATAACAGCCTGGAAGAACTGTTTACCGGTGGCATTATAAGCAAATCGGTGATTATTGAAAAGAACGGCATTAAAATAGGTATTTTTTCCCTTATGGGGGAGGATGCCGACAATTCCGCACCCTATGCTGTGCCGGTAAGCTTTGATAAAATAAACAGGGCGGCAAAAAAGCTTGTCAAACAGCTTCAAAGCAGGGGATGTGATATCATAATATGCCTTTCCCATAGTGGTATTGAAAAGGATGAGAATGGTGTATGGACCGGTGAGGATGTGGAACTGGCAGAAAAAGTTGATGGTATAGATATACTTATAAGCGGACATACCCATACAAGACTGGATGAACCCCTGGTAATAAACAATACTCCCATTGTTCAGACCGGTAGTTACGGAGGGTTCGTGGGCCGTATCGAGCTTGAAGTTAAATCCGCAGTAGTAAGTCTTATTGACTATAGTCTTATACCGGTTGATGACTGTATAGAGGGAAGCAGTTATGTACATGAAAAGATAAAGGGCCAAAAAGAACTTATATCAGAAAAACTTTATGCAACAACGGGCTTCAGGATTGATAATAAAGTTGTTTCAGCAGACTTCATGCTCGAATGTAATGAGAAGGGTGGACTGGAAGAAAGCAACCTGGGGCCTCTTGTGGCAAATGCAATTCATGATTGCGTAAATTCAGGGACAAGGACAGGATCAGATATAAGCATGGTGGCGGCAGGAGTAATAAGAGACAGGGTGGTACCTGGCATCCAGACTACCCAGGATATCTTCAGGGTGGTGTCCCTGGGCAGAGGTGATGATGAGGTGCCGGGCTACCCGCTTGCGAGGGTATATGTTAATGCCAAGGAACTGAAAAGAATAATTGAAATATTGCTGGTGGCTTATAAGTCAACACCTTCCAATTATTGCTATTATTCAGGCCTGGAGGTAAAATATGACCCCGGCAGGGGCTTGCTCAGGAAGATAAAATCAATTAGCCTGAAAAATAAGGAAGGAGACCTTGTACCTGTGGATATTTCCCGCGATAATACACGCCTGTATTCAATAACTGCCAATGCCTATATGCTTGAATTTATAGGTATAATACAGCAGATGACCTTTGGACTTATAAAGGTACAACCAAAAGATGCCCTTGGAAATGAAATTACCGATATGAAGGAATCAATTATTGATTTCGACGTGGATAAGCCCGGCATACAGGAGGGGAAGGAGTGGATAGCCCTTGTCAGATATCTGTCGTCAATGGACGATGCCGATGGAGACGGTATCCCTGACTTGCCTGCTTTCTATAGGAATCCCGGCCTATGTCTTATCCCTGAGTTTTAGTTCAGGAAATATAACTTCTGACCTGTTCGTAATTCACCATGGCCACAATACCCGTCCCAAATCCCGCAGCCTTTTCCAGCTCTTCAAGCAATACTTCCTGGTCCCACATGGCTGACCATCCCGAGAGAGAATGGGTGAACCCCCCCTTATAATTAACAGGGTGCATTATGACATCATAAAATTTGTCAGTGTTGTTCTTTTTCAGCAGCCCCAGGCTGTAATCGTGTGATGAGAAACCATGTGCCCTTATTATCCCGTCTTTTTATTGCTTCTCATAAAACTCATTGACGGCTTCGTGGTAAGTAAGATATTCATGTTCGGCACTGTGAAAGAGCATAATATCAATATAACCGGTAGCCAGTGCTTCAAGGCTTTCTGCAATTCGTTTCCCGAGAATTTCCTTTATCTCAGTATGACCTCTCCTGCCTTTCCCTTCATATATTAGCTCATCAGGTTCAAGATGCATCTTTGACTGTATCACAACTTCCTGCCTTTTGCCTTTTACAGCCCTTCCAACAAGTCTTTCATTATTTCCCCTTGCATAGGAGCGACCGGTATCAAGGAAATTTATCCCCTTGTCCAGGGCAAAACGTATAAGCCCTTCATCATTTGTCCTTGAAGCACCAAAACAGAGAGGCGTTACATGGATCCCCGTGTTTCCCAGTTCGGTGGTTAGAACTTTCTCCTCCTTGCCATTGTATTACCTGCCCGACAATAAGCCCAGGCTGACAATTCCCGCTCCTGTTTTTGTGATAAAATCTTTCCTTGTGATTTTTTTCATCTGATGCCTCATTTTTTTGAACTGATAAATATACTAAATCTATCTTGGGGGCTGAGAAGGTTCAAAAGATTTTGAGGAGAAAGCAGATACTGTTATGAAGTCAATTTTTATGTTTAATTTTATTTTATCTTGTGATAAGACAAAATTTAAAAATGCGCTTATGAAAAAGCTAGGTGTTTTAATAATCTTTACAGGCGCTTTGTTCGTTCTATCCTGCGAAAAGGAGTCAGATGAGGTGTCTGATCGTTTTAACTTCCTGACCGGTACAGTATGGCTATCCGACAGTTTACTGGTGAACGGGGTCGACGGAAGCTACCCCGGCGGGCCGCTTGAAAATTTCAAGGGTGAAGCAATATTCAATGAAGATGGCACCGGTACCTTCGGAATTTATACCGGGACCTGGAAATTTGAACAGAACGAGACTGTTCTTAAAATTACATCGCCGAGTCTTCTTATAGTCCTTACAACACAGATTGTAGAACTTACAGCCACTTCCCTGAAAATTACAACTACATACCCTAACTCGGCGAATCCTGATGAACCATTGAATATACGTATGACATTCAAACCAAAATAAACTCCTTTGAAACTAGCGGTAACAAATCCTGTGGCATTTCTGAAGAAGCTTAAAGGCAGGTTGATCCGTTCCCTTTTTTTAATTACCCTGCTTTTCCCCTTTGTTGCGGCAAGGGCCGGCGAAGATAAGGGATTTATAAAAGGCCGGGTTTTTGACAGTCATACTCTTGAGCCTCTGTCTTATGCCACGATTATATATGGCAGGGACAGGGGGACAGCCACAGACAAAGATGGATTTTATTTTATAACAGCTTCTCCCGGAAATATCAACCTTACATTTAAATATGTGGGTTATGTTAGCCTGACACGCTCGGTGAATGTCGTTGACGGTGATACTGTTTTTCTGGATGTGGGTCTGGAATATGATATTGCTGATATTGATCAGGTTGTTATAAGTGCCGGCAAGGTAGAACAAAGGGTTGCAGAGCTTACTGTTTCCATGCACGTTATAAAGCCTGAACTGCTCTCTTATTCACATATAGCAGATGCATCTGAACTAATAAATATGACACCGGGTATTGAGGTTCTGGACGGACAGGCATCAATCCGCGGGGGAAGTGGTTTCAGCTATGGGGCCGGGAGCAGGGTTCTGACACTGATTGACGGCCTGCCTGTTCTGTCGGCCGATGCAGGAAATATAAAGTGGCAGTTCCTGCCCCTGGAGAATATTTCCCAGATAGAGATAATAAAGGGCGCTTCTTCTGTACTGTACGGCTCGTCAGCACTTAACGGGATAGTGAATTTCCGCACTGCCGAAGCAGGTAATGAACCGCTTACAAAATTCTATATCGAGGCTGGTATCTTTGACAGGCCACGGCAGAAAGACTGGAAATGGTGGGTCAGCCCAAGGACTTTTGCTAGCACATCCTTATCACATACCCAAAGGATAGGAAATACCGGACTGGGTCTGGGTATCTACCTGCTGAATGACAGGGGCTACAGAAGACTGAACCATGAAAGGCTCGGCAGGCTGAACCTGAAGGTAAAGCATGATAATAACAGGGTCGAAGGTCTTGCTTATGGACTTAATTTTACTGGCGGCAAGACCGGGAAGATAGATTTTATTCTCTGGGAAGATGCCTGGCAGGGTGCCCTTAAACAGCAGGAAGAAACTGCAAATGAACTTGTGGGTAGCCTCCTTACCCTTGACCCCTGGATAAGATTTGAAGAGGGTGACAAATACAGTCACGAGCTCAGAACAAGATTTCAGTTATCCGATAACAAATTTCCGGAAGCCGGATTTAATAACAGCAGGGCGGCCTCCTTCCTGGCCGAGTATCAGTCTGTTTACAGTGTATTTAACTGGTTAAAACTTAATCTGGGACTATTTGAAAACTACAGCAGTATTATTTCAGAATTTTATGGTGATCATAAGGCCCTGAACCTTGCAGCCTACAGTCAACTGGATATTACTCCTGTTGAAAGGCTGAAGATTGTTGGAGGCGTGAGAATAGAGAATAATTCCCTTGACGGCAAGAGGGACGACATCATTCCCCTTTTCAGGGCGGGAATTAATTACCGGGTAGCTGATTACACATTTCTGAGGGCGTCATTCGGACAGGGATACAGGTATCCTTCGATTGCAGAAAAGCATGCGGCAACCACACTGGGCTCTGTAACCATAGTCCCCAACCCTGATATACTGCCCGAATCGGGCTGGAGCTCGGAAATTGGTATCAGGCATGGACTGCTTAAGGGAAGCCTTAACGGACAGATTGATATGGCTGTGTTTTATTCACGGAACATTAATATGATAGAATATCTCTTTGGCATATATCAGGTTCCGGGGGGTCTTGGATTCAGGGCAGATAATGTTGAACAGTCAAGGGTCTATGGCTGCGAGGTCGAATTTTCTGTGACAGGCAGTGCCGGCGGCTTTCAAAACTCCTTTACCGGGGGTTATACTTTTATTTACCCGGTGGAATATGATCCGGTAACTGGCAGGAACACAGATAATTACCTTAAATACAGGCGAAAACACTCTTTAAAGCTGAGCCTTAACAGCACTTATCGTAAATACGATTTTGGCTTTATATTTCATGCTGCATCCCGGATGCTTAATATAGACAACATTTTTCTCGATGAGGAGGTGAACATCCTGCCCGGTTTTGCTGATTACTGGCGAGAGTCCAACACGGGATATTTGGTCATGGATCCCCACCTGGGATATACAATAAACCAGAGATTCAGACTTTCACTGACAGTGAAGAATGTATTCAATACCGAATACATGGGCCGACCCGGAGATATAATGCCTCACAGGAACCTTAGTCTCCGCTTTTCCGGTAACCTTACAAAGTAATAAACAGCCACTTAAAAGGGAGTCTTCCCTGCCCTCCGGGGCCGTAATCCCTGCGAAAGCAGGGATCTCAGCGTAGGAGGGAGCCTTGGCCTGCATTAATACCCCATTACCCTTATCCCCGAAGGATGTTCCCTGTCATGATAAATCCTTATGGTAGCTTTCCGGAAATCTTCTTCATCACATTCGTAGATATTCACGAACTTTTGCGGGTTCCTGTCAACCAGTGGGAACCAGGTGCTCTGGACCTGGATCATCAGCTTGTGGCCCTTCTTGAATTTATGGGCTATATCCGGTATGCTGAAACTGACCTTTGTTATTTCACCCGGAACGAAGGGTTCGGGTTTTTCAAAGCTGTTCCTGTACTTGCCCCTCATCACTTCACCTCTGACCAGCATCTGGTAACCACCGAGCGGGACATCAATATCAGCACCGGCGGGCGGAGTTACCTGGTCAGGGAAAACATCAATGATCTTTACAATAAAGTCACCATCAGTGCCGGTAGTTGACACATAAAGTTCAGCAGTTACCGGGCCGGTGAGTGTAATATCTTCAGTAAGTGTTTCTGTTTCATATACCAGTACGTCCGGGCGTCTTGATGCAAAACGCTGGTCATCGATCATATAGACGGGATCTCTTCTGAGATGGACATCTTCCATATAGGGTACCGGTTTATCCGGGTCGGAGACATATTCATCAAAACTGCCCGATACTTCCGGTGCGCTAAAGCTTATCCCTCCGTCAGGCTGCAGATAAATGGTTTTTTCCCTTGCATCCGCAGGGGGCCAGTCGTTATATTCCTTCCACTGGTTTTCTCCCGTCATATAAATATATGCTTCGGCGAAATCTTCTTCTCCCTCATCTTTCAGGTAATAATTAAAGAAGTTTACTTCCAGGTCATGGTACATATCATTGGTGGGCATGCCCCAGTAAATATTCCCCAGGTTTTCTGCTTCGCCAGTGGCCCACTGCCCGTGCGACCATGGGCCCATAACCAGGTAGTTAGGGTGTTTGGCCTTGTTTTGCTCTTCTATCGATTTGTAGGTGTTTAGGGCACCCCACAGGTCCTCTGCATCGAACCAGCCTCCTACGGTCATAACAGCCGGCTTAACCTTTTGGAGGTGAGGCAGGGGCACCGTGGCTTTCCACCAGTCATCGTAATCAGAATGCTGAAATAATTCATGCCAGTATCTTATGGAATCAGGGAATATTTTCCTGGTATTTTTTATCGGTCCTATATCGAGGAAAAAGTCATAACTGTCTTCACATCCCCATCTGAAATTGAGAGGGTAATTCCTGCGTGATTCACCCGGGTGGGGATCACCGAAGCTGGTATAAAAGGTGAAGCCGTCGATAAGAAAGAAAGCCCCGTTATGGTGCCAGTCATCTCCCAGGAACCAGTTAGCAACGGGTGCCTGAGGTGATACGGCTTTTATGGCAGGATGATCTGCCAGTATGGCCATGGTAGCATAAAAGCCGGGGTAGGAGATGCCCGTCACTCCGACACGCCCGTTATTATTCTTTACATTCTTTATCAACCAGTCAACCGTATCATACGTATCGGACGCTTCATCATACTGCTTGCCCTTTTTGCCAGGTATGTAAGGCCTGACATTCACAAATTCGCCCTCGCTCATATACCTTCCTCGCACGTCCTGGAATACGAGGATATACCCTTCCTCAATAAACCTGTAGTAGATCGATACGAAGAAATTAAAAGCATCTTTACCTATGCCCTCGGCATTGTAAGGTGTCCTGAAAAGCAGTATGGGTGATTTTTCGGTTGTTTCTTTCGGGGAATAGATTGAAGTAAACAGCCTGGTGCCATCCCTCATCCCGATATAAACCTCTTCTTTATGATATATCTCCTTCAATGCGGCAGTGCTCTCTGCAGGGGGATCAACAGGTTCACGGCTGAACTTTGTCTTAACATTTATGTCACCCTGTTTGAAATATCCTATTATCTGTGAATAATCCGGGCCGGTGATACCTTCGAATGAAAAGCCCGCGGGTCTAAATTCGAATTTAAATTCCTGGTTCTCCAGGCTTACCGAACTTAAGGGAATGCCCATGGCACCCTGTTCCGGCACATCAAATGTGCCTGCCAGTCCCGATTCGTTCTCCTGTATATGCAGGTTCATCTGCATATAAATACCCTGTACCTGCATCATCGTGTACCAGTCGCCGCCGATAGACTGCGCAGGTAGCTTTAAGGAAGTAGAATAAAGGATAATTATGGACAAAATTATCCCGGTAAAGATCTTTCTTTTCATGTCATTCTGGTTTTTATTAAAATATAAAAGTAGTGTTTTATCAGTTTTTTGGATGATTATTCTGGTTAAATACCACAAATAAAAGATTACATCTTTAAAGACAGAGAAAAAACCCGATCGTTGCTTTCTTCCTTTCTTTATACATTATTCCAATAAATAAAAAACCTGCCTTACAACATATCAATCCGGATAAATTTATTATCTTTGATATCACTAATTTAAACTCTGATTAATTATGAAAACCTTAGCAAAACTGTTTATTTCATTATTAATGATTGCCATGGTTTCCTGCGGGCAGTCACAAACTAAAGAAGATACAAGTGCAGAAGACGTACAGGAAGCTGCAGAACAACTGGTTGATGAAGCCAAAGATTTTGTTTCTGGTGAATTTGCCGATTTTGAAAATCAGATTGATTCAAAATTCAAGGACCTTAAAGCTAAGTCAGAGGAGCTGACCGGTGATGCCAAAGCCAAATACGAAGCTGCCCTTGAAAAACTGAATGAACAACGTCAAGCTCTCAACAGCAAGATGGAAGAATTTAAGAATGCCGCAGATGAAAAGAAGGAAGAACTGGGCAATGAAATTAAGGATTTACAGGATGCCCTGAAAAAAAGCATCGAAACATTCGAAGAGGAATACAAATAGTTACAGCATTTATTTATTGCCAATCAGGCATATAGATTATTTTAAAACTTAGTTGTACTTCTGGTCTGCACCCCGACCGTTTTATGGCAGGGTGACAGGTCAGGTTATTAGTATATAATTAAATAAAGTTGACATGAAAAATATGAAACTGAGAATCCTGACTTTTACTTTTGTATCAATAACCCTTTTCTTCATCTCTTCATGCAAAACTCAGCAACATGAACCTTCCGGCAACGAAGATGCCTTCAGCTTTGCCTTCCTAACCGATACTCATCTGCAGCCCGAGAAAAATGCCGGCGACGGGTTTCGACAGGCTATAGATACCGTTAACAGTATAAACCCGGACTTTGTGATAACCGGTGGCGACCAGATAATGGATGCCCTTGGTCAGACCGAGTCCAGGGCTGACTCGCTGTACGACATGTATATAGAAATGTCTGAATTGTTTAATATGCCTGTCTATAATACCATGGGTAACCATGAAGTCTTTGGTATCTATGAACAGAGCGGGGTAGACAGCACACACCCTCTTTACGGGGAAAAAATGTACGAAGAGAGGATAGGCGAGAGGTATTATGCCTTTAACCATAAAGGATGGCGTTTCTATATACTCGATTCAGTGGATGAAAGGGAAGACGGTGCCGGATACTATGGCCACATCGACAGCCTGCAGATAGCCTGGCTTAAGGAAGACCTGGCAAATGTGAATCCTTCACAACCCATAGCCATCAGTGTTCATATACCTTTCATTACCATACAAACCCAGCTGTTAAGCGGGTCAACCGCTGCCAATTCTGAAGGCCTGGTAATCACCAATTCTAAGGATGTGCTTTCTTTATTCGATAATCATAACCTGAAGCTGGTCTTGCAGGGACACCTGCATTTCCTGGAGGACCTCTATGCCGGAGGTGTCCATTACATAACCGGCGGTGCCGTGTCTTCCAGCTGGTGGAACGGTCCCCGCGGCGACCTGCAGGAAGGCTTCCTTGTGGTGCATGTTGACGGTGAGGAATTCGACTGGGAATACGTTGATTACGGCTGGGAGGTTGCTGTTAATTAATACTTAAGATTGACGCTTTTAGAAATATTAAATCAAAAAATCGTTAATCTTCATTATTCACCCTTAACCCAGCATCCGGATTTAGGGGGTAGGTTCAGTTTAATACATATTGGTGTAAAGTTATTTATGAGTTATTATGAGGTCTCCTGATTAAAATTATTAGTTTGTTGTCCCTATGTTGTACAGCCATACAATAAAAAAGGAGTCAGATGTTCCTAACTCCTTGATATTCAGTTGTGGGTAGTACTGGAT
>Ga0136651_10000168_pt1 | contig 33538 bp, 27 predicted proteins | sample Mar14236cmmetaG_FD_94867 | JGI IMG/M metagenome (GOLD analysis project Ga0136651, IMG submission 94867) | Marine hydrothermal vent microbial communities from Guaymas Basin, Gulf of California to study Microbial Dark Matter (Phase II) - Marker... ... | reverse complement strand
TCCTTCAGCCTGGTGAGTGCGGCTTCAATAGCGCTTTTCTTCTCGGCGGGGAGCTTGTCTCCGTATTCCTTGAGCTGTTTGTCAGTCTGGAATATCAGGCTGTCGGCCGCATTGAGTTTGTCTACTTTTTCCTTGGTCTTCTTGTCTTCATCGGCATATTTCTGGGCTTCCTCTTTCATTCTCTTGATTTCCTCTTCGCTGAGTCCTGAAGAAGCCTCGATTCGAATCTTCTGTTCTTTGCCGGTTCCTTTATCCCGGGCCGACACATTCAGGATCCCGTTGGCATCGATGTCGAAGGTTACTTCAATTTGCGGCACGCCCCGTGGAGCAGGTGGAATACCGTCGAGGTGGAAACGCCCGATGGTTTTGTTTCCGGCTGCCATTGGTCTTTCGCCCTGCAGCACATGGATCTCCACAGAGGGCTGGTTATCAGCTGCCGTGGTGAAAGTTTCCGTTTTCTTCGTGGGAATGGTGGTATTGGCTTCGATCAGCTTGGTCATCACACCTCCCAGGGTTTCGATTCCCAAGGAGAGCGGGGTAACATCCAGCAGCAGGACATCCTTCACCTCGCCGGTGAGCACGCCGCCCTGGATGGCTGCACCGATAGCCACCACTTCGTCGGGGTTCACTCCCTTGCTGGGTTTCTTCCCAAAGAATTTTTCCACCACCTCCTGGATGGCCGGGATTCGGGTTGATCCCCCCACGAGCAGCACTTCATCGATATCGGATGCGCTCAAACCGGCATCTTTCAATGCTTTTTTGCAGGGTTCGATGGTTCCCTGGATCAGTTCGTCAACCAGTTTTTCGAAATTTGACCGGGTCAGTGTTTTAACCAGGTGTTTGGGAATACCGTCCACCGGCATGATATAGGGCAGGTTAATTTCTGTGGAAGTGGAGCTGGAAAGTTCGATTTTGGCTTTTTCGGCAGCTTCTTTCAGTCGCTGCAGTGCCATAGGATCTTTTCTCAGGTCCACGCCTTCTTCTTTTTTGAATTCATCGGCCAGCCAGTCGATGATCTTCTGGTCGAAATCATCGCCTCCCAGGTGGGTATTCCCGTTGGTCGATTTTACTTCGAACACCCCGTCGCCCAGTTCCAGTATGGAAATGTCGAATGTTCCTCCACCCAAGTCGAACACGGCTACTTTCAGGTCTTTGCTTTTCTTGTCCAGTCCGTATGCCAGCGAGGCAGCTGTTGGTTCGTTGATGATCCTTTTCACCTTCAGTCCGGCAATTTCTCCGGCTTCTTTGGTTGCCTGACGCTGCGAGTCGCTGAAATAGGCTGGAACGGTAATAACGGCTTCCGTGACTTCCTGTCCCATGTAATCTTCGGCAGTTTTTTTCATTTTCTGAAGAATCATGGCCGATATTTCCTGGGGTGAATACATCCTGTCGTCAATTTTGACACGGGGGGTATTATTATCTCCCTTTACTACTTCATAGGTTACCCTCTTAACTTCAGGCTGTACCTTGTCAAAAGTTTCCCCCATGAAGCGTTTGATGGAATATATGGTTTTTTTCGGGTTGGTGATGGCCTGGCGTTTGGCAGGATCGCCTACTTTCCGTTCTCCCCCGTCGACAAATGCCACCATGGAAGGGGTTGTACGTTTCCCTTCACTGTTGGGGATCACGACAGGTTCGTTTCCCTCCATCACAGCAACACATGAGTTGGTTGTACCCAGATCGATTCCAATAATTTTACCCATTGTATTAAAGTTTTTAAGGTTTCAATAGCAATAATTTTGTGTTGCAATGTTCAATGATTATGCCATTCTGGAATGAGATGTTTTTTATGTAATTATGACACACTGGTTTTTATGAACTGGATGAGAAACGGGTAACGTGTGACAAAAAGACAGAATGCAGACCCGGCAGTTTTTGAGGCTTTTTGTGTTGTATGAAACAACAAATTTGTAGCTTTGAACAGTATCACCAATGATTGTATGTATGATGCCCGCACAGAAAAAAATCAGAAAAGTGACCACTCATGTTCTGAGTGCCATGAAGATGCAGGGTGAGAAGATCGCCATGCTTACAGCCTATGATTATTCTATGGCGAGAATCCTGGATGAAGCCGGGATCGACGTGATTCTGGTTGGCGATTCGGCTTCCAATGTAATGGCCGGGTACGAAACCACATTGCCCATAACCCTGAATGAAATGATCTATCATGCTGCTTCGGTGGTGAGGGCGGTAAAACGTGCGCTGGTGGTGGTCGATCTGCCGTTCGGCACCTACCAGGGAAACAGTATGGAAGCCCTGGCTTCTTCCATCCGAATTATGAAAGAGACAGGGGCTCACGCTGTGAAGCTGGAAGGTGGCAGTGAGGTAGTGGAATCGGTAGAAAGGATTTTGTCGGCGGGTATCCCGGTGATGGGTCATCTGGGGCTGACTCCCCAGAGCATCCACAAATTCGGCACCTACGTGGTAAGAGCTACGGAAGAGGATGAGGCAGAGAAGCTTCTACAGGATGCTTTTCTGCTGGAAGAAACGGGAGTTTTTTCCCTGGTGCTTGAAAAAATCCCGGCCACCCTGGCCGGGAGGGTGGCATCGGAGGTCAAGATTCCGGTGATCGGCATCGGTGCCGGCCAGAAAGTTGACGGCCAGGTGCTGGTTCTTCACGATATGCTGGGAATAACACAGGAATTTTCTCCCCGCTTCCTGCGCCGATACCACAATCTGTACCAGGAGATCAAAGGATCGGTACAGAGTTATATTCAGGAAGTGAAGACACTGGATTTTCCCAATGAAAAGGAACAGTATTGATTTCCCTTCCGGAAACCAGATCGCATAATTTGTTGCTTCCCTTCGAAATTTTATACGAAGACAATCATCTGATAGCCGTTAATAAACCGGTTAATCTCCTGGTTCAGGGTGACAGGACGGGAGATCCGGTACTGGCGGAGCTGGTAAGGGAGTACTTGCGGGAGAAATATCGAAAACCGGGAAATGTTTTTCTGGGTGTGACGCACCGGCTGGACCGTCCGGTGAGCGGAGTGGTGCTGCTGGCGAAAACCGGCAAAGCCTTGAGCCGGGTAAATGAAATGTTCCGTAAAAAGCAGGTGAAGAAAACCTACTGGGCTATTGTAAAGGATATTCCCCAGCCCAAAGAGGGTACCCTGCGGCATTACATGATAAAAAACCGGGAACAGAACAAATCGACGGCCTATGACCATCCCATGCCGGGTTCCCGCGAGGCCGTACTGCATTACCGCCTGGTCAAAAGCTCGGAGAGGTATTTTTTACTGGAGATTGATCTGGAAACGGGAAGGCATCACCAGATCAGGGCCCAGCTGGCCGCTATCGGCTGTCCCGTGAAGGGTGATCTGAAATACGGTTATCCCAGAAGTAATCCGGGCGGGGGCATCAGTCTCCATGCGAGGCGATTGTCGTTGTCGCATCCGGTGAAAAAAACCGTACTGAACCTGGAAGCTCCTCCTCCTGATGATATTTTATGGCAGAGTTTCCTGTAGCCGTTTTGATCCGGAAAGATTTATTTCAGAAAACGGTGATCGAAGTGAATGGGTAACAGGTCGGATGCCTTCTTCACCACAAGGAACCGGTCCTTTCCCCCCAGTATGATACGGAAGGATTTGTTATGCCGGCTTTCCGATTCGATCATGACCTGCCGGCATGATCCGCACGGAGAAACGGGTTCGGACGTATATTCCCCTTTTCTGGTTGCCACAATGGCCAGGGTTCGTATGGGAACATCGGGATACTGGGCTGCGGCGTGGAACAGGGCTACCCTTTCGGCACAGAGGCCGGATGGGAAGGCGGCGTTTTCCTGGTTATTTCCCGTGATAACGGTCCCGTTTTCCAGCAGAAGGGCCGCACCTACCTTGAATCCGGAGTAGGGGGCGTAGGCCATGGCAGAGGCCTGGCGCGCTTGTTCCAGGAGGTGACGGTCTTCTTCCGGCAACTCTTCCAGACGGTCATATTCCAGAACAATAGACCGAATTTCCTTTCGTTTCATGAATGTTTACAAGTGTGTTAATTACTCATAACCGGCTAATCCGCTACAAAATAGCATTTTTTTTACATTTGCCTAAATACTGATGATGAAAAGAACCATTCTGCTGATCGTTCCGGTGGCTGTTCTCTCGGGATGTTCGGGTACCCGGCGGGCTTCACATATTCCTCCTTCGATTGACCGGACAGCCTATATCGAGCAATATAAAGATTTGGCTATCAGAGAAATGAGAAGGTCTGGCATTCCGGCCAGCATAACTATGGCACAGGCACTGCTGGAATCGGATAACGGGAACAGCCGGCTAGCCCGCGAAGCCAATAATCATTTCGGAATCAAATGCCACAGAGACTGGCAGGGAAGAAGAATTTACCATGATGACGATGCCAGGAATGAATGTTTCAGGAAATACAAGACGGTATATGAATCTTATCGTGACCATTCCGATTTTCTGAGAACAGGATCGAGGTACCGGTTTTTGTTCAATCTTTCGCCAGGCGATTACAAAGCATGGGCAAAAGGTTTGAAACAGGCGGGTTATGCCACACACAGGCATTATGATGAACTGCTGATCCGAATTATTGAGGAAAATAACCTGCATCTGCTGGACGAAGGTATTTCGGTGGCGCTCGAGAACAAACCTTCTGGTCCGGTGGGGCAGGAACAGTCCATGCAGGAAATACCGAGAGAAGAACAGTACGAATTCACGGTGAATCTGCGATCGAGGGAAGTTATGCAAAATAACCGGATTGATTATGTTATTGCAGAAGAAGGCGATACATATCCTGATCTGGCCCGGGAGTTCGATCTGATGCCCTGGGAAATTTACCGGTACAATGAGATTCCCCGCACGGCCAAACCCGAGCCGGGACAGATCGTTTACCTTCAGCCTAAAAGAAATCGTGCGGAAGCGGGATACGAGACTCATGTCGTCCTGGAGGGGGAAACCATGTACGGCATATCGCAGCGATACGGCATCAAGCTTTCAAGGCTGTACCGGATGAACGGTCTGGAGGAAGGAGTGGAACCCGAGCCGGGAACAGAACTGTACCTGAGAGTAAAAAGCGGGATATTCGGTGGATTATTCTGAGCTTTCAGATTGATGCACAAAACGCGCGGATGTCAGGTCGTATCCTCTGAGAAATTCTTCTGACCTGATTCTTTTTTTTCCGGCAGCCTGTATTTCCAGGATACGGATCAGTCCCTTTCCTGTGGCGGCCATCATTTCATTTTTCTTCTGTACCAGGATGGTCCCGGGTGGCCGGGTGGTTTCTTTTTCCGTGAGCCAGGTACGGAATATTTTTACCTGCAGCTTTTTTCCGTCTTCGAACCTGATGGTGCCCCATGCCCCGGGTGCCGGACTCAGCCCCCTGACCAGGTTATGTATATGCTCAGCGGGTTCGTCCCAGCAGATGCGGGTGTGTTCCTTTCTTATTTTGGGGGCGGTTTTCAGCTCCGTTTGATCTTTTTGAAGAGTGTGCTGGGGAATGGGCATGGCATTTCCTGCCAGAATCAGTTCCATGGTTTTGAGCAACAGAGTTGCTCCCTGGTCCATCATGCGTTCGTGCAAACGGCCTGCGTTGTCGTCGGGCAGGATGGGAACGGTTTCCTGAAGCAGGATATTTCCGGTATCTATTTTTTCATCAATCAGGAAGGTGGTAAGGCCGGTTTCATTTTCCCCGTTGATCAGGGCCCACTGGATGGGAGCAGCTCCCCGGTATTGCGGCAGGAGGGAAGCATGCAGGTTGACGGTTCCCAGGGGAGGAATGGTCCACACCTCCTCCGGAAGCATTCGGAAGGCTACCACGGCAAAGGCCCGGGCATTCAGCTTTTTCAATTTTCGGATAAATTCAGGGTTCCTGAGGTTTTCCGGCTGAAGCAGCGGAATATCCGGCGGCAGGTTGTTTTTTACATACTGTTTGACGGGAGGGGCTGAAACCCTGCGACCACGTCCGACCGGTTTATCGGGAGCCGTTACCACAGCGGCAATTTCCAGATCGCTTTCATGCAATTTTTGCAGAGAAGCCACTGCAAATTCGGGGGTTCCCATAAAAACGATACGACTCATGGGCCGGTATTATTCGGTTTTTTCATCCGATTCGTACCTGATCAGGTTGAGGGAATGTCCCATTTTCAACTCTTTGGTTTCAAGGTACTTCTTGTTATGGGGGTTAGGCGGAATGATCAGGGGTATATTTTCGATGATGGTCAGCCCGTATCCCTCCAGTCCGGCTCTCTTCACGGGATTGTTGGTGATGAGTTTCATTTTCCTCACATGGAGCTCCCTGAGAATATTGGCACCCACCCCGTAATCGCGTTCATCGGCTTTGAAACCGAGATCGGTATTGGCCTGAACTGTATCTCTTCCCTGTTCCTGCAGTTTATAGGCTTTCATTTTATTGAAAAGCCCGATTCCCCGTCCTTCCTGGTTCAGGTATATCAGCACCCCTTTTCCTTCCTGTTCAATCATCCGAAGGGCTTCATGCAGCTGGTTTCCACAGTCGCAACGAAGTGAACCGAATATATCGCCGGTAACACAGGAGGAATGGACCCTTACCAGAATGGGTTCATCGGCATTCCATGTTCCTTTAATAAGAGCCAGGTGTTCTGTTCCGTTTGATTTTTGTATAAAAGGAATCAAATGGAAATAGCCGTACTGTGTGGGCAGTTTTACCTCCACACCTTTGATGACCAGACTTTCGGTCTGGAGACGGAAGGCGATGAGGTCGCGGATGGTAATTAACTTCAGATCGAATTTCTTAGCAATCCTGATCAACTGTGGCAACCGGGCCATAGTACCATCGGGATTCATGATCTCAACCAGGGCTCCGCCGGGTTTGAGCCCTGCCAGTCTGGTGAGGTCTACTGCCGCTTCGGTATGCCCGCTGCGGCGCAGTACCCCCCGTTCCCGGGCTTTGAGGGGGAAAACATGTCCTGGACGTGCCAGGTTGTCGGGACGGGTAGAGGGATCCACCAGCGCCCGGATAGTGCTGGCCCGGTCGAAAGCGGAAATACCGGTAGTGCATCCTTCTCCGAGGTAGTCTACTGAGATGGTAAACTGGGTGTGATGAAGGGCGGTGTTATTCCCTACCATCAACTGCAGGTCAAGTTCATCACAGCGTTTTTCGGGAATGGCCACACAGATCAGTCCGCGGCCTTCGGTAGCCATGAAGTTGACAATTTCGGGAGTGATCAGTTCCGCAGCCACAATGAAATCTCCCTCATTTTCCCGGTCCTCGTCGTCAACCACAATCACGATCTTTCCCTGGCGTATATCGTCGATGGCTTCTTCTATGGTGTTCAGTTCTTTACTGATATCTTCTTGTTGGTTGCCAGACATTAGTTCTGATTCCTTTCAGGTTTTTAAAGAATCCGGCCAGCAGGGCCAGATTCATGGCATAAAAATGTGTTACAAACCGCAAAATTACGATATGTATTTGGATTTTCCGCAGGAATTGGTCAATGATTGGAATGGCCAGCAGAATTGCCTGGATCAGTAAGGTGATCTGATACACCGGATGGCGTTGAAAAATCAAGAGGTTGGTAATGAGAAGAAAAATCAGTATTAACGGGCCGGTCCATCTGATCAGTTTATGGGAAAAGAAACAAAATCCGCAACCCCGTGTGACGGGCCAGAGCAGTTTTCTGAAACGAACCAGGTTCTGGAAATTGCCTGCTGCGATCCTGACTTTCCGTCTGAATTCTTCGCTCAGATCGTTGGATACATCTTCATACACACGGGCACGGAGCTCATTGACCGAACGGTAACCTTTTTCCAGTACCAGCATGTTGATATAAAAATCGTCCACCAGTATGGTTTCGGGAATGGGGGAATACAATTCCCTGCGTACGGCATAACAGCCGCCCGAAGGGCCCATCATGCAACCCCATATCCTGCCCTCCCGGTTCTTGATCCTGATTTCCCTGGATATGTATGCCATTTCCTGGTAAGAAATGCCGTCTTTTTTAATGCCTGTATTGAGCATATAACTGTCTGCCAGTCCGATGTCAGGATTTTTGAAATGTTTGACCAGTTCATACAGGGTATTGCGCTGCAGTATCACATTGGCGTCGGTCAGGATCAGAATATTGCCTTCAGCTTTCCGGAAAAGGTAATTAATAACGCTTCCTTTTCCCCTGCGTTCATCCATAAAATACAGTTGCAGCAAAGGTTCCTCCCTCTGCAGCTCTTTCAGTATCTCGTCGGTTCCATCGGTAGAATGGTCGGACCCGATGAGGATCTGGATTTTTTGAAGGGGATAGGAAGTGTTCAGGATGGAATGAATCTTTTCCCTGATTACTTTCTTTTCATTGTATACCGACATCAGTACCGAAAGGGAAGGCAATTCACCGGGATTTTGATATACCAGGGTGTTGTTTTCCCTGTTCCGGCTCAGAACGGCGAGAAACACCGGAAATAGTACATAGGAATGGAACAGAAGAAAAATCAATCCCCAGAAGATAATCACCAATATCATGTGCAGTATTTCATATAAAAGTCGGTAAGTCGGGTCCCCAGGACGAAGTTATCAAAATTTTCCCGAACGAATACTCTGGCGTTCTGTCCCAGCTGCGTGATGGATGATGGCTTACCGGTGAGCTGTTGGATCATGCGGATAAATTCCCGGGGTGAGGAGGCAAGAATGATCTCCTTCCCGTTTGTTACAGGGATTCCTTCGGCGGCCTGTGGTGTGGCTACAATTGCTTTTCCCAGCGACATTCCCTCGAGGATCTTGACCCTGATCCCGCTCCCGGTAAACAGGGGCACGATCTGGATCCATCCTGAAGAAAGAAAATCCCTGGCACTGACTACTTCTCCGTGGAACAGAATACCCGGAAGATTCAGCCGATTGATGAGCCAGCGGGGAGCGTTTCTGCCGGCCACGTGACATTCCAGCCGGGGAGCCTGTTTCTTCAGGGTTGGCCACACCTGCTGCAGAAACCACATCAGACCTTCCTGGTTCGGATACCAGTCGAGTGCTCCGATGTAAACCAGAGACGGGGATGGAGACAGAACAGGATGTGTTCCGGTTGAATCGATCCCGGCCGGGATGATTGCCAGAGGTTTGTCGTATCCCATATTTCTGAATGCTCCGGCGTCTTTGGCCGAGATGGGTACCAGCAGGTCGATTTTTTCCAGGGCGTCGGTCTCTGCCTTTTTCATGCGTCTTCCTGTAAGGGCCGAGTAATACCGGAGGAGGGGATTCCGGTGGCGTGCTGCCCTTTTTATCCAGATATGATGTTCCACGTTGTGGGCACGCAGGGAAACCGGACCACGGTGGTGTGTTCTGATGGACGGCAGATACTGGCACACGGCCAGACCTTCCAGTTGCACCAGATCGTATGACACATGGTCAAGGTGCCTTGACAGAACACGTTTCATCTCTGAAGCATAGAATCGGTGCAGAATGTAGGGATATGTTGAGAAAAGAAGGTTAAAAACCAAGGCATGGATCCTGACCCGTGTATTGACGGGAACCAGGTGGATCCTGATCTTTTCTTCCTTTTCCACCTTACCCGGATCATCTCCGAAAAAGTGTTTGGTGGTGTTCATGGAGATCAGGGTAATCTGGTGGCCATTTTTCACCAGTCCGCGGATCATGCTCAGCGTGGCCAGGGCTCCTCCGTCGTACGGTGGATAAGGGAATTTATTACTGATTATCAGTATCTTCATCTTTGAAATCCATGGGAAGGATCTGCAGGTTCAGTTTTCGCTGTACATACAACAGAGCTTTCTTGTATAGATTCAAATAGGTATCGATGTTCAGGATCACCGAATCGGTGGTGGCTTTGTAGGTAAGGAAGATACCGATGGGCAGCAGAACGAAGGAGGAAAGCCATATTCCTGACGGAACATTGAGCACTCCTTCAATAGCTGCTTTTTTCCCCGAGGTGGAGAGGATATAGTAGAAAACAAAAAAGAGGGTGGAAACGACCACCGGCATACCGATGCCTCCCTTTCGAACAATGGCTCCCATGGGGGCTCCGATGAAGAAGAAAATAAGGCAGGCAAAGGAAAGGGTAAATTTCATATGCCATTCGCTCTGGTACTTGCGCATGTTTTTATTCCTGCTCATGATATTGATCACCTGCGTGGAGATGTAGTTCTGGGTGCTCCTGGCCTGCGAAACAGCTGAATGCAGGGCGCTGATTTTCTCATTCAGGGGAAGGGAATGGTAGAGGGTGTCGAAATTTGTGATCTCTGGCAATTCCTGGTTTCTGCTTCTGTTTAGTGCCATGATCCGGTTCCGGGGGAAGAGATGATTTTTAACCAGGGTTTCCCTGAAATCCCTTTCTTTTTCATGAAGTACCTGCCTCAGTGAATCACTCATATATTCCAGCTGTTCAATATTCATCATCTGGTAATTTTTCCGGAACAGGTTTTCATCCGAACGTACCAGCCCGAATCCCTGCAGCTCAATGACCAGAACCTGCTCACTGAAGTGATCTTTTCTGTGCGGATAGGTTTTTCCCCTTCTTCTTCTCCGGGCACGCTCCTGTATTTCGTTGTATGACACCCCGTTATATAATGTCAGAATAAGGTTTGTTTCGTCGGGGGTTACCCGCATGTATCCAGAGTCGGCCCGGATTACGGTAGTGTTCCCGTTATTCCCTGTATGGTCATATACCATGATGTTTCTCAGCAGGTTGGTGCGTGGTTCTTTTTCTTCTATTTTGATAGAATAGCCGTCGATTCCATTGTAAAATTGTCCGGCCTTGATGTTCAGTTCCGGCCGCTGGCGCTGCACATCATACAGCAGGGCCCGCATTTTCAGGTTGGCTTGGGGAAGCATGTTGTTAGCGAAAAAGAAAGCCCCCAGGCTGGTCAGTATGGACAGAAAGATCAGGGGGGAAAAAATGCGTTGAAGGGAAATCCCTGCCGATTTCATGGCGATGAGTTCATTGTTTTCGCCCAGGTTCCCGAATGTCATGATGGAAGCCAGCATGGTAGCCAGGGGAAGGGCCAGGGGTACCAGACTGGCCGAGGTGTAGAGCAGCAATTCGCTGATCACGGCAATATTCAGCCCTTTTCCCACCAGATCGTCGATGTATTTCCACAGGAACTGCATAAGCAGCAGGAAAATCACGACAAAAAATGTCAGGATAAATGGGGGAATGTATGATTTGAGAACCAGCCTGTGTATTTTCGTCACTTTTCTTGGGTATATGTCATAACCTATACAAAAGTACAAATTTTGTATAGAGGGAGGGGAAAAAAGTGGGGATTACAAACCCATTACGTGCCGGAGATTGGCAATCTGTGTGTTCCACAGCTCAATGGCATCTTCTTTTTCGTCTTCCTCAACAAAGTCGGTGATCAGCAGGGCCACATCTCCGGTGAGCTCTTCGGTATGGATTCTGAATTCAAAATATCCGTCTTCATCATGATGATTGTCCATCCACTTGAAACGGGCGTATTTCTGATCTTTTTTCATGACCATTTCAGCCTGCTGTTCGGTATTGTTCCAGAAAAAAGTATATATTTTTCCTCTCACATGCACGTCATCGGCAAACCATTCGGCCAGTCCCGCTGCTGTACTGATCCTGGGATACAACACCCTGGGAGAGGCATTTAATGTATATTCCAGGTTTATCTTCGTTTTCATTCTTTTACCTGTAAGGGGTATTTGTGCAATATAATAAAAATACTTCAATTGGCAAATCTGAAAAGCAACAGGTGTAATATACAGAAATACAATTAGATGTATATCTCTTTTGTTGCGGTTCATGAGGTTCAAAATGCCGTTCATGAGAGGAGATTTTTGAAAAAGATTATTATCTTTGCTGCCCGTATAAAAAAAATACGGAAATGTTTCTGGCGAGATAGCTCAGTTGGTTAGAGCGCATGATTCATAATCATGAGGTCCGGGGTTCAATTCCCCGTCTCGCTACCCCGGCAAACCCGGCACAAATGTGCCGGGTTCTTTTTTCCCGTGGAACTCCAGAGCTTGCTCTGAGATTTTTCCCGGGAAAAAAGAACTACTGCTCACGTAGTGAGCAGGGGTTTGCCGGGGTAAGCTATTTCCTGAAGGAATCGCGGTTTCCCGGCGTGCCGGGGAACCGCAACAGAAAGACCCATGATTGTTACCAGCCATTAGGGAGAAGTAAAGCTCACTTAGCGAGCCGGGAAGTACCGTTGGAACTCCAGAGCTTGCTCTGAGATTTTTCCCGGGAAAAAAGGACTAGGGAGTGACTACTTCTGATGAATCTGCTAATATTGTTTTTTCACATTACGGATTAAGGATTTTGCCTGAATGCCAGTCATTTCAGCTACATTAATTATAGCTATATCAACATTTTCAAAAAAGCGGTCAATGAGTTTATATCCTTTAGAAAGTGAGGGACTCCCTTAAATACTACTGAACCTGAGTATTTACAATCGGCTATATATTTCAATACATAGGTTATTCAGTAATCTTTTCAATAAATACCTCCCTGATGCTGAAATAGTGTGCAGTTTCTTTGACCAGTGAGCTGAAATCGCTTCTAAATTCGTGTAATCTTACAGGATGTGCTATTTGTGCTTGTTTCTGAGAATATTTTCCGAAATATTTAATTTGAAAGTAGTTGTGCCACGCAGTGGATTATATAAGGCTTCTACGTAAGACTCACCTAAAATGGATTCCAAAATTGCTCCTGTTAAGGCACGGGTTGCAGGATTATATTTCATTGCCGGTTTTACCAAATATTCCTGCTCCTTATCTGATAAGTTTTGAATAATGTTTCTTAGTCTTTCACAGGACTTGTTGATATCGGCATCCGGAATTTTATTAATAAACCGGATGGAATCGAGAATCTGTAATAAGGGTATGTTTTCTTTTGTTATCGTATTTTTCTGGCGAATGAACCGGATAGTATATTTCCCTCTTTTTTTGGACTTCTTGTCTGCGTTTGTTCCAATCAGGATGGTATTGGATAACTGAGTTGTAAGATCAGGCTTATTAAAAGCCTTGGTGCCAGATAAGTAACCGATGATTTTTCTATTCTTTTCCAGTAAATCTTTCACAATCTGGTATTCATCCGGCTTAAGTTGGCCTGTGACACCTGTTTTGGGTTTATAGTATCTTCCTTTGGATAGCCTGATATTTTCCCGGATTTGGTTAGGCGCCTCAATACTTTCTTTAAAGCATTATTATTTTCTTCAGGCAGATCAAAATCATCATAGGTAAAAACATAGCCTGTTTTAAAACGATTAATTTTATTTATTGCAATATCAGACACATACATTTTCAATAATGTTTATGTAAAGAGATAAAAATGTCACGTTAATACCGGTAAAAACGTGACAAATATCTATTATTAAATAAGGTGATTTACAACCAGGCCTGTATGTATTCGTGAGATATGCTGAGTTAAAAGGTATATTTCTAAAAACATTCTATTTATCTTTAAGCTTGCTAAAACATGTTGCGCCATATGAATAAAAGCAGGGTTTCGCGGAACATTATGTTGTTGACGTTTTTATTAACCCTTGATTTCCTTTTGCTTTTTCCAGTTACCGGTGCTTCCCCTACTGATACAACTTCTGTTGACGACATCCGCCTTTTTCCCCCCTGGATGCTCTGGGTTCCGGGAGCTACCCATTTTGCCGAAGGCCGGTTGGGAACCGGACTGGCCTTTTCCCTGGGGGAAACCGGGGCTATTGCCCTGGGAATAGCCTTCGACAAACAGCTGCGCTCAGAAACCTCCTCTCCCTATTCCAATTATCCTCTGCTGTTGGGTATGGAATTATACAATATCGACAAGTGCCATTTCATGCGGAACAGACTGGAATACCTGAAAGCCACCCGACCCGGGTTCAGGTATGACGATATTACTTTCAACAAGCTGATGCTGGAACCCTTCCGCCCGAAAAATATTTTCACACCCATTACAGGCCTGTTTGTGGCAGTGGCTATGGGTCAGCTTTACCTGGAAAGCCGGCACGACAACCCGGACTATTCCGAAGTGAATGAAATATACCTGCTGAACCGGTATGTGCCACGCGACCGGGCCATGGCTTTTTATGGGACTGCTTCGCTGGCGGCCAGCTGGGGCGCAGGGGTAGGAGAGGAATACTGGTTCCGTAACGGGCTGATGCCTATATGGGATTACCGCTTCGGCCAGGAAAAAGGACTGGCCTATTCAAGCCTGCTTTTTGGTTCACTGCACCTTACCAATTTGCTGTTTGAACCGGAACCCGACCTGAAAGCAGCCCTGACCCAGGCCCTGGCAGCAACAGTGGCAGGATGGTTGCTGGGAAGAGATGTACAGAAACGTGATTATGATATCGGTCCCGCCAGCGCTGCCCATACATGGTACGATTTTACCCTGATGCTGGGATCTTTTCTGATCAATCCGGAAGACAATATTTTCGGAGTCCGCGTCAGGTTTGTTCTTCCGTAAAAGATCAGATACCGGGGTTTTCCTTTTCATGAAACAGAATTGTTTTAAATTACGTATTATTGTATAGAGTGTTGAATTATTGTACACACAAAATACTATATTTACAATATTATAGTGTAATGGCAGAGCAGGTACCGGATTTTAAGGCACGGCTTAAATCGTGTGTCGGAAATATTTTGGAGCCATGAGTACAAAAAACTGGACCCTCCAGAAACTGCTTACCCTGGAAGATCTTTCCATGGCATACTGGGAAGTGGAGAAACTGCGAGTGGTAGGCAGAATCCCCGGGTATGCGGAAGATTTGTTAAGAAAAACGGGAGAGATAATCCATGATATGGAAAGTATTCTGATCAGACGACGCGATAACGGATTACTGGCAGACCTGAAAAAAGACCATGATTCATTTTTGCATTGCATGAAGGAGGCCAGGGTTATGAAAACCGGCCTTGACGGGCTTGACAGGAAACTTGAAAAAGCAGGGAAATCTGTGGCCGGTATGATTTTGATCCTCGAAAAAGCACAACAGGCTGGTCGATAAGCCAGCTATCCTGCCGGGTGGTTACGAAACTATCGACGCCATCTGCCGGTGGGCCGAAGCCAGCAGAGCCCTGGCAGATACCCCGTAAGGACAGATCTGTTCACAGTAACCGGCACAATCCGTGCATACTTCGGGTCCGGGACCTTTCAGACTGGCATATTGTTCCCTGGCATACTGTACTCGTTTCTTCACTTCGAAATAGTACCTGTATCGCATGATGGTGCCTACCGGCAGATGGTGCGGGCAGGCGGCTTCACATGCATTGCAGCCGATGCGGCAGTTGAGATGGCCGTATATATCATGATAGTTTCTGAGCAAAGCCACATCTTTTTCATTCAGTTTCTGACCTGAAAGTGACAGCATACCCCGTATGTCATCCAGATTGGCAAACCCCCAGCATATAGTATGGGCTTTTGGATTGCTCAGTACAAACCTGGTGGCGGCTTCCGCCAGCTCTTCATCGGTAGCCACTCCGTACTTTTCGAAGATTATCCGGGCTTGCTCTGTCATCCCTTTATATTTTTCCCAGAATCCCATGGTGCTTTCACTGGGTTCGGTTCCCGCCTCCTTTTGCCTTTTGATCCGTTCATCCAGAATCAGATACAACTTTACCGGATTGGATTTTATGATGCTGGTTCCTATTCCTTTTTCAGCACAGGCATCCAGAATTTTCTCAGCTATATCGGCGTTCATAAAGTTGTATCCCAGCATAACCACATCGAACCGTCCGTCTTCCACGGCAGTCATCATAATCTTTTCCAGGCTTTCTTCAGGATTGATAAGCCAGTTGTTGCCGTGACACGAAACGCCTACATGTTTTACCCTTCCTTCCTGTTTCATCACTTCCATGGCGGCATGGAAATGTTCATCCTTGATGATGCGGGAATTTTCCGCACTGTGGATCATCATGCAGTCTACATAACCGGTCCCGAGCCTTTCCAGTGCCTTGCGCGTTCTGTCAATACAATCTTCTTTCGACAGGAAATGGTCTTCCGTATATAGCTTTGAATTGATAAAGATCTTTTTCCGGTCGTAATCTTTGATCACCCTTCCGATCAGCCTTTCGTTGTTCCCGTTTTCGTATGCTTCCCCGGTATCAATAAAATTTACACCTGATTCCAGCAGGGCTTTCAACACCGCTTCACTGGGGGGAGTGCCGCTGCTGATATCCGACACCATAAATCCGGTTTTTCCCAGCTTCCGGTATTCCATTACAACCGGGAAATCATGGTTTTGCCGGTTTTCTGTGTAAACTGTCCGGTTATGATGTTCAAATCCGGAATTTTGCGATCCGGGGGCAAAACCTTCCTGGTTTTTCTTGCGTCTTATGGCCATGGTTCCTGGTGTTGTTGACGGGCCTGAATATACAACAATATCCCATGACACAAACAGGGTGTGTTGTAAAATATTTTTTTACGGGAGAAATTTTCATTGTGGACAATCCGGGTGGGTTTCGTACCTTTACACATGATTGCGGTCCGGATGAAAAATCGGAGAACCACCCATATTGGAATTGAAATGCCGGGCCGGGAGATGCTGGAGTTTCTCAGCGATTATGAGCTGGGAACTCCCGGAAAGCTTCGGTACCGGCATACCGGGATTGGCGCCAAAATAAAGGCCATGGAACCCATCCCTTTCCTGGTGCTGCGGCGGGATGGGCAGATCAGGGGGGGTATCGGGTTTGCGTTCAGAATGGTGCATCAGGCCGGAGTATCGGTTCCTGCATTTAATATCCGGTATTTTTCCATTGCTCCTCCTTTTCAAAGTACTGGTAAGCATCCACCTGCCAGGAAGTCCCGCGAGCCCGACCGGGCGGGAATGCTGAAACGATACGCCGGCCGCATTTTCAACAATCCCTGGCTGCTCCTGGGCAAAGAGGGAAAAGATCCGACTTTCTGCTATGCCTTTATCGAGGATGAAAACCGACGTTCGTCGGGATTCGGCGAAACTATGGGATTTGTGCACGTCAGGTATTTCCAAACCTTGTTGTACAGCCGGTTTTTTCCCCGTAATGATCCCGGGGTAACCGGTGTGAAACAGGAGGAAAAGGATGAGGTGCTCGAAAAGGTGCATTCTTTCTACCGGAACCATATCCTCTTTACACCGCGTAATCTTTTTTACCGGGATGATTATTTTGTATACCGCCGGGATGGTAAAATGGTAGCAGGATTGCAGGCAAATCCTGAAAAATGGATTATCCGCGATATGTCCGGGCCCGATGGATTTCTTTTTACACGAGTGTTCCCTCATCTTCCCGTTTTCAGAAAGCTGATCGGAAAACAATCGGTGAAATTTCTCGCAATGGAAGGAATATGGGCCGAACCGGGTCATGAGGATGACATTTTGAAGATCATCGAAAGTGTGATGAACAGGAAAAAGATTTATATGGCCCTCACATGGATGGATGCCGACGGCCCCCTGTATCGGATGCTGAAGAAAACCGGTAGGAGAGGGTGTATCGGGAATTGTTTCCGGCCGGTCAAAGCAGCCGTGGTGGTCAGGCCCTCTGACGGTTTTGATGAGGGAATGGAAAAAATGAGAACCTTCCCGGCCTATATATCCTGCCTTGATATGACCTGAACAGCCCGATCCTTCAAAAAAGAAGGCGAATCAGTATGTTTCTGTGCCGGCAGGCGGTATTTTACTTAACAGCTACATATATGGCGGCAATGCCTCCCATCAGCGGATAGGTTTCCACCCGGCTGAATCCGCTTTGAAGAAGGAGTTCCTTTATTTCTGCCGGCGTGTAATAATGAATGGCCGAGTAAGCGAGATAACGGTATGCTGCCCGGTGCCCGGATATCCATCCGCCGAGGCGGGCTACAAAAACCTTCATGTAGAGACGGAACAGGAATTTCAGTAACCGGTTATCGGGCTGGGCCGTTTCCACGATCACCAGCCGGCCGTCTTTGCGGATGATCCGCAAAATTTCGGAAAGGTGATCCGGAGTGTGGGGATTACGATAGGTCAGATTTCTGAAGGCAAAGCCCACGGTTATTGCATCAAAATATCCGGTCTCGTATGGCATGGATGCTGCATCACCTTCCGTAAAACGAATGGGAATGAGGGCCTTTTTTGCCACCTTTTTTCTGGCAAGGTTCAGCATGGGTGGACTGAAGTCGAGCGCATGCAACTCACGTTTCCCGTTTTTGCTCAGGCGGCTCAGGTGCATGACCATATCGCCTGTTCCGGTGCAGAGGTCCATCACACGGGAGGGACCGGCAGCAAGACATTTCTTGGCCGCTTTTTTTCTCCATCGTTCATCCAGCCCAAGGGTCAGCAAACGGTTCATCAAGTCGTAGCTTGACGGAACACGGGTGAACATGCGGTACAGGGAACGCCTCTTATCTTCCGGGTGTTCATGTTTTGTTTCCATCACCCGCAAAGATATCTTTTTCCACGGGACCGTAACAACCGGAAAACGGGAAGGCACTCCTGGCGGCCACTGTTCAGATCTTTCAGGTATGTCTGTATGCGGTGAAAGAAAGGTCGAAATGACTATTCGAATACGAAATTGCCCTTTTTAATCTCATCGATCAGGATGCGTGCCCCGTCTTTGTTGAGTTCGAACTCCTTGATCATTGATACGGCCCAGTACCATTGTTCGGGGGTCAGGTCATGATACCGGTAATTTTCCGCTTTCAGTTCTTTTATTACCGGGGCAACTATGGTGTTAGTATCTTTTGAATGATTTCGGTTTCTTAATGGATTCTTCATAACTCGATGGTTTTTCATGCTTATCAGTGTTTGACTTCAACGGGTGATTAGCAGGTACTGATTATTTGTTCTTACCCCTAAGACTGGGAAAATACCCAAAAGGTTGCTTCCGTTTGTTAATAAAAATGCAGGGGGTGATCCTGGTTTTCCGGATACAGGCATTATGTTTTTGCGTGTATGGAGGATAGAGAATGCAGTTGCAGGAAGAATTTTTTCCGACATTTACCGGAAAAAACGGAACGGAAATACAGCAGGATTGTTAATTTTACATGCAGGATATTGTGAATCACAGGAAAATCAATATGGGAATGGTGGGGGGCGGCCCCGGCTCACTGATCGGGAAGGTGCATGCCATGGGAGCTATGCTGGACGGGCAGATCAGCTTGGTGTGCGGAGCTTTCAGCTCCGATCCGGAAAAATCGGAGATCAGAGGCCGGGAATATTTTCTCCCTCCGGAAAGAATTTACCCTGCTTGGCAGGAAATGATCCAAAGAGAAAAAGACCTGCCCGATGGAGAAAGGATGGATTTTCTCTGCATTGCCACTCCCAACCACCTACATTACGGTCCTGCCCGTATGGCTCTGGAAAATGGTTTTCATGTGGTTTGTGACAAGCCATTGACCCATACGGCGGAGGATGCCCGTAAGCTGGTTTCACTGGTGGAGAAAACCGGGCTGCTGTTTGTCATGACCTATCCCTATGTGGCCTATCCCATGGTGAAGGAAGCCAGAGCCAGAATAGATGACGGGCAGCTTGGGAAGATAAGGAAAGTGGTGGTGGAATATCCTCAGGGCTGGCTTTCGGCCCCGGTGGAAAAAGCAGGAAACCGGCAGGCTCTCTGGAGAACAGATCCGGATCGTTCCGGACCGGGAGGGGCTATGGCCGATATCGGTGTGCATGCCTTTTACCTGGCAGAGTATGTGACGGGCTTGCAGGTTACTGCCCTGATGGCCGACCTGAACCCGGTAGTTCCGGGAAGGCGACTGGACGATGACGGGAATATCCTGCTTCGTTTCAGCAACGGTGCCGGCGGTGTGCTGTTCGCCACACAGATCGCGGCAGGTGAAGAAAACGATGTGAATATCAGGGTGTGGGGTGAAAAAGGGGGGCTGGAATGGCATCACCATGATCCGAACCGACTGATCCTCAGGATCGAAGGAGAGCCCGTCCGGGTGCTACGGCCGGGACATTCGGAATACCTTTTCCACGGAGCGATGTACGCTTCCCGCCTTCCGGCAGGACATCCCGAAGGATATATCGAAGCTTTCGGAAATATTTACCGGCAGGTGGCCGCCTGTATACGGGCCAGATACAGGGGTGCCGATCCCTCCCCGGAGGAAAGTGATTTGCCGAATATATACACCGGCCTGAGAGGGATGCTTTTTCAGGAGGCGGCATTGGCCTCTTCAGCCGACAGGCAATGGGTTACCATGCCCTGAAAATGAATAGCCTGATATAAACCATTAAAAACCAGTTGAATTATGAAATCGAAACTTGTCCTGTTGGTGATTGTCCCGGTGATGTTTCTTTCGGGATGCCAGACTCCGTCCGGGAAATGGCAGCCGGCACCTTTTATTCTGGAAACTCCGTGGAGTGAATCGGTCCCTGTTGACGATCCCTGGCCGGAATACCCCCGTCCGGGAATGGTGCGGTCCGAATGGGTCAGTCTGAACGGATTGTGGGAATTCACGCTTACCGGTATACGGGATACCATCCCTCTCGCATTTGAACACCTCATCAGGGTTCCGTTTCCCGTGGAATCGGCTCTTTCAGGGGTGGCAGAAGTGGTGACCGATACCACCTTGATGTGGTACAGGAAATCATTTACCGTTCCCGATAACTGGAAAGGGCAGCAGATCCTGTTGCACTTCGAAGCATCGGACTGGGAAACCTGGGTATATGTGAACGGACAACCGGCCGGCACCCACCGGGGCGGGTACGATCCGTTTACACTGGATATCACTTCTTACCTGGAGGCCGGCCGCGAACAGGAACTGGTGGTAAAGGTTCATGATCCGACCGACAGGGGGAACCAGCCCCGGGGTAAGCAGGTGCTGGAACCGGGAGGAATATTTTATACTCCCAGTTCGGGAATTTGGCAAACCGTGTGGCTGGAACCTGTTCCTGAAGATCATATTGACGGGTTTTTTGTGACTCCGGATATTGACAGGGATCAGATCAACGTGGAAATTGCATCAACTGCAGGGGAACAGGAAGCTACTTATCTGGTTCAGGTGTTTGCTGAAGGAAAACCGGTCTCCGAAGTTTCGTCGGAGGCGGAAACCATGATTGTGCCGGTTCCGGATGCACGGTACTGGTATCCTTCCGATCCGTTCCTGTATGACCTGAAGATTACCCTGCTGAAGAACGGAAATGCTGCGGATTCGGTTACGGGATATTTCGGGATGAGAAAAGTGTCGCTGGGGAAAGACCGTGACGGGTATACCCGCGTCATGCTGAACGATACATTCCTTTTCCAGTTCGGACTGCTTGACCAGGGATTCTGGCCCGACGGACTGTATACGCCTCCTTCGGAAGAGGCCATGAAATACGATCTGGAAATGACTCAGAAAATGGGATTCAATATGCTACGCAAGCATGTCAAGGTGGAACCCCGGCGCTTTTATACCTGGTGCGACCGGATGGGTATGCTCGTATGGCAGGATATGCCTTCGTGCAGCGGTTATATCGGTGCCCGGGACCCCGACCGTGTTGTGTCGGACGAGTACGACAGGCAGTTCCGCTACGAACTGGGAGAAATGATCCGCACCCTGTACAATCATCCAAGCATTGTGATGTGGGTGCCGTTCAATGAGGGATGGGGACAGTACGATACCCCTGGTATCGTGGATTTTATCCGCTCAGTTGACCCCACCCGGCTTGTGAATGCGGCCAGCGGATGGGCTGACAGGGGCGTGGGGGATGTGCACGACATACACCATTATCCCGATCCGAGAATGCCTGACCCCGAAGAACAAAGGGCCATTGTGCTGGGCGAATACGGAGGACTGGGTTTTCCGGTGGAAGGACATACCTGGGAACAGGAAAACTGGGGGTACACCAATATGAAAGACAGGGAAGACCTGACCGTCCAGTTCGAGGAATATGCGGCACAGGTGTATGCATTTGCCGAAAAAGGACTGAGTGCCGCCGTATATACACAGACCACCGACGTGGAAACGGAAACCAACGGACTGATTACATATGACCGGGCACAGGCCAAGATCGATCCCCTTTATGTAACCAAAGCCGTGAGCGGCATTTTCCCGCCATATTGTCCCTCCGAGCAGAGAATATTTACCGATTCTCTTGAAATCACCCTGGAACTTCCTCTCTGTGAGGGAGAGATATATTATACTCTGGACGGGTCAGAACCCGGACCTTCAGACTACCGTTATCAGGAGCCGTTCAGTATTGACTGCTCGGTGATCCTGAAAGCCCGGGCCATGTATTCCAGCGGGGCCGACAGCCGGGTGGGATCATACGTGTTTGAGAAAGTCCCGTTCCAGTCCCCCGTATCTGAAATGCCTGAAAAACAGGGATGGATCATGAAGATCTACACGGGCGAATGGCAGACATTACCTGATTTTGACAGCCTGGAACCCGTGGAAACCCGCGTGGTCGATGCGGTGGAAATCGGTTCTGCCGGAAGAAGAGATCACTTCGGAGTGGTTTGGGAAGGATATCTCACAGTGAATGAACCCGGCGTATATGTATTTTATCTTACAAGCGATGACGGCAGCCGGATGATCCTGAACGGTGAGTTATTGATCGAAAACGACGGGATACACGGAATGAATACAATCAAAGGTTTTGCTGCCCTGGAAAAGGGAGCTCATGAGGTCCGCATAGAATACTTCCAGCGCACCGGAGGTCTTGGATTTAAATGGCTGGCAGGGAAGGCCGGAGGGTTACCGCAGCCGGTAACCGCCGAACGCCTGCTTCATAAATAAGCGGCAACGCTCAGTTCCCGAACCTGCATTGTTCTTTCAGCCAGCCCGGCCGGTTGGTGGTGATCCCATCGACTCCCATACCGGCCAGGGCGGTGGCTGTGGCAGGATCATCAACGGTCCATACGAATATTTTCAATCCGGCCAGATGTACTTGATCTACGTACCGGCGCGTTATTTCTTTGTGCCTCAGGTTCAGGCCGTCGATGGAAGCCTCCCTGGCTCTGTCAATCCAACGTTTGCCGTAACGTCCGGTAAGGGTGTAGTGCAGAAAATAAGCCGGTACCTGGGGCATGAGCTGCTTTGCACCCCGTACCACTTCAAAATCAAAGCTGATGATGGTAACGGCGGACATTTTTCCGCTATTTTCAATAGTATGCTTTAATACTGGCAGAATTTCCGTTCCGCATTTGACCTCGATGAACAGAGTCCCGTTTTCAGGCACTGTGGCCAGCACTTCTTCCAGGAAGGGGATCTTTTCTCCTGCAAAGGAAGGATCTTTCCACGACCCGGCATCCAGCTCACGCAACAGGTGGGAAGGGGTCCCGGCAATTTCCAGGTTTGTTCCCGTGGTGCGCCTGGTATTCTTATCGTGCATCACCATGATCCTGCCGTCAGACGACAGGTGAACATCCACTTCCACAGCCCTGGCCCCCAGTTCCCAGGCAAGGTTGACGGCTGCCAGTGTGTTCTCGGGAGCCAGGTAGGATGCCCCCCGGTGGGCAATGATGAGGGGATCGCCGCAGAAGATAGGTTGCATGAAGGCCATGGAGATCAGAATGAGCAGGGTTTGTTTCATATTCCGGTATCATCTTGACATAAAGATACTATCTGCCGCAGAAAATTCCATATGGGCAGAGGAAAATCTTCCGGATACTTTTTTTAAGGCTGTCAGAAGTTATGCCTGATGCTGACAAAACACTCGTCGCGCCGGTCGAGTCCGGCAAATGCGGTTTCCCCTTTTCCTGATATGAGCCTGATGCCCAGGGTGATCTCAGTATTTTCATCAGGCAGGTAACCGACGGAAGGCATCCATACCAGGGCATGATCTTCCTTTATGTTTTTCCAGTCGCCGATAACCACGGCTCCCGTGACAGGCTTGAGGACGATTTTTTCCTGTGCCACATTTTTTTCGTATCCCAGCAGGAAATAATCGTTCAGGTTGCCTTTTCCCTTTTCATGGAAAAAGCCGTGCAGGAACTGGAAGTTCATGTACGACCCGTCGGTAAAGGTGTAGTCCGCTCCCAGCAGGTACCTGAAATAGGGCTTGTCTTCCAGCTGAATACTTTCCAGATCGGAATAACCGATCTCCGACAGATCGATGTGCATGATCACCTCTTTATCGGGGATCATCAAAGCCATTTCTCCCCAGATCCCCACACCGGCCAGCGAACCGGCCATGTCTGCTCCCACGGCATGAAACCTGGGGAACAGCAGCTCCGTATTAACCGCCAGGTTGAACTCTTCATCGGCAAAGGCAATACCGGTGTGCGAGGGAATTGGCAATCCGTCACGGAAAAAGGAGTAACTCAGTGAAAAGTCAAATCCCATGAGGAATCCGCCCAGCTTGACCCCGTAGGATGAGGACTGGCCCGGCCGGTTATCCGGCATAAGCAGGGTGTCGGTCATTACCGCAATCTGAGTGGAAGGAACTGGCAACGAAATGGGAGTGGAAAATACGCTGGCCAGATCGCCGCGAGGAAGGGTGGCCGGACGGAAAAAAGGGACATACACCCCTTCCAGGAAGAAAAAATCGTTCAGGTAATAGTCCAGCTTTACGGCTTCTACGCCGTGCGATCTTCCGAAATCCCAGATATCTTCCAGATCCAGGGGATTCAGGTTGCGTGTGGGGTTTAGGCGGTCTCCCCGGCCCCAGGTGATAACCTGTCGCCCTATCCGGACATCCAGGTCCGGGAAAATAAACCCGTACAGGTCGAGCCATGCTTCCCTGAAATCGATCTGGTATGGCGAGGTTTCATCTTTGTTGAATAATTGACTGGTTCCAGTGAGAAAAGGAAAACCGAAACTGCGGAACCAGACATTGGCGGAGAAGGAGACCTTGTCATGAAAGCTTTTCTTCAATCCCAGGTCCAGCCGGTTTTCGCTCCACGACCAGGGATAGGGATCATGTAGCAGCAGACGCTGGTCGGTAAGCCATTCTCCCGAAATCACCGGATCCGTCTCTTGGGCACCGGCCGGTGCAAGAAACGAGATGAAAAAACTGAGGCAAGAGATACGAAGAATATGGGCTTTCATAATGTCATGCAGTTTTTATTGTTGTCTGAGTTTTCTTAATGAGAATTCGCTGTCGTCCAGATTGTTGTCAAAACTGATCTTCTCCACTTCCATTATCGTGGTGTGCTCTTTTTCCAGATCCTTCATGGTAATCCGTTTCTGAGCCCGGTATCCCTGTACCTGTTCGTATTCCACCTCCATTTCCTTAATCTTCTGGTTTCCACGGTTGTAATAATCTATATGAACGGGTAGAAAAAGGTTCCGGTCAACCTGCATCACCAGCCTGGAATAATCGGAACGGATACCGGGCTTTGGAACCAGTTCCAGAATAAAATATTCATCGGTGGTTTCCTTCAGGGTAGGGTCGAACTTCTCGCTGTAGGGAACTGCCTCCATGTCTTCATAGGTAAAATCGGTCCCGGCAAACGACTGGTTTTTTACATGGCTGGCAATTCTTCTTTCCCTGCCGAAAGCGGGCAGGTATATATACATCACATCGTCGGGAAGAGAAAGAAAAGCGATTCCGGCCTGTGAAGCCGGTGCCGTGAAACGGGTGAACCGCTTGTTTCTCTCCTTATGTCTTATTTCTGCTTTTCTCACACTTTTATTCCCGTTTTTGTCAATCAGGGTAATGGTGATAGTGGAAACCTGATCCTTCGGTGCGTATATAATTTCGTCCGTTTTTCTGAGGATATCTTCGGCTGTTTGTGCCTGATGGTAAGCAGTCGTCATACCTGACAGTATAACTGCCATTATCAGTATTTTACCGGTTGTTTTCATTTTATTTATTGTTTTTTTGCCTGAATTTTTCTCCAAGTTTATGATTGGCCAGGAGCAAGGCCGGCAGCAGGGTAAGCGCAGCGCTTCCCGATGCCAGCATGGTGATGCCCACCAGGATGCCGAACCTGGCCAGGGGAATGAGGGAAGAGAAAAGCAGCACCAGGAATCCGGCGGTTACAGAAAACATGTTGATCACAATAGCTCTGCCGCTGATTGTCAGGGAATGCTCAATGGCTCCGGTCAGTCCGTACCCGTTTCTCATGGCATGGGAAAAATGGTTGCTGATGTGGATGGCATAGTCAATGCCAATTCCAATGGAAATCGAACCCACCAGCACGGTTGCTATATCCAGGGGGATACCGAACCAGCCCATGCATCCGAACAGGATGACCAGAGTGGTGATAATGGGAAAGACCGACAGGATCCCTTTGAGCAGTGACCTTTGCAGCAGGATGACCGCCAGCAGTACCAGCATCAGGGCAATGGCCAGACTTTTGATCTGGCTGTTAACCAGACTTTCATCCAGACGGATGATCAGTGAGGGGTATCCGGTCAGTTTGAATTCCATCTTGCTGCTGTTCATGCTGTTAAAATAGGATTCCATAAAATCCGTAAATCTTTTGGAATCGTTAATTTCCGAGGAGTTGAATATTCCCTGGATGATGGCCTCCTTTTTGTCTTCGCTGATCAGTTGTTCCAGTATCTCCTGGCCTTCAATCAGGAACCACAAATTCTCAATGCGGTCCCGCTGGCCGGGAATGCGTTTCCCTTCCCCCATGGCCTCATTCATAGTGGCAACCAGGTCGGCTACCGACTGGGTGTATACCAGGTTGGGGTCTTCCTTCATCACCTGCTGGGTTTCGTAAATAGCTTGCATTACATCCGGATCCAGAATATCCCCCTTTATCGAGATGTAAACGGGGAAGGACCCTCCCATTTTTTCTTTCAGAATATTTTCTGTAACCCGGTTAGGATCATTTTTTCTGAAATATTCAATAAAATCAGCCTTTCTCTGGATCTGGAAAGCACCAATAACGAACAGCAGGATGAGTGTTCCCCAGAACAGAATCACCCGTCGCGGGTGGTGAATGATCAGATGCGATGTTTTTTTCAGGAGGGATGTCAGCAGGCCGTTTGATATCGCAGGAATGGCAGTACCGGAACTTTTTTTCAGTCCGGCCAGACCCGGGATCAGAAACAGGGATACCAGAAGGGCGAAAAAGATACCTGCCGAGGTGAACAATCCGAAGATCTTGATCATGTGCAGATAGCTACCGAAGATGAAAGAGATAAACCCGAACATGGTGGTGATGGCGGTGAATATGACCGGAACGGCTATGTATTTCCAGGCCTGCTCCAGCCTTTTTTCGGCATCAGCTTCCGGCGTTTCGTTGATCCGGTTCAGTACGTGGATGGTATAGGCACTTCCCACGGCGATCAGCAGAATGGGGATCACGCTGGAAATGATCGATATTTCAATATTCAGAATGCCCATGGCGCCGAAGGTCCACAGGATGCTGAGCAGGACGGTCAGTACCGGAAGCAGCACACCTCGTGCGTTCCTGAATCCCAGGTACAGCACCAGCAGGATCAGGATCAGGGCCAGGGGACCGAGGTAGATCAGATCACGGCTGATGGAATTACCAAATGCTGCAATGATAAAGGGTTGCCCGCCGAAATGCACTTTCGATTTCAAATGCATCGATCTGATTTCTTCCCTTATCTGGTTGGCTACCTTAATTTTGGGTGCATCATTCTGCAGCCGTACCACCAGAATGGTTATGCTCCCGTCTTCCGATACCAGCCTTCCCCGGTATATGTCCTTTGACAGGGTATATTCCCTGAGCCGGCGGAACTCTTCCTCCGTGGAAGGAGGAGCATATTCGTCCACCAGCTTCCCGATCTCGATCCCCCATTCGCTGCTGCGGATATCCAGTACATTGGCCAGAGAGGTGATGTGACCCACCCCGTCCAGGTACCGGATGCTGTCCTGTATGGCGATGATCTCGTGTAAGGTTTCCCGGGTAAAAACATCCCTGGTTTCAAGTCCGATAATGCAGTTGTAGTTCCCCCCATATTCTTCACCCACCCGGTTGAAGAAAGCAGCCACCTCGTCATCTTCCGGCAGATTGCTGAAAACATCGGGATTCAGGGTCAAACGCGGTATAAACCATGCCGATACCAGGCTGAATAAAACGGCCGTGAGGACTATCCACCGGCGGTACTTCATGATATGGGCCGGCTTGAATTTCATTTACAAATAATTTAATAAAAACTAATAAGTTTAGAAATATATGAACTAATAGTTCAAAAAAAATCAATTCCTGTTCCGGTTATATTCATTCAACATTCTGGGTACCTCCTCCAGCAAGTGATCAATAAAATCCATCAGCCCCTGTACGCTGCGAATGAAATCGGGATCTTTATCATGCCGCATTTCCATTATTTCCCTGAACAGATCGCGGTACATCACGGCAAAATCCATTAGCCTTTCAATCAGCCGGGGCCATTTCTCAACATTGGTACGGAAATATCTTTTTCTTTCACCCGGCAGGGTAATGTAATCGATCTGGCCGGTACTCAACAGCAGGTTGATGGCGTTGCTCACCGAACTCTTGCTCACCTGCAGCTCTTCCTGTATTTCGTCGAATGTCAGTCTCGGCTTTTCCGAAACCAGGAGCAGAGCATTCACCCTGGCTGCTACGGGCTGCAGTCCGAACCTTTCGTTGATCACTCCGATCCTTTCAACCAGTTCCCTTCGTTGGGGGCCCATATCGGATTATTGTTTGCAGTAAAGATAGGTTTTTTTTGTTTAATAAAAAAAGAACCTGTCTTTTTGTTGCGTCATAACTTATTCCGGGGCGGTTATGCCAGGTACTTGTTATTTGGGTTTTTTCAGGTAACCTCTGGGAAAAACGACTAATGAAACGTATTTCTCCTGGTATGGCGGTGTTTGTTTTAATGGTTATTGTAGTATGCACGGGATGTAAAAAAGATGAGGACCCTGTGATTCAATCTGTGAATACCGGTGTGATTGACGATGAGGAATACACGGGAGGCGGTGCTTTGTCGCTGCTCTTTTCTACCACGACGGATCAACCTGGAGTTCCGACCCCGGAGATGTTGAAGAAAGCGCCGTGGTGTTGGTGAAAGTGAACAATGGTGAGGAGGATCTTACGTCCGACACCTTCGAATTTGACTGGATGATCCGGCCGCCGGATTGTGCTTTGGCGGAGCCACTGCCAATGGGAACGGCTGTTTTTATTCTGTAAACATGAAAACATGTGAAGCTACGTTGCTGAACAACAATATCTCACAGGACTGGAATGGTTTTGCCAGCCTGATTCCTTCTGCCGACGGCAATATTACCGGGGTGATCTGTTCCATGATCGAACAATGCTTGGCACTGGTCACTTTATGCCATGGTATGAGATACATCGAAATATAACCAGAGGCTGGTTACTCTGAATGTGGCAACCGGGGAAATGACCGAAGTCGGCCTTCTGATGAACGGAGAATCACGGAGTGATCTGCGTGACCACGGATACCATTGCCCGGCTTTTGTCCTCACCAGGCATATCCTTCCCGAATTCGTACCGGTGAAAAAGGAAACATTTTCTGTTCAGAAAAAAAAGAGAAGACATTCATTCCTCTCTTTTTTTATCTTTACCCTGTTTTCAGGTTTTTAATAAAAATAAGAAAAGTATGAATACAAAAAGTAAAAGAAGCTGGTTATTACGAGTGACCCTTCTTACATGGGTTGTTTTCTGCATTATTTCTTCTGTCAGTGCCCAGAAGGCGCGTTATGAAAGCTTGCAGGATGCCCTGCTGAGCTCCAGGAGGCTGTCGGGTAACCGCGGGCCGTCGAATGTAACCTGGATCAACGGGGGGGAACGGTATTCATTTACCCGAAGCAGCAACGGTATCCAGGAAATCTGGGTATGTGATCCCGCCACAGGCGGGGAAGAGCGGGTATTTACCGCTGAAGGTCTGGTTTTTCCTGATACGAAAGATCCTTTCCGGTACCGTTCGTTTCAGTGGACGGAAGACGGTCGCTACCTGCTGTTCCAGACCCGCTTCCAGCCGGTATGGCGCTATTCGGGGAATGCCGATTATTTTTACTATTCCCCCGAAGATAAGAGCCTGAAGCTGGTGGCTGAACAAGCATATACAGCTGAGGTATCACCCGACGGGAAAATGGTGGCCTATGAAAAGGACGGCGACCTGTATGTGTATTCCTTTGAAGAGGATCAGGCCAGAAGGCTGACCGATGATGCATCCGAAAGCTTTTTCAACGGCCGTTTCGGATGGGCCTACGAAGAAGAATTCGGACTGGTGCAGGGCTGGTACTGGTCGCCCGACAGCCGGTACATTGCCTTCTGGCAATCGGATGAACGGGAGGTGCCCGTGTATCAGCTTACGGACTTTTCGGGGAAACACCCCGAATACATGAAAGTGCCCTATCCCAAGGTGGGCGATCCCGTACCGAAAGTGCGCATCGGGGTGATCGAGGTGGAATCGGGTAGTAAAATATGGCTGGATACCCGACATGATGAAGGGTATGTGCCAAGAATTTACTGGACCGCCCGCACCGGGGTACTGGCGGTGCAAACCATGAACCGGGCCCAGAACGAACTGAAACTGACACTGTTCAACGTTGCCACCGGCGAGGGCTGGCAGGTGATGCACGAAACATCCGACAGCTGGATTGATGTCTTCGATTTTTTTTCCGGAACCCTGCACCTGATGTATTTCCCGAAAGAGCATGAAGAGTTTTTCTGGATCAGCGACCGCAATGGCTGGAGCCATATTTACCGGTATGATTATGAAGGGAACCTGCTGGGACAGATCACCGAAGGTTCCTGGGAAGTGGTCAGGATCGAAGCCCTGGATGAGAAAAAGGGGATTATTTATTATACAGATACCGAAGATTCTCCTCTGGAAAGGCATCTTTATTCCGTGAGGTTCAACGGGAAAAGAAAGAAAAAAATGACCTCCGTTCCCGGGAATCACAGGGTGAATATGTCGCCCGACGGCAGATATTATTTCGACAGTTACTCCAATGTTTCCACTCCTACACAGGTGGAATTGTGGACTACGGGAGGCAAAAAGCTGAGAGTGCTTGAGGATAACCGGCAGGTGCTGGAGTTCATGGAAGAGCATGTGGCGGCCACCCGGGAGCTGTTCAGTTTTACCACCTCCGATGGCCAGAAGCTGGATGGATATATTGTTAAGCCGGTGGATTTTGATCCCGAAAAATCCTATCCTTTGCTGCTCAATGTATACGGTGGGCCGGGCGCCCAATCAGTATATAACAGCTGGAGCGGGGGAGGCTGGGAACAGTGGCTGGCTCAGGAAGGTTATGTTATTGCCGGAGTGAATAACCGGGGAAGCGGTGGATACGGCGATGCCTTTGAGAAATTAGTATACCGGAATCTGGGGCGCTGGGAAAGCCACGATTTCGTGGAAACCGCCCGCTACCTGGCTTCTTTTCCCTGGATTGACGGCGACCGGATGGCCATTCGCGGGCACAGCTATGGTGGATACTCCTCGGCCTATACCATCCTGACTCATCCGGGGGTGTTCAAAGTAGCCCTGGTAGGTGCGCCGGTAACCGACCAGCGGCTGTACGACTGCATATATTCCGAAAGGTATATGGGCCTGCTGGAAGATAATGAAGAAGGCTATGTGAACAGCGCTGTGGTTACTCACGCCGCCAACCTGGAAGGGAAGATGCTGATCGCACATTCCCTGATGGATGAGAACGTGCATCCCCAGAACACCTTCCAGCTGGTGAAAGCTCTGATCGACAACGGAAAAGACCACGACCTGAAGATCTATCCTCCCGGCGCCCACGGGGTGGCATACAACACCGCCAGTTCCCTGCTGTTGTACAACCAGTATACCGAATACCTCGACAGGTATCTGAAAGGGAAAGAAAAGTAGGGTGTGATAAGAAAGAGGGGGAAAATGACGAAATGAGGATATTGTGTCGTTTCCCTGATAAAAAAAGAGGCTGCCGCCGGCAGCCTCTTTTTTTTTCTGTTGGGAATAGTGGTATTACCTGTCAGGTGCTTGTGGCGCGTTCCAGCCGTTTCAGTATACTGAAGATAAAGGTGGCTGAAAGCAGGGCAAACACTACCAGGATCCCCCAGAAGGCCCATAGAGGAACATCATCCCAGAACAGGCACACGATGCCCACGGCATAGTTTCCTATGGCGGTGGCCGCCAGCCAGCCTCCCTGCATCATCCCCTTGTATTTCGGGGGAGATACTTTCGACACGAAGGAAATTCCCATGGGGCTCAGGAACAGCTCGGCAATGGTGAGGATGAAATAGGTGCTGATCAGCCAGTTGGGCGACAGCAGCACGTCCCTCGGAGCCCGGACTTCGTTGATCTCTCCCGGAGAGTATCCGATAAGCTGCAGTGATCCGATCACCAGAATGATGAAGGCGGCTCCCGTTATGATCATCCCGATGCCGATCTTCCTGGGTGCGGAAGGCTCTTTTCCTATCCGGTTCAGATAACCGAATATCCCCACCACAATGGGCGTCAGCGCCACTATGAAGAAAGGATTGAAATGCTGGAATTTCTGCGGTGTGAAAGGATTGGTTTCCTCGTAGGTCTGGAAACGGAAGTACGCCAGCAGGGCAAATCCAATGAAGGCCACTGCCCCCAGCATACGAATGGTTCCGGTGCTCTTCTTGCGGATGAGGAAATACATCCCGACCAGAGAAAGGAATATGGGCAGGAGCCCGAACAGGTCGAACCACAGGTTGGTGAACTTGTCCACACTTCCCACCGTGTAGTCACGTGCAAAGATGGTCATGGCGGCCCCGTTCTGGTGGAAAGCCATCCAGAAAAAGATCACCACAAAGAAGATCAGCCCCAGGGCGATCAGACGCTCACGGGTCTGTTCGGGCGACATTTCCACCACTTTATCTTTATGCTCTTCACTGGCAGCTTTCTGTATTTCCGTCATGTCAGCGTGTTTGTAATACTTGCGGAATGCCCAGAAAATGATCATTGAGACGATCAGGCTGATACAGGCAACGCCGAAGGCATAATGGTACGATTCACTCAGCACATTGATGTAATTGGTGCTGAAGTTGGCCAGGTCGCCGGTAAACCCCTGTTGCTGGGCAAAAATGGCCAGTTTTTCACCCACCGTAATTCCTTTTTCCACAATTTCTGCTCCGTTGCCGGCCAGAAAACTGGAAGCCAGACCGGGCAGGTCGGTGTTCTGAAAGAGTTCCTGCTTTTCCAGGATCCAGTGGCTGAAACTCTCGGCGTCGCCTGAATAACCAACCGACTGTGCCAGTTGGGTGAGTTTTTCGGATACCGTGCCGGCTTTTTCCACTACCTCATTACCATTCCCTTCCAGGAACTTGTGGGCCAGGGCCGGAATGTCGGCATTGTAAAAATATCCCTTCTTTTTCAGGATCCAGTTGCTCACTGCATCGGCGGCCGAAGGGGCGAACATGGCGCCGATATTGATTCCCATGTAAAAGATGTTGAAGGCAATATCCCGGTATTTGTTGTATTTGGGATCATCGTACAGATTTCCCACCAGGGCCTGCAGGTTTCCCTTGAAAAACCCTGTTCCCAGGGAAATGACTCCCAGAGCGGCAAATATCAGTGCTTTTCCTCCGTCCATGGTGGTGGGCATGGCCAGCATAAAATAGCCTACCAGCATGACTACCAGACCCAGACTGATGGTCTTTCCGTATCCCAGATACCGGTCGGCCAGAATCCCGCCCAGGAGGGGAAGGAAATAAACAAATGCAAGGAAAATTCCAAAAATCTGGGTTGCCTCACCGGCTGTATAGCCATACTTGGCCTGAAGAAACAGAGTGAAGATGGCCAGCATGGTGTAGTAACCGAATCGCTCCCCCATGTTAGCAAAGAAGGCGACGAATAGTCCCCTTGGGTGTTCTTTTAACATAGCTTCCAGGTTATTGGTTA
>Ga0136651_10000167_pt1 | contig 33590 bp, 40 predicted proteins | sample Mar14236cmmetaG_FD_94867 | JGI IMG/M metagenome (GOLD analysis project Ga0136651, IMG submission 94867) | Marine hydrothermal vent microbial communities from Guaymas Basin, Gulf of California to study Microbial Dark Matter (Phase II) - Marker... ... | reverse complement strand
ATGGTGAGGAAAGGAGGTATGTTTGCCAAAAGCAACTATGGTCGGAAAAGCATTTTTTGCATTTTTTCTGAGGAACCCACATTCTATTTCAACAGCAAGCTCCTTCTCGCTCTTTCCATCCATTTCAATATTTTCTACAATGCTTCTCGTAATTCTATTCGCCCTGTATATTGCTTCAATTTCCTCTTTCCTCTTTACAAGCCTCATTTTTTTTATTTCCTTGCTCACATCAACAAATCTTGCTTTAGTAATGCTCCTGAGATGTCTGTAATCTCTGTAAGAGAGTTTTTCTCCATTGAAGCCAACTCTGGCAACATTTAAAAATTCCTTCAAAAGTTTTTCCATTTCATCCTTATTTTTATAAAAATGCGCCTTTCCCTCCTCCAGTGGAGGAGCTATTATCTCCACCTTTTCCGGAAATATAATCGCATAGCTGTTTTCCCACATTCCATGGTGGCGGGTGAAATAAAAGAAATTTTCGTCGGGTGTTTTTATCACGATGGCATCCACCTTTTCAAATACCTCCTTCATTTTATCCCCTCTATTTTTCTCGCCAACTCAGCTATCTGCTCAGGTGTTAAATGCTCCACCCTCTCTTCAATGAAGGGAAGGGCATCAATATTTTCCTTGCTCACAATTCCTTCCATAAGAAGAGCATTTTTTATCTTTTTTCTCCTGTGAGAGAACAATGCCCTCGTAACCTCCTCAAAAATCTCCTCATTCACATCGAATCTTCTGCCTATGTGCTTAAGCCTGACTATACACGAATCAACTTTTGGCGTTGGGCGGAAGGCATGGCGGGGCACATATTCCAATATTTCGCAATCCGCCCTGTAATAAACCATAACCGAGAGGCGGGAGTATTGCCTGCTGCCCGCTTTTGCAACCATTCTTTCTGCAAACTCTTTTTGATACATCAGTATAGCCTGTTCAAAATGGCTATCGAGAAGTTTGAATGTGAGGGGAGATGAAATATGGTATGGGATATTGGATATTACTTTGTTAAAATCTAGTTCATTAAAATCCACCTTCAATGCATCTCCATGAATAACATCAACATTCTTTATTTTACTCAATTTTTCAATGAATCTTTCATCAATTTCAATGGCAATAACTTTTGCCACCTTGGCAATTTTTCTTGTCAAAATTCCATTTCCCGCACCTATTTCAAGAACAACGTCATCTGGTTGCAGATCTGCATATTTAATCTGTCTCTCTGCAACTCTCTCATCAATCAGAAAATGCTGGCTGAATTTCATCTCCGTATAAGAGGTGGACGAGTAAAAAGGCGGTATTTTTCATTTGGATTTTCAAGTTCCTCCAGTATTCTTTTTGCAATTATTTTTTCCGGACTATGTATCGTTTTAACCCTATTTTTTATATCTTCAAAACTTTTGAATGGTTCTTTTTTCCTTTCTTCCAGAATCTCAAGCATCGTTTTTTTCCCTAAGCCGGGAAGAAGTTCAAGAGAATGAAAACGTGTTGTTATCGGTGGAGCTTCGTTAAAGAATTTTACAAATCTTTCTTCATTGTTTTTAACTATGTCAACCAATACATAAAATATCTCTCCGTGTGCTGTGGGGGTTAGATCCTCATAATTTACTCTTCCCTTAACTTTAGCTATTTTCTTCCTTTTCTCAAGTTCTTTACCCACATAAACTCTTTCCCCAATAGAAAGAGTCACATTGGGTTTTGGAATTAATTCCAGCAGGGTAAATTGATTTTCTCCTACGCCATAAGCTAATGCTCCCCTCCTATATCCTGGTCTTCCAGTCGGTAAATAATCCAGGATATAAACATAATCCTCCATTTCCCCTCCTAAATATACTGCCTAACAACCTCCAAAATTTGCTCTATTTCATCATCAGACGGAATGTAAGTTTCCTTTGCAAATATTGCCACCACTTCCTCCTTTTCTTTTGGCAATAAATCAGCTATTTTGCATGCCTTCTTTTCGTCTATCTTTCCTATTTCAAGCAATTTTTCGACAAGTTCTCTCGATTTCTTTGCAGAGAGTTTTACCACCTTCTCACTATGTTCCAAAGCTATTTTTTGCTCCCTGTTGAGCTCTCGTTCCTTGCTCAACTTCGAAAGCATTTCCTTAACTTCAGAAAGCAACACAATCTTCATGTTACCTTCCTCAAATGCTCAGGATATGCAATAAGATGTTTTATCTTTCTTTTATCCCTGATTTTAATTATGTATGCTCTTCCCTGCTTCCCAACAACTTCTCCAGTATAGCCATGGTATCGGGGATGTGGCATTCCATGATGCACAGAAGGATCAATAACAATCGCTACTTTTTCTCCATTCTCAAATGTCTGCATGGCACGGGTTATCACATTCATTGCTCCCTTCCTTATCTTTTTTGTAAGTTTATATCTGCTCTTACTCCTAAATCCTCTCGACCTCTTCATTTTCCTCACCTATTTCTATCACATCCAACTCCTTAACTTCCATTTTCACCCCAGCCAGCTCCGCCAGAGAGGGCGTCGTTCTTCCATCGTCTCCTGTTACAAGCTCCTTAATGTATGTGCCCGACTCAGCCTTTATTATTAGCGTTGCCTCATTCATTCCAATCTCCTCTATTCTTATATCTAATATCTTCCTACGTCTAACCTTGTCTGCCCTTCTGTGGGCGACCCGCTTCGGCGTGCGCTGGCTTATTATGCTACCCCTTAATGCATTTACTGCTTCATTAATTTTTCCCTTTTCTTCAAATTTTACCTTTACCCTGTATGTTTTTGTGTATTTTGCTGCCTTTATTTTCTCCACTTCATCCCTGGTTGCATAGCGAAGCTGGCTTACTTCCACCTTTCCCTTCGCATACTCATTTATTAATTCCCGCAATTCATTTAAGTTTATATTTCTTTTTCTCGGTTCCTTTAGTTCAAGGATGAAAGGTCGTCCGTTCCCGAGCATTCTCACATCTATGTCTTCTCTGCCCGCTCCATGAAAGTCCTCATCTTTCGCTTCAAAAACTTCCAATGCCTTTGCTGCAATAAGCTCTTCAATGCTTTCATCATACATCTTTCCCTTAAAATTACAGTATTCACACCCCCTGCCCCTGCATTTTCTGCAATACCATTTTGTTTGGGGTATGCCTCTAACGAGCTTTCTATATCGCCCATATATAAAAACAGGGCGAACATCAAGATTAACAATATCATATCTTGTATCAACAATTGCAATAATATCAGGATGAACAAATTCCGCTGGCTTATCAACTTTCTTTGCAACTAGCTTCCCCACTTCTCTATTTATTTCTCTCTTTATACTCTCTCCATATTCTGTGGAGATTTCTTCTTCCCTTTTCAAAATTTCTTCATCAACTTTGCAGCCAACAAGAAAGTTATTAAATTCATATCCTTCCAGAGCTTCAACAACCATATCCGCAAATTTTTCTATCTCCTCCATCAAGCCCTCGCAGAGCCAGCATTTTGATGGCTCAATCGCTTCCCATCCCATCATCTCTCTTATCCTTCTTCCCCTCTCTTCATTAGTTATCCCATGCTCAATCTTCGCAAATTGTCTTCCGAGGCAGGCATCGCATAATCTGTATGATGCTAATTTCTTTGCCTCTTCTTTTATCTCCTGCATCTATCTGAAAAAGAGGAAGGGTAAAATAATTTTCCTGTATAAGCTTTGGCTAAGGCAAATGCATCGAAGAATGACATCGTTATAATAGCTGATTATGGCGAAGCGGAAAATATGAAGGAATGGCAGAACAATCGCGTAGCAGAAATTACAGTTTTATGTGGGAAGGTAGGAAATCTGGAGTAACAGCTCTTTTATGGAGGAGTAGTTAGGGCGGGTTGCTGACTTGGTTATTAACTTTTCCTGAAGAAATGCCCGCCAATAAGAATCATTGTTATCGAGAATACGAGGAGAATCAATAAATCAGCTATAACATTGAATTCATTTACACCTATAGCAAAATATCTCATTGCATCCACCCCATATGTCAAAGGATTTATTTTCACCATTGTCTTTAGCCAGTCAGGAAGGAAAGCGGTTGGATAGAAAGCGCCGCTTAAAAATATCATGGGCTGAATCATGAAATTCATCACCATTTGAAAACCTTCCATACTCGTTAGTTTGCTTGCCACCGCTAGGCCTAAGGATACGAAGGCGATGGAGACAAGGAACATTGTTAGAAACATCCCTGGGATAGACATCACTCCAGAAAATTTTACACCCATGAGAATGGCAAGACTCAATATGAGAATTCCTTGGAGAACAGCCTGCGTTACTCCACCCAGCATTTTTCCGATTAAAATACTCTCTCTTTTTATTGGAGCAACAAGCATTTCTTTTAGGAAACCGAATTCCCTGTCAAATACCGTGGTTATTCCTGATATCGTGGCTGTAAAAACCATCGTCATTACGAGAATTCCGGGAGTGAGAAAGGATAGAAAATCTCCCTGAGTAGGCAAATTCATGACGCTGTTGAAAGCATTTCCTATTACACCAAGCCACAATAAGGGCATCATAATCATTGTTACAAGCCTTACCTTTTGCCTCCATAGCCGTAATATCTCCCTTAAATAAATTGCATAGATGTCGCCAATCATCTTCTCATCCTCCATTTCATTTTCGATGCTTCTATTTCATCAACTTCCTCGTCTCTGAATGCTCTTCCCGTATAATGGATGAATACATCCTCCAGAGATGGCTCCTTGTATGTAATACTCTTTACTTCCTCATCCGCTATTGCAAATATTTTTGGTATCATTTTCTCCGCCTCCTTTGCCTTGATAACAATTTCATCATCCACAAGCGTTGCATTAAAACCATTTGCAACCAGTTTTTCCAGCATATTTTCAGCATTGCTGCACTTTATTTTTATAATATCCCCGCCCACAGAATCCTTGAGTTCAGAAGGAGTGCCTTCAGCAACTATTTTTCCAGCATCTATAATTGCAATTCTATCCGCCAAGTAGTCAGCTTCTTCCATATAATGTGTTGTAAGCAATACAGTAACCCCTTCATCTCTCAGCTTTTCAACATACTCCCATATGTGGCGGCGTGTTTGTGGATCCAAGCCGAGGGTAGGTTCATCGAGAAACAGAACTTTTGGTTTATGCATGAGTCCTCGAGCTATCTCCAGCCTTCTTCTCATCCCACCTGAAAAAGTTTTTACTATGCTATCTGCCCTGTCAAGCAACTCCACCATTTCAAGAACTTCTTCAATTCTGCGGTGCCTTTCTTCCCTGCTCATGTGATAAAGCCTTCCATGAATATCGAGATTTTCTCTGGCTGTAAGGCGGTCATCTAAGCTAGGGTCCTGAAAAACGATTCCAATGCTCTGCCTCACTTTCGCCGCCTCTTTCACAACATCATATCCATTAATTTTCGCCTCGCCACTTGTAGGCTTAAGAAGTGTGGCAAGAATGCTTATCGTCGTTGTTTTTCCAGCCCCGTTTGGCCCCAGCAGGGCGAAAATCTCGCCATATTCTATCTCCAGAGAAATTCCATTTACAGCAACAATGCTACCGAATCTTTTCACCAGATTTCTTACCTCAATTGCTGGCATCCTTCAACCTCCTGTAAAACTCTTCGAGCATTTCATTAGCCCTTTTATTTCCCATTCTTTCAAGCATAAAGATTATCTTTGGCAAAAGAGGGTATTTCTCAATAATTTTCTCTTTCCATCCAATTGTTGCCTCTTTACCAAATACTTCCTCCATTGCCACAATCTGCGAATGGAGTTTTCTGTAGAATTCCTCCTTCGCCATCATTATTTCTTTCATGAACTTTTTTCCTCTCGGCGAGAGCTTATACACGATCCTTCTTCCCTCTTTTTTTCCCTCTATTATTTTTTTCCTTTCCAGTGATTTAAGCAATGGGTAAATTGTTCCAGGGCTGGGCTTATAGCCGAGAACTTCCTCACACCTCTTCATTATATCGTATCCGCTCATTTTCTCCTTCATAAGCTGCTTCAGTATGAATATTTTGAGTACTGTTTTCATAACGAGTTCGATATATCGAGTTCGATATATATGTTTTGTGGTTATCTTCATCGCTAGAGGCAAATTTTTAGTATCATCAAATTTTACATCAGGTGGCGAAAGCGATGAGCATATAGCGGCTATGTATCAGCTCTCTGGAGGATATATTTATACAAGCGATATAAATAAAATTTCGATCCCGATTCTGCATGCAATATTGTTTAATTACGATGCTTCCATATTCTATAGAATAAAGCATTTTGAATGCAGTATAGAGGCAGAGTCTTCTAATGGAATAGATCGCATTGAAATCTGGGTAAACGGAGAAATGAAAGTCTATCAGAATTTTTCAAATGCAAATCCTGCAAAATTAATATGGATGTGGGAAATAAACGCAAGCAGGAGAATATACGAAGTGACTTTCAGAGTGTATGATTTTGATAACAAGGAGCTCAAAGAGGCAGATTTTCAGGCATTCATAGTTGCTATGTAAATACAGCTAAACTTTTATTTCCTCGAATTGATAACATTCATGCACATCATTGATGGCAGAAAAATAGCGGCAGAAATGGAGGAAAAAATAAAAAAGGAGGTAGATGGAAAAGAAATAAAAATTGCTACGATTGTTATAAAAGGAAATGAGGAATCATGGCTTTTTGCCCGTCTTAAGGATAAAGCATGCAAAAGAGTAGGCATTCAGCATGAAATCATTGGCTTGGATTATGATGAGCAGGAGAAAATTGAAGAAGAAGTGGTTAAGTTAAGTAGGGATGAGAGCATAACAGGCATAAACATTCAGCTTCCCCTGCCTTCTGGCATCGACTATCATTCTCTTGTGGAAAAAATAGATGTGAGGAAGGATATAGAAGGAATGCATCCATATAATATTGGCCGCCTTTTGCTTGGAAAGGAAGAAATTATACCATGCACCCCAAAAGCCATACTCAAAATTCTTCAGCATGAGGGTGTGGAGCTTCAGGGAAAAGAAGTTGTTATAGTCAATCACAGCAACATAATCGGCAAACCTCTCGCCCTGCTAATGCTAAACAGAAATGCCACTGTTACAGTATGTCATGTATATACAAAAAATCTGGCAATGCACACAAAAAAAGCAGAGATACTAATCACCGCAACAGGTGTGAAATGGCTCATAAAAGAAGAACATGTAAGCGAGGGCTGCATAATAATTGATGCAGGAATAAAAAAGGAGGGCGGCAGGATATACGGGGATGTTCATGAAAGCGCCGCAAAAAAAGCGGGGGCGGTGACGCCTGTGCCCGGTGGCGTGGGTCCAGTTACCATAGCAAGTTTGCTTGAGAACGCTGTTGAGGCGTATAAAAAACTTCATAAAGGGCAGTAAATTTTTCTTCATGGATAGAAGAGTCTATTACTCTTTTCATGAAATCCCGTTTGGCGGGTACGAATACGGATATATGAAGCCGAGAATGGGTTTTAGCAGTAGAGAGATAAAGGAAATTTTGATATCCATTATCGTTTTATCCTTTGCCTTCGCCATTGCATGGACACATGGTGCGTATGGTCTCTTCCTTTATTTTCTTCCTGTTTCATTTTTAGCTGTTGTAACTGCATTCGCATGTCATGAAATTGCTCACAAATATGCTGGCATAAGATATGGTTACTGGTCAGAATATCGAATGTTTCCTCAAGGTCTTTTGTTTGCCCTCTTGCTCAGCTTTGTTGGTTTTGTTTTTGCTGCCCCTGGAGCTGTAATGATATTTGGTATGCCGAGCAGAGAGGAAAGTGGAAAAATTTCTATGGCGGGGCCGATGGCAAATATACTGGTTGCCATTATTTTCATGCTGCTCGCTTCTACTGGCATACTGTACAATGTCTTCATTTTTGTGTCCCACATCAACGCCTTTCTCGCCTTTTTCAATTTAATTCCATTCGGCCCATTAGATGGAAGAAAAATTTTTGCATGGAATGTGGCAGTGTGGATGGCAATGATTGTTACAAGCGTTGCGTTAATGATAATCTCTTTCATGATTTAACAAAAAAACGAAATAATTTTTAGTTCGATATAACTTTAAAAATCATGAGATGGGCAATGACAATTCTATCTGCTTTCATACTCACTGCTTCCTCATTTGCAATGCCGGGCAAAGCAATAGGAATAAGGTACAGAGATGAAATTTTCTCTCGCGTGGATATAACGAAGGATGTTATATATGGCGAGAACTACGACTTTAGAGGGCAACTCGTAAAACTGAAAATGGATGTTTATGAACCACATGGCGATGATGCAGAAAAAAGAGCACTCATTATATTCATCCATGGCGGCGGTTTTACTGGCGGGGATAAAGCAGATAAGCAATGGGTTTTTCTCTGCACAACCTTTGCCAAGCGCGGCTATGTTACAGCATCAATAAACTATCGTCTTCAAAAGCCAGGAAATGTTACTGCACATGCCATAACACAGGCGATGCATGATGCAAAGGCGGCGGTTCGCTATTTCAGAGCCCATGCATCAGAATGGAGAATAGATGAAGAAAAAATTGCACTCGTAGGCGGCTCAGCAGGAGCCATAACGGCTTTGCACGCAACATATTTAAGAGAGCCAGAATATGAAGGGAATAGTGGTAATGAAGGATATTCTTCCAACGTTTCAGCATGCATCGATTTATGGGGCGGACTTTATGATAATGTTAGCAAGATAGATTCTGGAGAGCCGCCAGTATGCATCATTCATGGCACAGAAGACAAAGGGGTGCCATTCAGCGAAGCATTGAATATATCGGAGAGATGCAGGGAAGTTGGAGTGTATTGCGAATTACATCCTTTAAAAGGCGAGGGGCATGCCCCGTGGCATCTCATAGATGACTTCCTTCCATGGATGGTGAACTTCTTGTATAAAAAAATGATTGGATTGAATGTGAAGGAAACCAACGAAGGAGATAAAATACCTTTCATCGGATTACCACACTTCATATATGTAATTTTACTGATGATTCTTTTAAGAATGGTGAGAGATGTTTATTGAAGGAATATAGTTGATGTAAAAAGAGATGTGTCTAGCAACAATAGAAGCGGAAAGAAATATAAAGGAGAGTGGAACAAAGGCATAAAGAATACTCATGCTATATTCTACCAGCTTCATTGATACTCATATTCATAATAAAAAGTTCTTTCCCCTGCCCTCCATTTTGTAAGAATAGGTGATAAGGGTTACTTGGTGTTGATGAACAAAGATTGATGGATGCGATTATTGAGGCTGAATGGTTTACCTTTTCCAGAACAATTTCTTTCCATTTCTCATCATTCCAACAAGCAGTAAATCTGTTTTGAAGATATAGGCGGCTATTGCTATGCATATTAAGGAGAAGATGAAGGAGTATGTTATTCCTGCAATAACAATGCTGTATGCATCCAAAAGTAGAAATGATGGAGCCAACATGGGATGGGAAAATGGTATGGCGAAAATTATGGCCTTTAAGGAAAATGGCAGAGAGGCAAACCCCTTAAACATTATCAGAAACATTGGAATAATTGCTAATGCAGAAATAGGCAGAGTCAAGGTTTGGGCTGACTTATAATTTTTGGCAAAAGCCCCTATAACAATGCATAGAGATAAGCCAGCAAGCAAGGAAGAAAACAATGACAGTGAAATAAAAACATAATCGAGAATATCGAGTTTAAAGCCATATTCTGATAAATCAATTTTTTCACCTGAAAATGAGCTGATGTAATAACCAAAGCCTGCCATATAAATCATTGCAATGATGAAGCCAACAATGGCAGCACCCATTATTTTCCCAGCTATTATATTGCTTCTTTTCACCGGCAGTGTTAACAATGTTTCCAGTGTTTTATTTTCCTTTTCCATCCCCATTGAGGTAATAACCATTCCTCCAGAAGTTAAAATTATGATCATCACTATTATTGGCACCGTCGTTGATTGTGTAGAGAAAAACTGGAGTATTACAGAAGGAGAGACATCTATCTCTTTTTCCTTAAAAACTGTCAGTTCCTCCTCATTAATTGGATTTGACACAAAACTCGCATTTATCTTTCTTTCCTCCAAAATATTATTCGCTATCTCTCTTTCTGCAATCTCAATAATATTTTTTATAGTTTCATATGGGAATGCATTCGCTATACCTATATCGTTAATAACCCAGTAAATTTTAATCCCTGCTTTAGAAAAATTCTCTATATTTGAAGAAAAATTTGATGGTACTTCTATTAACGCAAACCCTTTTCTTTCCTTTACTTCTTCAATGCTATTGTTCCACGTAACTATATTGCAATAAGCTTTCATTACATCCACAAAAATTTTTGATGCATTTCCATCATCATTACATGCTAGACCTATTTTTGGCATTTCCTTTGCTTTCTCTGCTGCCTCTCCAAAAAAGTTTCCCATACCCGCAAAAATAATGAACATTAGGACAACAGGTAGAACTGTTGCTGGCGTGAGCAATTCCCTGACTTCTTTTTTAACTATATTCAGCAAACTCATTTTATCGCCCTTATAAAAACCTCCTCTATGTTTTTGGCATCGTATTTTTCTTTCAGCTTCTCTGGCTCATCTATTTCAATTATTCTCCCAGCATCTATCAAAGCTATTCTATCACATATGTATTCAACCTCCAGCATGTTATGGGAAGAAACAAGGAAAGTCATTCCTTCCTTGGCAAATCTTTTTATCATTTTTCTTATCTCGTTTGCATTTATCACATCCAAGCCGGAAGTAGGCTCATCTAAAATTGCCAATTTTGGCATTGTCATCAACGCTCTCGCAAGTAGCAGCCGCCTCACCATTCCCTTGCTGTAATTTTCTATTTTGTCATCAATTCTATTTCCAAGCTTTGATATTTCTATACCACGCTGTAAAATTTCTTTTTCATCAAAAAAGGAAGCAATAAATGCCAGATATTGTCTTCCCGTCATATTTTTGTATGCTCCTGCCTCCTCTGGCAGATAAGATATTATTTTCCTTATTTCATCATCGTTTATACCGACTTCCAGCCCAAATATTTTTGCTTCTCCATCGCTCTTTTTGATGAGTGTCGCCAATATGCGCAATATGGTTGTCTTTCCCGCTCCATTTGGTCCAATCAATCCAAAAATTTCTCCTTCCTCAACGCTAAATGAAACACCTTTAACTGCCTCAAACTCGCCGTATCTTTTGACGAGGTTTTTTACCTCTATGGCTTTCATTTCCTCCCAAGTTTCTCCTTTGCTATCTCACGCAACTTAAATTTCTGTATCTTTCCACTTGCTGTCATTGGCCATTCATTTGTGAAGAAAATGTATTTTGGCACTTTATAGCGTGCAATATTCTGCCTGCAAAATTCCTTTATTTCCTCCTCTGTCGCCTCTTTGCCCTCCTTAAGCTGAATGAAAGCCGCAACTTCCTCGCCATATTCCGGATGGGGCACACCTACAACCTGCACTTCTTTTATCTTTGGATGGCGATACAGAAATTCTTCTATCTCGCGAGGATAGACATTTTCTCCTCCCCTTATAATCATGTCATCTACTCTGCCGAGAATATAGATGTAGCCATCGTTATCCATCATTGCCAAATCCTTTGTATGTAACCATCCATTTTCTATTGTTTTCGCCGTAGCTTCTTCCATCTTATAATAGCCCTTCATTATATTGTAGCCTCTCGCCACCAGCTCGCCAGGAGTATTGGGTGGTACTTCCTCTAAGGTGCCCGGCTCAACAATCTTTACCTCAACATGAGGTATCGGCTTGCCAACTGTTTTCACTCTTTTTTCCAGCGGATCATCTCTCTTTGTCATTGTGATTACAGGTGATGCTTCGGTAAGCCCATAAGCAATTGTCATTTCTTTTGCATGCATATCCTCCATAACTCGCCTCATTACTTCTTCCGGGCAAGGAGCGCCAGCCATTATTCCAGTGCGAAGCGACGACAAATCATACTTTTCAAAATCGGGATGATTGAGTTCTCGAACAAACATCGTCGGCACTCCATGCAAGGCGGTGCATTTTTCTTTATCAACAGCCTGCAAAACTTTTTCAGCATCAAAAATTTCGATTGGCACCATTGTTGCTCCATGAACAACACAATTTAGTGTGGATAGAACGCAGCCGAAACAATGGAAAAATGGTACAGGGATGCAAAGCCTGTCTTTATTGCTAAAATCGAGGTATTTTCCAACCCAGTAAGCATTATTGACAATATTGTAATGAGTAAGCATCACGCCTTTTGGAAAACCTGTTGTGCCAGAAGTGTATTGCATATTCACAACATCATGGCAATCCAAACTATTCTGTATTTTCCTCAATTCATCATCACTCACTTCTTTTCCCATATCAATTATATCCTGCCAGTTTAGTAGCCCGGGATAATCTCCTTTTCCGATAAAAACAGCATGCTCAAATTTTGGAAAATTCGGCGATTTCTCGCCTCTTTTTATTTCTGGCATCACTTTATACAAAGTTTCAACATAATTCACATCCTTGAATTTTTCAACGAGGAAAAGAACCTTTGTATCAGATTGTTTTAATAAATATTCGAGTTCCGCCGCCTTGTAATATGTGTTGACGGTAACAAGAACAGCCCCTATTTTTGCTGTAGCGAATTGAAGAATAACCCACTCGGGCACATTATATGCCCATACCGCCACATGATCTCCTTTTTTGACTCCCAGTTTTAATAAACCCTTTGCAACCTTTTCAACTATCTCTTTAAATTCCTTGTATGTGTAGCGTGGGCCATCCAGATAAACGAGAGCATCATTATCAGGGTATTTGGCGGCGGTATCGTCCAGAACCTCACCAAGTGTTTTTTCAATCATGGAGATGAATGTTTTTTGCCTTCATAAAATTTATTGCCTACTCGTAATTCACATCCACAAGTTCTGCTTCAATATCTATGCCCTCATATTTCACGCTTGCCTTCACGAAATTTGCTATATCTGGCGAGTAATATAGCTCGATAATGTCGTAGATTGACATTTTATATGCCTCAAAGCTGCCAGCAGGTGTGGAAATACTTTGCTTGCCACTGCAAACAACTTCCATAGAGCCAAGTGGAATATTAATTTGCAGTGGAACCTTTACAATGCCAAAGAGAGCCGTCGCCAGTGCATCGATGCTTACATTTGTCAGAGGAAGATTCCATATCTTTTCTTTCAATGGAAAATCGATTAAAGTATATGGCTCACTGAATGTTATGGATGCAGTAACTTTAAATGGAATAGGCAATGGTATGGGTATAATTTCCAATTTTATTATAGTTAGTCCTCTAACCTCCACTTCTATTCCATCAATAGCAAATTCTTTTGTAACAGTAAGCTCCCCATTTATTTTCGTCAACAAAAACTTTCCTGTTAACTGTAAAGGAGGTTGCGAATAATATGAGAAATCTCCATTTAACCTCCCACTGAATTCAACTATATAATTTCCAATGTCATTTGTGACTTTGAAATTGAGTTCTTCTATATTCCCACTGAAATTAAGCTGTCCTCCATATTCCATACCGATCTCTATCTTTGAAATATCAAATGTCCATTCATCACTTTCCTTCCATGCATCTATTAGGGCTGCTGTTTCCGCCACGCTTTCCTGACCCGATGAATCTTCAACAGTTAGCGTAACATCATATATGCCTCGCTGGTTGTAAGAGTGCTTCGGTGTTGTTTCATCGCTTGTTGCTCCATCTCCAAAGTCCCAGTGCCACGCAACTATGCTGCCTTCATCATCCATGCTTTTGCTTCCATCAAAAGTGATTTCTTCGCCAACACTTGCAATATATGGTCCGCCTGCCTCTGCGACGGGGGGCCAGTCGTAAGCATTTTTGTCATAATCCACCCATACAATGCTGTAGTCATCTACATGCAGGGAGCCATACTCTATATTGAAAAAGCCGTTATATCCCCAGAAACTTCCCCAGCTGTTTTTACATATCCAGTATCCTCCTCTTGGAATACTTGGGTCATCCTTCCAGCCAACAATGAGTATGCAGTGATTTATTCCTTCAACATAGCCGGGATAAGGATAGTAATCGCTTGGACTGTGATGTTCCAGTCCCCATTGCATGAAATCTTCTGTTGCCATCATGAAACTAACCACCGGCCCCTCTTCCATTATTTGTGTTTTTATTCTTTTCCTATCTTCATCGCTTCCATCAGGTAGCCAGTAGCCATAGTCAGTGATTGGAACAAGCTTGTTTTCCCAGTCATCGCATTTTTCATCACATGGAATGCTATCGTCAGCCTGATACGGCATGCAATCTTCAGGAATAATTCCATTATGATAATTTCCATCGCTGCCTGTGGATTTTATATACTGAAACGCAAGATATGGGCTACCTCCCCTGCAACTTCCAGATTCGGGAAGGCAAGATAAAATATATTGTTCAGATAAATCAGGATCAAGCTCTGCAATTCCTTCCCTTATATTTATTATACTCTCCAATGCCCCCACAGCAGCAAAAGCCCAGCAACTCCCGCACATGCCCTGAAAGCGAGCGGGCGTCGTCCAATCATTGCCACCATAATCAAGCCAGCTGAAATATGCTGGCGGATCGCCTATGGAAGGTTTCGGCGAGGCTTTGGCTGGATCAAAAGATGGAACTTCTTCCATTACAGCAAAATGAAAATCACTTGCCGCTATTTCTTTTCCACATCTGCAATCATTATTTTCCATTGCCATGATGGGAGCAACGAATATGGCGGCAATAATAAAACACAAAAAATTTCGTTTAAACATGCCTCTAATATTCATGGTACTAAATAATTCGCGATTTTTAAAATTTAATGATTTCCAAAAAAGGTTACCGAACAAGCCAGAATGAATAAAGAAGTTGCCATGGCAATTATGTGCTTCATTCTTGGGGTGTGAATGATAAACCTTGTTTTTGTGCATCCCCGTTAAAATAGAAAAATCTATATGAATGGCCATATATTACTATAAAATGCCGATAGCTGAAGAGCTTGCAAAAAAGCAACGACAGATTTCCATAGCAGAATTTTTCGAGAAAAATAAACAAATTCTCGGCTTCGATAGCCTAACTCGGGCTCTCATAACATGTGTAAAGGAGGCGGTGGATAACTCTTTAGATGCTTGCGAGGAAGCAGGCATATTGCCAGATATATTTGTTGAAATAAAGCAGGTAGACGGCGATGAATACAGAATAGTTGTCGAAGATAATGGGCCGGGTATTGTAAAAAGCCAGATTCCCCATGTCTTCGGCCGCCTTTTATATGGCTCCCGCTTTCATAGCCTTAAACAATCGAGAGGGCAGCAGGGAATAGGTATATCGGCAGCTGTATTATATTCGCAACTCACAACTGGTAAGCCAGCAATCATAACTTCAAAAATCGGTGAAGGATTTCCCGCTCACAGGATAGAACTAATCATTGACACAAAGAAAAATCTTCCACGAATAATAAAGGAGGAGATGGTGCACTGGAAAAAGAGGAGTGGTACAAGGGTGGAACTTTTTGTAAAAGGAAAATATGTGAAAAACAGGAAACAATCTGTATATGAGTATTTGCGAAGTACAGCTATTGTAAATCCACATGCTCACATTACATTTATTGAACCGGATGGAAATGAAATCATTTTTGAGAGAGCAGTTGATAAACTTCCCAAGCAGCCCAAGGAGATAAAACCTCATCCATATGGTATTGAACTGGGTACTTTGCTTAAAATGCTTAAGGAGACGAAGGCGAAGAAAATAACAACATTTCTTGCAAGCGAGTTTTCATCCGTAAGTCTGCAAAAAGCTCGCCAGATTGTTGCTAAGGCAGGCGTAGATGAAAATAAGGAGCCAGCAAAAATATCGCTCGAGGAGGCAAAGAAAATCTTGGAAACCTTCAAAAAAGTTAAACTTATGGCCCCTCCCACCGATTGCCTTTCCCCCATAGGAGAAACCCTCATAAAAAGAGGACTTAGAAAAGAAACCGCCCAGCTTTCTCCAGAGTTTATTTCCACCGATACCCGTCAGCCCAGCGTCTTTGCCGGCACGCCATTTATGGTCGAAACAGGAATAGTATATGGAGGAAATCTGCCAAGAGAAGAAAGGGTGGAAATCCTTCGCTTTGCAAACCGCGTACCTTTACTTTATCAGGAAGGAGCATGTGTGATTACGGAGGCGATAAAAAATATTGACTGGCGTCGCTACGGCTTGGAGCAGAAAGGTGGTAAGGGAATCCCCTATGGGCCAGCGATAATACTGGTTCATGTGGCATCGGTAAATATTCCATTTACTTCGGAATCAAAAGAGGCGATAGCGAGTGTTGAGGAAATAGAAAAAGAAATACGCTTATCTTTACAGCAATGTGCAAGGAGGATGAGAACACATTTATCAAAAAAGGCAAAGAAGGAGAAGGCAAAAAGTAAGTTTCTCCTCATATCAAAAATTTTACCGGAGATAGCAAGGAAGGCGGCGGAGATGCTCGATAAGCCTGTGCCGCCCATTGATGATGTGATAAGTCAGATTATGAATATTGTGTGGATTGATGATGAAGTTGTCACTAAGGATGGTATAGCAGAGAGTAGGATAAGAATAATAAATTACAAAAGAAAACCGCAGGAGTTCATTCTTTATGCTGAGATACCTTCTAAAGAATATGTGACGGATGTGATTCCAGAGCCACTTGAAATAAGAGAGAGAATTATAAAATGGAAAATATCTCTTAAACCTTCTGAAAAGCTTGAACTTTCATTTAAAGTTAAATGTGATGGCGTTGATTTTGATGAAAACAATCTGTATGCACTTGGAATAGATCCGGTGAATATTGTTGGTGCTGAGAAATGGGAGGGTGAAGAATGAGTGACGCAGTAAAAGAACTTAAGAAAATTGCGGAGAAAATATATGATGACCTCACTAAAGGAAAAATTCCTTCGATTGAGCTTCCAGCAAGAACAAAATCAAACATCGTTTTTGACGATCGCTATAGGGTATGGAAATATGGGAATCAGAATATAACTCGTTCCGCTGTTTCTCTATCCAGTGCTTATATGCTCCTCCGCACCATGTATGTGATTGATTTCATAAAGGATATGATTGAGCAGGGGAAATCATCGACACTCAGAGAGCTTTATTATATATCAGAGGGATGGGGTGAGGCAAAATTCAATAGCCAGGACGAATCAGATAAATTAGCGGAAGATTTGGAGATAATAACCAAAAAGCTCAGAGAAGATTTTAAATTGAGGCCTGAAGAGGATGGAGCGAGAGTTATAGGGGATATAGTCATTGAGGAAACCACAAGGAAGGGTGAAAAGAGGCGCATTCACTGTCAGGATGATGTGGGTGATGCTGGATACAGCATTCCATATAATGTGGAGAAGGAAAAGCTCCGCTTCGTTGAAGTAAACGCTGATAAAGTTATAGCTGTTGAGACAGGAGGTATGTTTGATCGCCTTGTTGAAAACAGATTCGATGAAAAGAGCAATGCAATCCTCGTGCATTTAAAGGGACAGCCAGCAAGAAGTACGAGAAGATTCATAAAGAGGCTAAATGAGGAACTTAATCTGCCTGTTATCGTTTTCACCGATGGCGACCCATGGAGCTACCGCATCTATGCCAGCGTTGCCTATGGTGCCATAAAAACAGCCCACATTTCTGAATATCTTGCCACTCCTGCAGCGCAATTTCTCGGAGTAACACCTTCAGATATTTTAAATTATGAACTTCCATCAGATGATTTAACCAAAGAAGATATAGCCGCTCTTCAATCAGAGTTAAGTGACCCTCGCTTCCAAGATGAATTCTGGCTTAATGAAATAAAATTACAGCTTGAAATAAAAAAGAAGGCAGAACAACAGGCACTGGCAAAATATGGCTTAGATTATGTTACAGATGTTTATCTTCCTGAAAAGCTGACGGAAATGGGATATGAAATTTAAATGAGAAGGAAATAGTGTTGGAATGAAAGGCACACGATTTCGCTAAAAACTCATTTTGAGGAAAATCTTATTTCAAAAACCTTTTTATATAATGACTGCATGTAAGAGAGGGATAAGTATGGAAGGAACCGTAATAAAGTGGATAGATAAGAAAGGATATGGTTTTATCGGAGTAGATGGACAAAAGGATATTTTTGTTCATTATTCCGATATAAAGAAGGAAGGCTTTGTAAGCCTTAAAATAGGACAGAAGGTAAAGTTTGATGTGGAGGAGACGGATAAGGGGCCGCGAGCCAAAAATGTTGAATTGCTGGAATGATCCTGTCGGATAGAGATATAAGAGAAGCCATTTTGAAAGGCGAGATTTCCATTGAACCATTTAGAAAGGAGAATTTAACGCCCAATGGCTATGATTTGACAGTCAAGGAAATTTACGTGGATGGAGCAACGAAAGAAGAGGCAAAAATAAAACCTATGACATGGTTTGCAATATCAACAGAAGAATACATAAGATTGAAAAATGTGACTGCCCAGCTGTGGCTCCGCTCTTCATATGCGAGAAAAGGACTGCTATCAAGCTTTGGAAAAGTTGATGCTGGATTTGAAGGATGTCTCACCATTGCCTGTTTCAATACATATCAGGAGATAGAGATGAAAAGGGGAGACAGAATATGTCAGATTGTTTTCGAAAAAATGGTTTCAAGACCGTCAAAATATTATGAGGGAAAATATAGAGGACAGAAAGGCGTAAAACTGGAGTAAATCATATCTTTTTATATCTCCTCCCATATTCCTATTTATGAAAAGATTGTTTGGCACAAACGGGGTTAGAGGAATTACGAACGAAAGTATGAATGCTGAATTGGCTTTAAAACTTGGAAAAGCTATCGGAACATACTTTCAGGGAAATATAATTGTTGCTACAGATACAAGAACCTCAAACGAAATGCTTAAGAATGCTGTTATCGCCGGCTTGGTGGCGACGGGCTGCAATGTTTTTGATGCGAAAATTGCTCCCTCGCCAACTTTGCAGTATTATGTGAAACATAGCGATGCTGATGCAGGAGTTATAATAACTGCCTCTCATAATCCTCCGGAATTCAATGGCATAAAGGTTGTTGATGCCGATGGAATAGAACTATCAAGGAACAGGGAGAAGGAAATTGAAAAAATATATTTCAATGAGAGATTTAAGCTGGCGGCATGGAATGAGTTGGGCAAGGTATATGATATTGATATTCTCGACTTTTATATAGAAGGAGTTCTTGACAAGGTGGATGTTGAAAGAATAAAAAGCAACGATTTCAAAGTGGTTGTTGATTGTGGAAATGGAGCAGCATGCTATACAATGCCTTATTTGGTGGGCCAGATGGCAAATGTTATATCTCTAAATGCTCAGCCAGATGGTAATTTTCCGGGAAGGGAGCCGGAACCAACAGAGGAAAATATAAAAGACTTGATGAGGACAGTGAAGGCAGTTAATGCAGATTTGGGAGTGGCGTATGATGGTGATGCAGACAGAGCTGTATTTGTTGATGAAAAAGGCAATTTTATTCACGGAGATAAATCTCTGGCGATAATGGCTGGATATATGGTGGAAAAACAAAGAGGAAAAATCGTTACACCCGTCTCAACATCAAGTTGCGTTGAGGAGTATGTTAAGGCGAGAGGTGGCGAAGTGGTTTATACAAAAGTTGGTGCTCCAATAGTGGCAAGAAAAATGGTGGAAGTGGATGCTGTTTTTGGTGGAGAAGAAAATGGCGGCCTCATGTTTCCATCTCATCAATATTGCCGTGACGGAGGTATGGCAACTGCTGCAATGCTTGAACTTCTGGCTAAGAAGGGCAGGAGTCTTTCGGAGTTAATTGCAGAAGTACCATCCTATCACCTTATTAAAACAAAGGTGAGATGCGAAAATAACAGAGAAGTGATGGAGAAATTGAAGGATGCGATTAAAGGAAAAGTCGATTATACCGATGGCATAAAAGTTTATACAGAACGCGGCTGGGTTCTTATCCGTCCTTCGGGCACAGAGCCGATCATAAGGATATATGCTGAGGCAAAAAAGCGGGAGGATGCAGAAAAACTGGCAGATAAATATAAAAAATTAGTGGAAAGCCACCTTTAATTGCATACCTCTCTCGTTTTAACAGCCACACCCCTTTCAAAATCAAGCATCTCATCTCTGTTCATAAGGCACTGCCCTACAGCAAGCAATTCATCCTCCTTGCTTACAATAAGAACCTCATCATAGGGGCGAATTTCCCTGCATGCATCCACAACAAACTTTGCAAAAACATTCCTTCCTTCTTTTATGAAAGGCTCGGCTTCATCGCCTACAACAACTCTCATCTTTGGATATGAAAAGAAGCGATGGAGGCGCCGCCCTCCCTCTGCTTTAAGGGTGAAAAAACCATCTGATGCGCGCATCGAAACAACATGCTTTCCATTGCAATAGACATTTCTTATTTTGCCCGTTGTTTTTGACTTCCTAATTCCTATTTTTCCGTCAAACAGGGCGTCTCCAGCCCCTTTTCCAAACTGGTAGTTCGCTATGCTTTTTATTTTTCTGATGTCATAATCCTCGCTTTTTCTCCCAATTTCATTCAGCGATACAATCTTTAATTTCCTGTAAAATCTACTGCACATTCTTGCAGCCATTTTTCTGCTCTCCTCATCTGTCTCCAAAGGAAAAACTGATTGCGCCACGGGGTAAATTTCATCTAATTCAAGCGGAATAGCTCCAAAAGGTGTTTCAATAATGCAGTTTGCCTCTAATTTTTTCATCCATTCGTTTTTGCTACTGTATGGTTTCTCCATTTCAGCAAAAATTACACTCTTATCAAAAAAAGGAATGTATCTCTCCATTACTCTTTTACGTAATCTATAGGCTATGGGACGATGCATGGAAAATCTACCCGTATATATAAATGCCCTCTTTTTGGAAATATTTTCCCATTTCTCAAGCCATTTTTTCTCGCCTGCTATCACTTCCATTGCTTCCTGTAGCGAGGGATGACATGCTGCCCTCTGCTCAGCTAACTCCCATAGAGTGCCATGCTTTATTGCCTGCCTTATTCTTTTCATCTCCGCCAATGTTTGCCAGAGATTGTGCAGGGCAATGTTCCTCGTTTTTTCCTCTTCATCCATCTCCTTTAAATCATCCACATTGTACTTACTACATACAGGGCAACAACAGGGCAGTTCATCCATTTCATTTAATCGGAGTGTTTTGTCGGGAAATATAAGGCGTTCATCTTTCGCATATTTTATGTAGGAGGCAGAGTCAAACAAGTCGCAGCCCAGCAGAACAGCCATAGGAAACACTACTGGATGACCCGCTCCAAAAAGATGGACGGGCTTTGAAGGTGGCAACTCCTTTTTACTGGCTATTATTATCTCTGCAATATCAGCGAATTTCTGATTCTCCATTAATGGGACAACTCCGCCAATAGGATATACATCTGCCCGCAATTTAGCAAGTTGTTTGGCGCAATACCTCCGCAAATCTTCATATACTCCCCCCTGGACGGTGCAGGCGAGCAGCATTTTTCCCTTTTCCTTCACACTTTCCCTTGCTCTTTTTAGTGTTTCAGCCACCTCCTTTTTTACTTCCTCATATTCGCTCTCTTCTGAAAAAATATCAAGAATTGTTCCTATATCGCTGCCTATATCACGCTGAAATTTAACAATTTTTATTGGATCAATCTCTATACCATACATATACATCTGGAATGAGCCAGAATCTGTCATTATAGGGCGATTGAAATTGAGGAGAGAATGCAAACCCTCCTTCAATGCCCTGTTCCTGAGTTTTTCATCGTTGTATATGATATACGAATTTGTTATCAAAGCCTGTGCTCCCATTTCAAGCATTTCATTTGGATGAACTGGCATAAAATGAGGATTTATTACTGGCAGAATGGTGGGTGTGCTTATTCTGCCATGTGCCGTTTCAAGAATTCCTATCCTTGCTAAGCCATCCCTTGCTTTTATTTCAAACATATGGATATAAGCGAGGAAAGTTATAATGTTTTGTTATTTTCCATTTTCAAAAATTTTCTTAACTCCTTCGCCACCTCCTCCGGCTTTTTCTCCAGTATAACCTCTTCATGGAGTTTCTCAAAAAACATGCAATCATTTCGATAATACTTCACCATGTTCTGTCGGGTTATGCATCTAAAATGGAGCGGGATAGAATCATCGAAGGAGGAATAGATGGCAATATTGAAACTATTTCTGCCGATACTTGCATAATATGAAATAATCTTTTCAAGAACAGAGGCAATATTCGATATGTTGTCTTTCAAAGAGCCTTCAACTACGCCCACAACCTCATTGAAGCCAAAGGGAGCAAAAGGGGTGAAAATTTCTATGTTATTAATGCTGCCCACAAACCTCTCGCTTTTAATTTCCTCATGAACATATTCTTTAAATGCATTTTTATCCTCCATTACCTTTTCCATGTATGTCGTTGGATGCTCACTTGCCACAACCTGCATATGCGGATGCAAAATGCTGGCGCCCGCTGGCATCATATAGTTCCAGTTTATGGAAAAATATTTTGCTTTTTCATCCATTTCCCTAACCTTTTCAAGATATTTCATGCAAAGCTCAAGATTATTTTCTATCATTGTGGCGTTAAAGTCACCGGGCTTTATGTAATGTTTTTTGAAGGCGCATACAGCGCTGTGGGCAGCATATGGATTTATGTTTGGAAAGAGAAAGGCATACTCATTTTCAAGCATTTTTTCCCCAAAAATTTTTTCATCGAACTTTGCCAGTTTTTCAGGCATGCAGAAAACGCACGGCTTGTTTATCACCTCATCAAAGTTTTCTATAGATGTGATTTCCAACCCCACTCTTGCCATTATTCTTACTCTCCTTTTCCAGAAACTGTCTTTTCTCACCTCAATCGTTTTCTCCTCTCCAAGAACCGTGGCTTTTTCAATCCATTTCTGGAACATATCTGGTATATTGCCTTTATTAAAAATTCTTCTCTTTCATCGCCTCCAGTATTTTTTCAACAACTTTTTCTGGAGGGATATTGGTTGTATCGATTACAGCGTCATAAATGGAGGTGTCGTTCAAATCTATGCCATAGAATTTCATATATCTCCTCCTCTCGCTCTCTTCCCTTTCCTTCACTTCCTTCCTTTTTTCGAAAAAATCTCCTCCTTCTCTCTCAATTATCCTCCTTATTCTTTCCTTTTCATTGCAATCAAGCCATACCTTAAAGGCAGGTATTTTCTTTAAATGCGCAATCCATCCAGAGAGGCGCCCCTCCATGATAACATTGCCCTTTCTCACCAATTCTTCCTGCTTTTTGTCAAGTTCTACATCAATCTCCGGATGTTCCTCGCAGTATTTCTCAAAAAATTCAAGCGACATTTTATTTTTTTCAGCCATCTCCCTAAAAATCATACCTACATTAACATAATTTAAATTTAATCTTTCAGCAAGCATTTTTGCTACAGTGGTTGTGCCGCTGCCTGGCAGTCCGCTTATGGTGATTGTTCTTTTATCCATTTTAGCCTCAGGAGATATTGTATAATCTGTGTTAGAGGTATGGAGAGAAGCATGTAAAGGAGAATCCAGTTGGGGAAGAGCAAGGGGTTGTCAAAGAAGCTAACGTGGATATGCCAGGGAGTATCGAAGTAATGATGTAGCTTGGGCGTCATCAGGAAGTCCCATATCCATGTGAATATCGGAACAAATATGAGAAGGGTGATGGGCATTAAGCGCATCTGTTTTGATGAAATCTCGCTTTGCATTTTCATAATTTCCATCTGCATCTTCTGCATTTTTTTCATCATATGCTTGTTTTTACTTCTCATCGCTTCCCTGTATTTTTTCTGAAATTCTGCCACTATATGCTGCATTTTTGCCATTTCCACCCAGTTTGTTGTGAAGTGGCGAAGTATGGCGGAAATGATTATAACGATAGAGCCTGCAAGGAATATGGTTAATACCGGATATTTATAATTGAATCCAAAAATCGGGAAAAATATCGTGCCCACCGCATTGCCCAACGCCGCCCTGATGTTGGGGTCAAATATGATGAGTAAAGATAGCATGAGCAAAAGGAAGAATCCCATTGAAGATTGTTGTTTTGCCATTATCTCATCGATATATACGAAATTGTTTATATATTTTAGGAAATTCGCGGATTCAATAGCCGTAGAATGCGATTTCAAATTAAAAATATTTATAAGCAATGCAATATTTCCAACGCATGTATTATTTGGTCAAGATGGAGAACACCATTCGGATTCCCCCGGCATACATTGGTGAGGATTTGGAGGAAGTTAGCGAAAAGATTGTTAAGGAGACATTTGAGGGAACAATGGATAAGGAATATGGATTAATAGTGCTTACAAGAAATGTAAAAAGAATTGGAGAAGGATACATTCTTCATGGAGACGGCGCCATATATCAACAGGTTGAATTTGAAGCCCTCACTTTTAAGCCAGAGATACATGAAGTTGTTGATGCTGTGGTATGTGATATTGTTGATTTTGGAGCATTCTGCCACATCGGCCCTTTAGATGCTCTTCTCCATAAAAGCCAGATTATGGATGACAAGGTTATAATAGATGTTGAGAATAAAAGGATGGAAGGGAAGGAAACAAAAAAAGTGCTTAAAGTGGGAGATGTTGTGAGGGTAAGGATTGTTACTGTATCATTAAATGAAATGAACCCGAGGGAGAGTAAAATTGGTCTGACAATGCGTCAGCCGGGTTTGGGCAAAGAGGAATGGAAGGAAAAAGATAAGGAGAAGGAGGAGAAGAAATGAAGGCATGCAGAAAGTGTCATGTGCTTACAAATAGAAGCACGTGTCCTTATTGTGGAGAACCCACTTCAGATAGATGGCAGGGATATTTGATAGTTATCGATGCCTCAAAATCCCAGATTGCTGAGAAAATGAAAATAAAGATGCCGGGCAAATATGCGTTGAAGGTTAGATGATGTATGTGCTTCCTGATGACAAGAGAGAAGAGTTGCGAAAACCTCTTGGCAGGGTTGTGAAAAAAATATCGAAAGATGAACTTAAAGGCAGGATTGTTACTGTTGGAGATATGGTTACAATGGTGACAAGAGAGGAGGGCATTATACCAGATATATCCATAGTTGATTACAAGATTGAGCGGAAAGAATATAAAGGGGAAAAATTTCATGCTCAGAAAACGATAAAGGTGAAAAACCCCGCTGGTATGATAACGAGGGAGTTATGGAATGCCATAGCCACTGCATATGCATTAAATGAAAAGGTGTTGATCGAGGTGGATGGAGAAGAGGATATGGCTGCTCTTGCCGCCATATATCTTGCTCCTGAAAACACAACAGTAATATATGGCCTCCCCTCTAAGGGGATGGTAATAGTGAATGTGGGAGAAAGGGAAAGGAAGAAAGTTGGTGAATTCCTGAAGGAAATAGAGGGATGAAGATGGAAATAGAAGTGGAAAATAGAAGGGAAAACAAGTTGCTTGAAAGAGAAGAGATAGAATTCATTGTTAAATACGAAGGAGCAACACCACCCCGCCATAAAATAAAGGAGGCATTAAAGAACCATCTTAATCTTAGCGGCTACATTGTGATACACAAAATCCAGCCATTCTTCGGCATGATGCAGGCAAGGGTATATGCAAAAGTATATCCATCCGAAGCCGTGGCGAGGCAGGTAGAAGAGGAATATATCCTGAAAAGGAATGCCAGGAAAGCTGGCGAGGCAAAACAGCAGCAGGAGGCGGCGGCGGAAGAAAAAGAAGAGAAGCAGAAAGAAGGCGAGGGAGGTGAAGAATGAGCAAATGGAAATTTTATGAAGTTGCGGATGGAAAAATCGTGAGGAAAAGAAAAGAATGCCCTAAGTGCGGCCCGGGCGTTTTCATGGCGGAGCATAAAGACAGAAGGAGCTGCGGCAATTGCGGCTATACAGAATTCAAAAAAGGCGAATAATCAGCGTGTGAAAATTAATTTTCCCTCGTATTCAATTTTTATTATTCTGTGGTAGGGAATATAGGAAGAAGCTGTTTCAATAAACATCTTTCCCAATCCTTTTATTTCCTTTCCTGTTATGATTGCTACATCGCCCTCAGCCCCTCTGCTAACATAATATATTTTTACTTTTTCAAAATCGTATCTTTTATCCCATTTGAGTTTGTTAAGTATTTCTGCAATGTTCATTGTTGAAAATCCTCGCTGCAATAATAATATTTTTTACAGCATGAAAATCGAGAAAATCATGAGTGCGAGGAGATAGAGAAACACAATCTGTCTTATTCTGTCTTCATTCCAAGGTGAGGCAGCATTTGCATGCGATGAAAAGAATTTGGCAATCACCTCTATAGGTTTTTCAATCATATAGGAAAAAATAGTGACTGTTTATAAATAAAGGGAGGGGATAGCAACAGTAGAAAAATTTTTCGAAGTTTTTCAGCTTTTGCCTGATCGAAATGCTTAGGCAAAACTTAGGCAAAATTTATATTCCATTTTGATATAATAGATGTGGAAAAATTGGAAAAATTGAAAAAAGAGCGAAATGCAATTATACTGGCTCACAATTATCAGCGTCCCGAAATACAGGATGTTGCAGATTTTGTTGGCGATTCTTTAGCGCTTGCAATGAAGGCAAGAGAGACAGATGCGGATGTTATTGTTTTTTGCGGCGTCGATTTTATGGCTGAATCAGCAAAAATAATTAATCCAGATAAAATTGTGCTCTTTCCAGATGAAACAGCAAAATGTCCCATGGCTGCAATGGTTGATGCAGAATCGGTAATAAAACTGAAGGAGAAATATGGCTATGATGTCGTGTCATATATAAATACCAGCGCTGCCGTGAAGGCGGTGAGTGATATATGTTGCACCTCCGCCAATGCCATCAAGGTTGTTGAAAGTATGCCAGATGGCGTTATTTTCACACCAGACGAAAATCTCGGAAATTACGTGAAGAGATTTGTTAAAGATAAGGAAATGATGATATGGCCTGGTTTTTGCCCCACGCATATGGGTATCTCCCTAAAAGATGTGCTTGAATTAAAGAAGAAGCATCCAGAAGCAGAAATTTTGGCTCACCCCGAATGCACATCGGAGATAATTGATATAGCGGATAAAGTTGCATCCACTGAGGGAATGGTGAGATATGCGATGGAATCAAAGGCAAAGGAATTTATTGTTGCCACAGAAAAAGAATTATGCTACAGAATGAAAAAAGAAATGCCGGATAAGGAATTTTACGCAGTAAAAAATGCCGTATGTCCTACAATGAAGAAAATAACGCTGGAAAAGGTTATAATGAGCTTGGAAAAAATGGAGCCTGAGATAAAACTCAGTGAGGAAATAATTGAAAGGGCGAGAGAACCTCTGGAAAAAATGTTAAGGATTGGAAGGGGATAATCTTCTTATTTCTCTGCATATCTGACACACGCTATTTTCATCGAATTTACCTTTTATCAGCATTCTTGCAATTTCATCTATTTTTTTCATTATTTTCGGATTCGAATTTATTATGTCCCTTTCCTTGCCACGAAAGGCTGTTAAATAATGGCTCACGGCCCCCTGTGTCACGCCCAAAATTTTAGATATTTCAATTTGTTTAAGTCCATAATCCTTTGCAAGTTTAACCGCCACCTCTGCCCTTATTGCTGGAAGTATTTTGCTTGCTGCCTCCTCGCACCTAAATTTCATAATGGAAAATGTTATAAGCTTTTTAACTATTACGGTGTAATATGAAGGTGTATCTCGATCATGCCGCCACCACTCCAGTTGCGAGAGAAGTTCTGGAAGCGATGATTCCTTTCTTTAGCGAGAAATTCGGAAATGCCTCCAGCCTCCATGCTTATGGAAGGGAAGCAAGAAAGGCACTGGAGGAAAGCAGAGAGAAAGTTGCAAAACTGATAAATGCTGAGCCAGAGGAAATAATATTTACGGGAAGCGGAACAGAAAGTGACAACCTTGCAATAAAAGGCATTGCCTTTCTTCACAGAAAAGGGCATATAATAACCAGCAGCATTGAACATCCAGCAGTACTTGAAACATGCCACTATTTGCAGAGAAAAGGTTTTGAAGTTACTTTTTTACCAGTGGATAAATATGGGCTGATTGATATAGATGAGCTTGAGAAGGCAATAAGAGAAGATACCATTCTCATTTCCATTATGCATGCAAGTAATGAAATAGGGACGATAGAGCCTGTTGAGGAGATAGGGAAAATTGCAAGTAAGAACAACATTATATTTCATACAGATGCGGTGCAAAGTGTCGGAAAAATAGAAGTGGATGTTAAAAAATTAAATGTGGATTTGTTATCCATGTCATCACATAAAATACATGGACCAAAAGGTGTTGGAGCACTTTATATAAGAAAAGGAATTAAAATTGAACCGGTTTTGCATGGAGGAGGACATGAAAGAGGTTTGAGATCCTCTACTGAAAATGTGGCCGGTATTGTCGGCTTTGCAAAAGCGTGTGAAATTGCAGGCAACAGAATGGAAAAAGATGCTGAAAAAATGACAAAACTTAGAGATAAAATAATAAAAGAAGTGCTGAAAATAGAAGAAACGTATTTGACAGGCCATCCAACAAAAAGACTGCCAAATCACGCCAGTTTTTATTTTAGAGGCATAGAAGGGGAAAGTCTTGTTTTAATGCTCGATTCAAAGGGCATTGCAACATCAACAGGCTCGGCATGCTCATCAAAGAAACTCCAGCCATCACATGTTTTGCTTGCAACAGGTGTAAAGCCTGAGGATGCCCACGGCTCGCTGCGTGTAACCCTGGGGAGAGAAAATACCGAGGAGGAGATAGAATATTTCCTCGATGTCCTTCCTCAGATTGTCGAAGATTTGAGGAAAATTTCTCCGATGTGGCATAAATCAAAATAGAGAGAAGGGATAAAAGATAAGTTCAATGAGCCACCTGATGATGTTATAGGAAAAGGTTTTGGGCATTGTAACTGGCAGTTTAAAGATAAAACTCCATTGCTAATTTTGAGGCCTTCTCGCCAACCTCTTTGCCATCATATACTTCTGCCATCATATGTGCTATCTCTTCCATTTCTTCTTCCTTCATTCCAACATGCGTTGCTTCAGCCACCCCTATTCTGCCGACACAATCAATGAATATGCTGTTTCTCTCCAGTTTTTTGAAATAATCATATGCTTCCTTTTTATCCATATTTAGCAATATTTGGTGACTTTCTGTATATCCTCTATGTTTATATTTTACAGGCACCCCCAAATCATCCAAACATCTTGCCAAATACTTCGCATTTTTTACAATCTGTGATGCATATTCTTCTCCACCCTCTATCATCTCCTCAATTACAGCACCAAGAGCTGCTATTCTATTCATGTGAGGATTATCAATTAATCCAATACCCTTATCGAAATCAAATAAAAGATATGGCGCAATTTTTTCTGCAATTTCGGCATCATTGGCAATAACTATTCCACCCTGCGGCCCGGGAAAACTTTTATGTGTTGATGCAATCATTAGTTTAGCCCCTTCCTTTAAAGGTTTTTGAAATGCTCCTCCAGCTATTAAACCGAGAACGTGGGAGGCATCGTAACACAGAACACCTTTAAATTCTTTAGCGATTTTTTCCACTGGATGGGGAAAGAGAATAGTTGACGATGCAAGCATTATAAGAGGAAACTCTTTATTTATGTTGCCGAGTTTATCTTCATCTATGAAATATTCTTTCGTTGGCAATGGATAAAATTTTCTCCCAAATTTTTCATATCCAAAAGGGTATCCACCATTTTCTTTTGGCATGCCGGCCACTTCATCACCAAAATTGCTGAAAGCAAGAATAGCTGCAACATCACATATATTGCCGGATAAAGGTGTTATAAAGGCATATTTGGCTTTAAACAATTTTTTTACCAGCCTTTCAACAGTTTCATAAATTTCCATTGCATATTTGCTTCCCCCATACCATTCATTCCCATATCTTCCAGCAAGATCACTTGCCAAAATCTCCGCTGCATATGGAGAAATTCTGTTCTCTGATGCAACTAAATTGATGCCAGATAACTTATGTTCTTCATGCTTTTTAACAAGCTCTTTTATCTTCTTTTCCTCCATATTGCAAATAGGATAAGCACTATTATAACTATCACTATGCCGACCGCCAGCGCCCCTCCCTGCGGCTTCGTTCTGCTCATGAGAGTGAGATGTATTTCTTCATAATTTTTTACAGTTTCCTGGCTCGGGGAGAATTGAGGATAATAGTTGAAGCGGAGGCGTATATCAGCTTCTTTTGATTCCTCTGCCTCGATTTTTATTGGTATCGCCACCCTTCCTTTTGCCTCCACAGGTATTTTTTCATCGTAGCTCAATAAAAAGCCGGATGCATTTTCCTCCTCAATTTCTATATATAAGGGGGCATTACAGTTATTTGTTACGTTGAAATAAACAGTCTTAAATTCCCCTCTGTATAGCTGCACTGCTGATGGCTTTTCTATCGTAAGCCCCTTATCAACGAAATCTTCCATCACATATATTTCCTTTGTTGCTTCTGAGCCGCGAAGTAGAAAGCTACCATTTGTGTAGGCATGTATTGTGACGGGATATTCAATAAATGCAATCACCTCTTTATTTGCCCGAAAAGTTATCTTCACATTTTCTCCCTTGCTCCCTCCCGTTATTTTATCCGGCGTGACTGTAAATTTGCTTGGAGATATATACACGGAAAGCCATTCTGGCACATTTTTTGCCTCAATATATACTTCTACGGGTAATGGAAGAAATGAACCGAAGCCCCAGTTTAATGTTACATTAGCGATTATGGTTTCACTTTCATCTAATCCAATAGGAGGGGGGCTATTTGCCTCTATATCTATACTCGTTGATACGAAGCCAGCACCTGCAACAGGGAAAAGCATAAATAGCGTTGCTATGGCAGCAAATTTTTTCATATTGCTATATGGAAAATAAATATTAAGTTTTTATTGTCTCCCGTTAAAAATATCATTTCGAGGAATGAACTATATGGTTCGATGATTGCCTCACATCATTTATAAACTACCATAAAATGTATGAGAGGGGAGGGAGATAATGTCTCCCTCTTTTTTCATTTCCCCTCCCCCTGCCTCCATCTCTTTCCCCTCCTTTTCCCTTTCATGGATAAAACTTTATAACACAGCCTTTTTTCAATTGTGTTCAGGGAAAGGATAGCAAGAATGATACCTGATGCAAATGCCTTTTTTACTGCGGAGCAGGAATGGAAGAGTATAAGGGTAAATACACTGAAAATATCTAAGGATGCACTGCTAAAAAGATTGCAGGAAAGATATGAAGTGAAGGAAATGCCATGGTATGAAAATGGTCTATTCATAAAAGGCGAAAATATTGCAAAAAGCATAGAATTTTACCTCGGCTATTACCATATTCAGGAAGCAGCAAGCATGCTACCTCCTCTCGCGATGGATGTGGGCAAGAAAGATTTTATCATTGACATGTGTGCGGCGCCAGGAAGCAAAACAACCCAGCTTGCCATGATGATGGGAAATTGTGGCACCATAATTGCCAATGATGTGAGCATATCGAGGATAAGGGCTCTTACTCATAATATCCAGAAGGCAGGGGCTGCAAATTGCATAATAACGAATTATGATGGTAGATATTTGGATAAAGTTGGATTGAAGGCAGATAAGATATTGCTCGATGCCCCCTGCACAGCAAGTGGCAAGATAATCAAAAATAAGAAAATGATTGAGAAGTGGAAATACTGGCGCGTGAAGAAGATGGCGAGAATGCAGAAGGCGTTAATAAGGGCAGCTGCTGCATGCCTGGAAAAAGACGGCATCATTGTTTATTCCACATGTTCAGTTGAGCCAGAAGAAAATGAAGAAGTTATTGATTATGCCATTGAAAAATGTGGGCTGGAGATAGAAAAGATAGAGCTTAAAGGGATTAAAACAAGGCATGGTTTGAAAGAGTGGAATGGCAAAAAATTTGAATGGTATGATAAGGTTGTGAGGATATGGCCTCAGGATAATTTAACGGAGGGATTTTTCATATGCAGATTAAGAAAGTGTTAGGCAGCAAGGAAATAGATGAGATTGAAAGCATAATAGAGAAAAATTATGGATGCAAGGCTGGACTGCATAATTATAGAGTTTTTATGACAGGTGAAGAAAAAATATGGATAGTTTCAAAGGATACCGATTTTAAACTCTTCAACGTCATCAAAAGATGTTACAGGATCGGTATCTATTTTGGAAAGCTGAAGAGGAATCAGAAAATAAAGTTAAGCATTGAAGGGGCAATAATGGTGGGGAAAAATGCCAAGAAAAACATCGTCGTGGTTGGCGAGGAGGAAGCAGTAAAATTTGTGCAGGGTTATGATGTAAAAGCTGAAAAGCTCATAGAGGCAGAGATAAATAATTTTGTACTGGTTAGATATGGCAATGATATTATAGGTGTGGGAATATTGAGAGAGGGATGTATAGAAAATTTAGTTCCAAAGGCAAGGCGACTTGTCAAAATTGACGAGACTGAAGAATAGTTATGTGCCAAAGAGTTTCTTTTCTTCTCCCTCCTCTATCAGTGGCTTGTAAGATGATATTCTATCGAGAGCTTCTTCAATATCTTCAATCTTTGTTACGAGATAATATGAAACCTTTGTTTCATTCCCTTCTTTATATGTAAGTTTTAGTATATATCCTCGCTTGCTTGAATAAATTATTTCTTTCTTTACTTCCTCCTCTCCTGTTTTTTCTCCCCTCTTTTCTGCCTTCCTCTCCAGTCCTTCATCTATTGCTCTTTCTATTTCTTCTATACTTTCCTTTGCCCTCTTCTCCCATCTTTTTTCCTTTAAAAACTCCTCGTAACCTTCAAAATATTCCTTTTCCATTTCCTTTTTCTTCTCGTGTTTTAGTGAAAATTCAGGCAGCACAAACTCTTTTACCATGGAGAAATATGGAATTAGCGTTTAAAAATTTATTCATTTCCGTTAAGGATTCCTCCATAAAACTTTAAAATGTCATTTTCATTTCGCCTTATGATTAAGCTTGTAGAATGTGTTCCTAATTTTAGTGAGGGTAGAAGGCAGGATGTTATAGATGCAATCGTAAATGAGGCAAGAAAATACAAGGTGAAAATTTTGAATGTGCATTCTGATGCAGATCACAATAGGACGGATGTTACAATAATTGGCGAGCCGGAAGAAGTAAAGAAAGCTGTTTTGGATATGTCATTGAAAGCAGTAGAGCTAATTGATATGAATAAGCATAAGGGAGAACATCCAAGAATGGGAGCAATGGATGTTGTTCCTTTCGTGCCATTATTCAATACAACAATGGAGGATTGCATAAAACTTGCTCATGAATTTGCAAAAGAATTTTCTGAAAAGGCGGGGGTGCCCTGCTTTTTATATGAAGAGGCTGCTACAAAGCCAGAGAGAAAAAATCTTGCTGATGTAAGGAGAGGAGAGTTTGAAGGGCTGAAGGAAGAAATAGGAAAAAATCCGGAGAAAACGCCTGACTATGGGCCAAATAAAATTCATCCTACTGCTGGCGCTACTGCTGTGGGGGCAAGAGAATTCCTCATTGCGTTTAATGTTAATCTGGCTACGAATGATGTGGAAATAGCGAAGAAGATAGCTAAAGCTGTTCGTCATAGTAGCGGAGGCTATAGATATGTAAAAGCAATGGGCTTTGAAATTAAAGAGAAGGGAATTGTGCAGGTATCGATGAACATGACAAATTACAAGAAAACACCTCTGTTCAGAGTTTTTGAAACAATAAAGAGGGAGGCAGAAAGATATGGCACCCACGTTTT
>Ga0136651_10000166_pt1 | contig 33733 bp, 36 predicted proteins | sample Mar14236cmmetaG_FD_94867 | JGI IMG/M metagenome (GOLD analysis project Ga0136651, IMG submission 94867) | Marine hydrothermal vent microbial communities from Guaymas Basin, Gulf of California to study Microbial Dark Matter (Phase II) - Marker... ... | reverse complement strand
TAGCTTTAAGTTTCCCACAAGCATAACGATTAAAAAACACAACCCCGAAGGGGTTGAATGTGAATAGCCCCAGGTGGCAACCTGGGGTTGCCAAAAGTTAAGTTTATTCCCGCGCCGAGTATACATTGGATCGATTAAGCCAACTCACTTGGGCGGAAATTTCAAAATCATCCCGACATGGCTTGGGTTACGAGAAAATTGCGAGAACGAGTATTCGTGCCCCTATTCCTAAGCATATCAAGGATGATATTGTTTTTATTGCCTTCCGATTTTATGGTAAAGCACCCATGGTAGGTTATAGAACAGACGCTATTTTTCACATTCTTTGGATTGATCGAAATTTTACACTTTATGAACACAGTTAATTGAGTGTTCGTTTTTCCAATAGACCAGTTTCTATAAAAATAGGTTTCATAGTCATTATATATTCTTAACGTTCAAGTTTTAGCGAAGCTCATCTTCGGTTCGGATTTTCAAAAGGGGCAACCACAAGGGTTGCCCCTACAAACAGTATAATTCGTTTATCCCCGTAATTAGTTGTACTAAACTCAAAAGGAAAACACCATGCGATTAACTTTAGCATTAAGTTAAGAGATTTTTAGCCGTTTTAAAATAAAAATATATAAATATTTCAATCAGTTATGAAAATAATCGGGCACAAAATTTCCTTAATTTAATGGCAGTGAGGTTGGCGGTGCCCAAGAAGTCGAAAAGGTATTGCCCGAATTAGGGGAATGGTGGGCAAGCGGCAATACCACCTTCGTTAAGGGCAGACACGTAGGTATGCCCCTACAAAAACCCGCGTATTTAGGGACTGTAGGGGCGAACCTGCGTGTTCGCCCAGGCTTAACTTCTGGGTTTTTTATTGACTTCATTGCCGCCCGCTTACCCACCCTACATTTAAGCCACAATTGATTTATTTTTCACATACAATCCTTGTCTTAACGGTTTAAATTCTTTATGATAATATATAAGGAAATGCAGATTATTTGGTGACCAAAAATAGTCAATATTTTCCACACAAAAAATACGAAAATATTAGCATTCTCAAAATCAGTCAGTGAATCGTTTCGAGTAGATTTTTAGGAACAGGATATCAACATGCAAAAAAAGAAGGAAATAAACCAGGAACGATTAAACCAAATCGTTACTGAGGCTCGCCGCAACCAAGAACAGCGAGAACGTGGCTATCGGGAGCAAGCACTCAAGCTATATCCTTGGGTTTGCGGACGATGTGGACGCGAATTTAACTACAAAACTCTTAATGAACTTACAGTCCATCACAAAGATCATAACCACGATAATAATTCCCAGGATGGTAGTAATTGGGAATTACTGTGTCTTTATTGTCATGATAATGAACATTCACGATATTTGGATGCAGAATATGGAGAATTAACATCAGACAAAGCGCAAACCCAATCAGCAACCCACTCACCATTTGCTGATCTCAAGGAATTATTGAAGAAAAATGAATAGCCGGTAAGGAGGACAAACGGTTTTTTTGACTTGCTAATCCTACTAAACTTCCCATCTCATGTTATGCACAAAGCTTCAAAAATTCGCATCATGCTTGTCATTTACCGTTACTTATAGTCATGGCGGGCATAGAAGGAACCCTAATTGAAGAAAACATCTAACAATCATATCTTATGTTAGTGCTTGGAATGAGTACCTTCTATGCCCGCGATAACTATAGTGAAGTTACTTCCCATCGCTTTGCGTAGTTAGTTAAGTACTGAATCATAAACTTTTGGAAGAAGGACAAGGGACACTTCCATTTTGATGAGCAAAGTTGCTTCAAAAATAAATGTGGTCTGTCCCCTATTTTACAGAGCTGCAAAGTGCTTTTTTGGGAATATCTTCGTTCATAGTCATTCACTTGATTCTTTGAAATAATTTCACACCAAGGAGGGCGAACACACAGGTTCGCCCCTACATTTCGTCTGTAGGGGCGAACCTACGTGTTCGCCCTACGTGTTCGCCCTCCTACGTGTTCGCCCTCCCCAAAATCCGTTAAAACCCCATTTTATTTACAAACCTTTTTACAGCCTTGTATATAATTACCACATCCAAGAGACCAACTTCTTTCTTGATAAACGTAGCAATTCTTTTGGCCTTCACTGTAGCCCGTTTCGTACTGATTTAAACTGGCTTCACTTTCTTGGTTTTCTTCTGTCAATGTTTTCTCAAGTTGGGCGATTGTGTGCTGTTCTTTTTCAATCTTTTTCTTTAAGCCATCTATCTCGCCTGATTTGTCATCTAAATCGGTTTCCAGTTGGGCTACTTTTGCCCAGTGTTGCTTCTTCTGTTCATGCAATATCTCTATTTTGGCTGTTTGTTCTCCTAAATCGGTTTCTAGTTGAGATAATTCAAGCTTTTTGGCCTCCATTTTTCGCTTCAATTTGGAACGCTCAATATCCTTTTCATGAAACAATTGACCCATATTGTGTGCTAACTGCTCGACAGTGGTTGCACTTAAAGCCTTGGTATAGTCATATTTTTCGGTTTGATAGGCCTCAAAAAATGCGGCTTTAAAAGCTTGAAGTTGCTCTTTTTCACTGGCAGCCTTCATAGACAATGGTTTATCAACTTGATTTTTAACCACTTTTCCCAGTTTTTGCCCTAATGCTTCTGGCACGGTTTCATTTTCAATCACTGAAAAATCAGGGGGCGTAACGGTGGACAGAAATCCGCTTTTCACTTGTGATAAAACCTGTTGTTCGTTTCCCCCAAAAAAAGTACCCGCATAAAATGCTAATAAGGCCGTTATCACGATTAATAAAGCCGAAACGATAACAGGGCGAAAACTGCTGCTGTGATCATCTGAACTTGATGACGCTTGAGGAGTGTGATGATTTTCATCTGTCTCCTCACCATAAATAATAGTGGTGCCTAATTGTGGTGACGCTTCTTGACGCTCTTTCTGAAAAAGGGGCGGTAGGGCAGATTTTGGGGACAAAGGGATTTGGGATTTCAATGCCATATTTAAATCAGGGCTATCCTGACACACCGCCCAACAAAGCTTTGTCCATAAATGAGAGGGTAAACATAAATATAAGTTTTCTAATTGTTCAGCAATCGGGTGATGCAAAAACGCTTCAACAGTGTCTAACGAGTTTTCAACTGAAAAACACAATGGCGGCACCAGATCAGGGTGGGCAAGACAGGCCGCTAAATAGGTTTCTACCTCTTCCAAATTGGAACTAAACGATTTAAGAATCTCCTCTTGCGATTGGCTTGGAATCAGAGGCGGTTCGCATTCGCCATAACGATTATCAATAACAGTAATACGCTCGTTATTTTCATCAGCTTGCCATACCTTATCAGATGCGGCATTATGCGGAAAGGCGGAATCCAGTATCTCTGGAGTCAACAGGGTACGCAATAACGCAAAGGGATTGAGCCGATTAGCACGATAATCCTGTGCCGATATGATAAGCACATATTGGTATAACGCATTACGAGAGGGTTGAATCGGATCGGGCAGATTTAACAGAAACGCACATGCCACCTGTTCATCAGGCTGATTTTGAGAAGCCTCACCAAGCGGCCAAAAAGCGACACCACATTCCGCGTTTTTGGGAAACATCATACGCGCTGTTTGTGCAATCTCATTTCTAAATGATTTGGCATTTAACAGGTTTTCTGTACACCATTGTAAGCGGCCTGCCGATACCATTAAGAATAAACGAACTTGAAACATCAATTTTCCTTTGGGGGTTGAATCGTTAAAATCTTTTATAGCGTTTCCCGATTGAATGAAGTACAAATTTGATTTTCGTTACAAATTTATTTTGCGCCTTGGAATGCATGTTATTTTGCGAAGCGCTTAAACCGATTGACTTATTGAAACCTTATGCCTATTATCACTCAATTTCACTCAATTTGTTAAATGGGGGAACTTTTATAAAGCTTATGAAAACGACAGAACGGTTGTCGGCTAATCATTTTCATGTGACGTTGGACATATCAGCACCGGATTATATGAATGCTGTTCATTTTACTTCGCATGAAGTGCAAATGGCTCTCGGGCATTTTTTGATGACGAATCCGGACATTATTGCACGAGTTTTTGAAACATTAGGTAAGACATCTACACCGATTAAGGATGTTGGAAAGTTACAAAATCTACCATTGCCGCAAATATCATCAAAGATGCAGCAAGCTCTTGACTCATTAGAAAATCATAAACCAAGTCGGGTTAGCGTCAATTCTACTCAATTACTTCGTAAGATTCGTGACAATGGATAATAAATACCATAAATTATATGTGGTTGATACGTCTGTTACTGCCAAGCTCTTTATAGATGAAGAACTTGGCTATGAAGTTAAGCAGATTTATCGGCAAGCTATTCGCAAAGAATTTTATCTTTTGGCTCCGGAACTGACTTGTTATGAATTAACCAATGTGCTAACCAAAGCAGCAATGCCTTTGGCAGAAGTCAAGGAGCATTTACGGTTCTTTGAAGAACTGATAAAAAATGAAACACTTACCATTGTGCCTTATTCTTTGGAAATACTGAATAAGGCTTCAGAAATTGCAAGTATTGATACCAAGGGGCAAGGATATATCTCTTCTTTTGATGCGACATTTCATGCACTTGCTATTTTAATGAATGCGGTATTTATTACGGCTGATAAATCGCATTATAGGAAAACTAAAGATTTAGTTGGTTCGATTGTGCTATTGGAAAATTTTTATTCAACCGGATAAAGGATGCCGCCGTCGCAAAATAGATTAGTAACGAAAAATGCGCCATCGCAAATTACAAACAATGATTCTGATCAATAGGCGGAAACAATGAACCCACTTTTTCAAGATAAATTTCAAAAAAGGGCCGGACTGCCAAATTAATGGGAACTGCCCAACAAATATTATTCACAAATTCAAAGGGTTCTTGATAAACCGTTTGGTAAATAATATTGTCTGCCGAATCAAGGGCTAAAAATTTAAAATCGCGTTTTTCAGTCGGTAACCACTTGATATTCTCACCGGTTTGAATTTCATCGCTACCCAATAAAACAACCAGTTTTTGATCAAGCTGAGTCAATACGAATGGCATCTCACCATGCTGAAATTGAAGCCGCATTCCCTTTTTATACCATTCGCTGATTTGGTGTGCGGCATTATCCAAGTTCTTTTTAAAACAAACCCGTTTTTTCAAACGGGGCTGGGGAGGTAACGCATCTCGTATATTGTTCAGCGTGTCTTGTACCGCTTTCAAAGAAACGTGCTGAGAAAAGGCTAAGGTTTCTTGGCATGAATTGGCATCCGATAAGCAGCAATCTCGTTGGTAATGAAAATCGGGATCAAAGCGCTTTCTCAAATCAATATAATCGCTTTTCACATTTAACCAGATATGGGCCTCATAAATAGCCCCTTGCAAGGTTTTCTGAATTTGACGAGTACGCGCATCTGTGATTTTGAGGTGATTGACTGTCGTACTCAATGTGTTCAGTGCTGTTCTCATTTTCTTTTCATCTACTAAACGGTGTTGCAAGTCACTGAAAAAACGCCAATAAACTTGCAATTGTTGCAATTCATAACGACGTTGTACTTCCCCGTTGCCGATTGTCCACCATTGAGTCGCCTCTTTTTTCCAATGGGCTACGTCATTGAGTATCTCAGCTTTTTCCAAAGCGGGGCCAATCTCATTATTAAAGCGTTGTAGAGGCCAAATCATTAAGCCTAATAATAGGAATATCAAAAAAGACTTCGCTATACCAAACCGATTGTTCTGGTGAGGTATGAGTTGACGGAGACACCATTCTATAGGATTTTCAATACCTTGCGGACGAATGGTTCTAGGAGGGCGCGTCTTCTGTTGCGTTTTATCCCAATCCACATCGCCAATCGCTGAAACGAAAAAAATTTGGTAATCACCTTTAACGCGACTTAAATCATTGAAAAAATGTTCATACATACCAAACAGTTGCTGGATAATAGGTGGCCAGCGATCATCCCGTTTTCCCCAATACTGACTCAAAGCGCGAATCAATTTCTCAACGTCGTCTTCCTTAATATTTTGGTATTGACGTAATTGATCAGGAATCAAAACAGTCGGGCGTGAACGAGTTTCTTGAAAGGGTAATAATTTGTCGGCCTTTGTCACCACGACGGCTATCTTGATAGGCCGATCTAATCTATCGCCAATACGATTCAAATGAGCAACTGCTCGATCTACTGCATCCTGTTTATACAGGGCAACCAGTGTTTCCACGGCACGGTTTTCGTCAGCGTGTGCCATAAAATCCGTGATAATCGCCATCATGCTAGTCAAACTCGCACTGCCTTGTTCCGGTAAGAGTTTGATTTGTAAGTGATCACAGTGTTGGGTCAGGAAGGCCTTTTTATCGAGTTCAAAGGCACCCCAATCGTGGGCAACGCTTTCCAGTAAGGCCTTTAATTTGACGGCCAAGGCTAGGAAATCAAAATCATCAGGTTCAATCAGAAATAAAAGGGCATCGACTTTATCCAAAAACGCATCGACTTTGTTAATCTCTTCAGCCTCAGTTTGTGGATTAACGGTCAAAGCTTCACCGGGTGGATCAATAAATTCGATTTTTCGGGTTTGAGAAGAGGCCCGATTCGGATTCAACGTCATTTTAAAATCAAAGTGCGTTGTGTGTTCAGTTCCTCGTAAAAACTGCCTTTCAACACCCGTTATCTGATTCCATTTAGACTGAAAATACTGCTGCGATTTTCCGGCCATGACTTTCATTTTGTCACATTTTCTAAGGACACCACAGATACCATAAAGAATGGTTAAATAAACCGTTTTGCCAATACCCGGATATCCGACAATACCGATTCTAGTCGGTTTGATGCCGAAAAGACATTTAAACCAGTGTGCTAGTTTGCTAATCCCGTTCATTTAATGTTTCCTATTGTTTTTCAGAGCAAGACAAGGGCGAACACGCAGGTTCGCCCCTACAGAGGCAATGTAGGGGCGAACCTGCGTGTTCGCCCTCTCAATCGCTTTTTGATTCTATGATTTTCATCAAAATAAATTTCCAGTTCTGGCCAAAAGCGCAAATTATAACGGTGGACAGTATAAATTCGCCCTCTCAATCGCGAAAGTCGGTATAAGTATAAATTTTATTGGTGAAATTTATGGCTAAAGCTGCTTTTTCAAAAAGGGATGTTCTTGTTTTTTCAATTCCATCAGCAATTTATCATTCTCATTTTGAAGCCTAAAATGGTGTCCAAAATAATTGAAAAGGTGTACACCCAATATCCCAATAACGAGGAGCCAAACACTCAAAATCAAGGCATTTAAGCGAGACTTCCGTTTTGAAATTCGCAGCTGATCAAATGTCGTCTTCACTTTGCTGAGTTGTGATAAGTCACTTTCTTGAATCTGTTCCCACAAGAGTTCAACTAACCCGTCTTTGGATTTCCTAAAACGTTTCTTCAGTACTCTGGGTATCTGATTGAGGGCGACTTTTCCAGAAGGTGGTTGCTCATAATACAGTTTAAGCAGGGCTAAACCTTCACTGGAACCTTCCATGATGCTGTTAATGGCCTCCCAACTATAGCCCAAACTGTCTACCAAGATATTCTGTTGTGGGTTGGCTGATGGATTTAATTCATTTAATAAACGTCGCGTTGCTAAAAAAAGATAATGTCTAATCGGTGTGTAGGGTTCCACTTTTTCAGCATAAGGACTGAATAGCTGGTATCTGATATAACGATTCACTAACACATCGTTGTGATTCATTTGCTGTAATTGAAGTACTTGGAACAAAGCTGAAAAAGCGTGTTCGTTTTGATGCGCTAATCTCGCCTGTTCAAGGGCTACGGCTAAAGGCGGAAAAATCAAACTCGCTAATAGGCTTGCTTGCTTATTCGAGTGATAAGCCACATCAGCCTGATAAACCGTTAACAGTTCTCGATCAAGTGAGGCCACTGAAACCTGAAAATGGGTTGAGCATTGAAGTTGATAAAAAATCTGTCTTAATTCATCAATCAAGGCTTCGATCTGGTTTAAATTGACATCATAACCGGCCTTCAAGACATTTTGATAGGCTAATTTAAAACTCATCTTGCTTCCTTTGTGCTGAAATTTTTGTAGGGTGGGTAACGTTTTTTTGTTGCCCACCATTCTCCTATCAATTTAAACTGTGATTCAGATGACGAATCAATGGATTATCCCTTAAAATTCGATCATATACAAAATAAGAAAACACTAACCCTGCAATAAATCCGCCAATATGGGCCATCCAACTGACTTCTGCTGCACCCAAAATAAGGAATAAGACATTGGTAGCGAGCCAAATTCCAAAATACCAAACGGGGGAGAGTTTGTATTGAAAAATAACCAACATAAACGTCAGTTTCGCTTGCCGAAAGATGTAAAGATAGGCTGCCATGACACCTGAAATGGCGCCACTGGCTCCGATAAGCGGAATATTAGTGGCCCCCCCAAAAATCAGTTCATATCCGACATGCGTCATGCCAGCTACGAGCCCGCAGAATAAATAAAACAGGAGAAATAGGGTACGCCCCATCGCATCTTCGACATTATCTCCCAAGATATACAGGAAATACATATTCCCAATTAAATGCGCCCAACCGTCATGTAGAAATTGATGGGTTAATAACGTCACAAACCAGCTAATGGAACCCCATTCTTGAGGAATCAATCCCCAATCGTACCAAATATCTTCGGGCGATTGAGTCATCATTATGGGTAAGAACAATAACACATTCAATATCAGCAATGCAACCGTTATTATGGGAAATTTGCGCGGCTTGATATTAAATTCAACCGGTAACTGGAGAAAAAACTGAAAAAACCAATGTGTCCAAGTGGTTTTCTTTTCGATGTGTTCAAGCGCTTCTGGGATATCATAAAACACCTTAGCGTGATCCAATTCACCTTTTTCAAGCCAAATGCCATCGCAAGTCTGGCAAACATCAATTTTCAAATCACGCTTTGATTCAAATTCATAAGTTAGCAATGATTCTTGACAATGAGGACAGTCTTTTTGGGTTTCAGCGATAGGGTGTCCCAAGCTTTCAACAATCGGGCCTTGACGCGGATAATTAGGATCGTACATCAGCACGACTTTATCCAATTCATGACGATCAAACCATAAACCGCCGCAATGCACACAAGCATCAATTTTGATCTCCTTATGACGCAAGGGTTCAAGGAGATGGTAACGACAATGAGGACATAAAATAGCCATATCAATCCTTTTTTTGTTTTTACAGATAAAATCCATTGATTTCAAAGTAGTTCACTAATTCACGCCGCTTGACAGACATTTTCAATCTCCACAGGTAGTTGTTCTATCAAACTATTTCCTAATGGTATTTCTTTGTTTTGCTGATGATAGGCTAAAACCATTTCATGGAGTGCATCTCTTAACATTGCACGGCATTCTTCAAGGTTCCTACCTTCAGTAATAACTTCAGGCCATTCAATAAGTTGCCCCATATAGCCTGACTTAATTTTGATATATTTGGCAGTGTAACTTTGTAACATTTATTTTTCCTGTAATTGCTCGCCTTTGAGTGTTGTTCTCTGTGATTTGCAATGCTTGCCTTTTTCAAAAGTTGCCTAGAAATGCAATGAAGGGATTGATTCGGGGCAGCTATTGAATGGTGGGCAACAATCGAAGCCCACCCTACATATATTAATAATACCCTCAATTCAATCCGTCTCGCCCGACACTGATTTTATCACATCAACACTCAAGTCGGTTAAGGTAGCAATGGTTTCTATTTCCATACCCTGTGCCAGCAGTTTTATAGCCACTTCACATTTCCCTTCTTCTCGTCCTTCTTTTCGTGCCGTTTTGATCACATCTTCTTCAATCACCGTATTTTTCAGGTAATCTTCATAGCGTTTGCGTTCTTCTGCTGTCAATCATTTTATCTATATTAATAGGGCTCTTACAATTTATCATTTTGTTAAAAAAAGTGGCACTATGTTAAATAATACAACGAATTGACTTTGAGATAAACGAATATCAAATCAAAATTGAATTTGACTCTGTGTGTGGAAATTGATGAATTTGAAATAAAGTCATCCGCATTATCAATTATCAATTATCAATTATCAATTAATTCTAAGCTAAAGTTTTTGTCAAGCAAACCTGTCAGGTTTAATGGTTTCATATCGGGTTTTATTGAATCCTCATTTCTTAGTGTATAATTATTAAGTTGATCCTTCAAATAGGGCAACCACAAGGGATTGCCCCTACGGCCTAAATGTTGGGCCAATCCCCCGCGCAAGCCTCTTGTGCTTGCCCCTTTAATTTATAATTAAACTCACCAAAGGAGTATCGTCTATGAGTCTACTATTTAATAAACAGACTCCTGTCAAACGAGACTGCGATTTCAAGTCTCCGAAAAAGCGGCTGTTTGTGCCTTGGATCATAACAGGCGCTTTAGCTGCTTTGCCATTAACTACCTCGGCTGCTGAAATGATACTGAAAGACTTTTCAGATGTTTCTCAGCTCACCTTAAATGGTGATGCCAAAACGATATCAACCCCAGAGGGTATGGCGCTCCAGTTAACCTCGGCTACCAGACTTCAGTCTGGCAGTGTTTTTAGTACTCTCAAAGTCAGTAATGCTCAATTCAGCACCCATTTCACCTTTAAAATCACTGAACCTGGTGGTGTCTTGTCTGGCGGTGATGGTTTTGTTTTTGTGATACAGCCCGTGAGTTCGGAGGCTGGCAGTGAAGGCGGGGGGATAGGATACGCGGGTATCCCAACCAGTATCGGCGTGGAATTTGACACTTGGGACAACAAAAAGGAGACAGATACGCGCAATGATCCTGACGATAACCATATCGGTATCAATATTAATGGCGAGTTTAATGGCGAAACCGCGCCAGTTTCTCCCCTGTTTGAAAATGGCCAAGTTTGGCATGCTTGGATAGACTACGATGGTAGTCAATTAGAAGTGCGAACTAACCTCACCGGCAAGCGGCCAGCGAAACCCTTGTTGACACGAGAACTGAATATCTCAGAAATTCTCGGCGGTACGCCGGAAGCCTTTATCGGCTTTAGCTCAGCAACCGGCGGCGCTTACGCGAATCATGACATTTTGTCATGGATGTACCGTGATGAATTTGCCCCATTCGGCGAGGGAAAAGTTGATGTTTGGATGGCTGACTCAAAGTCCGACACCGGTGACGAACCGAATAAAGTCAGTAAACGCTTCTGGCTTTCTCCCGATATTTGGATACGCAATCAACAGGATGATATCCCTAAATATCAGAATGTCGAATTTGGACAAGACAACTATGTCTATATCAGGGCCAAAAACAGAGGCACGAAGACGGCTCGCAATACCACCGTTGAAGTCTATCGTTCTATTCCTGCAATCGGCAACCGCTGGCCCAAAGGGTGGACGCTAATTGGCACCGCCCAAATTGACACCCTTGAACCTGATGCCAGTCAAGCCGTCGCGATTCGCTGGGATAAAGACGATATCCCCAAACCCGGCCATTATTGTTTCTACGTGCGGGTACTCAATGATAAGGATGCCATGAAATTCCCCGAAAAGGCTGATTCCCTAGTCAATATGCGTAACAACAATGCCATCGTGTCGCGCAATTTCAATGTCGTTGATTTATTGAAAAACGTCACCGACACATTTGAAGTCACCGTGCATAACCCCAAAGACGAGGATGCTGCCATTGATCTCGTATTTGAAGAAGAAGACAAATTGCTTGACAGTGATGGAGCCGGTGCCTTCGTTGATTTAGGCCCATTGTATTCCCGTTGGCAAAAGGCCGGTGGCAAGGGTACGAACATCAAGCCACTTGAAGGCACAACAATCCAACTGTTGAGTACGCCCGCTAAATTAATAGGGATTCCGATGAAAGCGGCCGAATTTCAACCCATCGTCATGAAAGTCAGTGCTTTTGAACCGATGCCCGGCGAAGGCAGCACTCGTGAATATCAATTGAGTACCCAAGGATGGGTTGATGGCAAACTGATTGGCGGTGTCGATTACACCTTGGAAACAAGAGCGCAAGACACCGATACAGATGAAGACGGCCTCAAGGATATCTTTGATATTGACGACGATAACGATTGCATCACCGATGTTGATGAAATCAAATCAGGATTAAATCCACTTGATCCATCAGATGCCAACGTAGGCGGCACCATTGATTTTGAAACCCTTGGCACACCGGGGATGGAAATCACCAATCAATTTGAAACCACGCAGGGTGTCACCTTTAGTTCATCAAAATCCCCAATAATACTGGTTAAAGCCGGCGAAAAACCCATCGCTTTTGTTTCCGTTTATAACGCCGAAGGCAAAAAAACGAGGCGACAAAATAAAGCCAACCATGCTGCCCCAGACTCCAATGTTGGCCAATTCATGGTGATGGCAAAACATACCAGTGGTTCTGATTTAAAACTCAGCTACAGCCATCCGGTAGCACAAGCCAGTGGTGAAGTACTCGACATTGATGGCGGTGAAGTCTTAACCATTATCGCTAGAGATGCCGAAGGCAAAGAACTGTCCAGACAACAGATCGACAAACGCTCACCTAATGCCGGTGATGGGCGTGCCGTTCGCTGGGCTTTTGAAGCGGGCGAACCTTCGATAAAAACGGTCGAGATTACCCAACGCGGAAGAGGATTAGGCATTGCTTTTGATAACTTTTCCGCCTCATTGTGTTCAGCGAATCCGAAACAGCCGATAACAGCCAAGGTTTTTAAACCGAGACCAAAAATCACAAGCCGAGAACCCGTTTTCACAGCCCGTGTCGGAAAACCCTCAACACCCAGCCTAAAAGCCTGTACGATGCTTTTAAAAACAGCACCAGAGGTTGATCCAAGCACGAAACAGACAGAAGCGACTATTCGTATTGAAATGCCACCAGGTGTTTGTCCAGAAGCCGGTAGTGAAGCCATCATTCGTTTTCAGAAGGTGCCCACCACTCCCAGTTTTCCAGATCACCGTCGCTATATTGATAATGGTGATAACACCGTAACCGACACACAAAGCGGATTGATTTGGCTCAAAAACGCCAATTGCATTGGCACTCAATATCCCAGTTTTGCCAAAGACTGCACAAGCGAAGAAGGGCCCGTGAATTGGGAACATGCCCAAGATTTTGTAGCCGGTTTGAATAACAAGCAATATCCAGAATGTGATGCCAATCACAGCGACTGGCGTTTACCCAGCGTTCAGGAAATGCAAAGTCTAGTCCACTATGGTTTTTCCAAACCAGCCATGTCCAATGCAGCCGGCAACGGCCCTTGGCAAGAAAAGGATGCCTTTTCTAACGTCAAATCAAATAGTTACTGGACATCAACCCCAGATGCCGCCGCCCCAGAATTAGCTTGGCGATTAAGAATGGATCGCGGATTACTGTTCACCGAACAAAAATCCTATCCCTTATACGTCTGGCCAGTGCGAGGCGGCAATTGCAAATGTCCGGTTGATCAATAATCGGTTATCCTGATTTTTTGTAGGGTGGGTAACGGTTTTTTGTTGCCCACCATTCTGAATTGAATCAACCCGTTAAAGGTTTATTGTAGGGTGGGTAACGTATTTTTGTTGCCCCCCCATTGCCATCTGTTGTAGGGTGGGTAACGTGTTTATGTTGCCCACCATTCCCATCCGTTGTAGGGTGGTTAACGTATTTTTGTTGCCCCCCATTGCCATCTGTTGTAGGGTGGGTAACGTGTTTATGTTGCCCACCATTGCCATCCGTTGTAGGGTGGGTAACGTGTTTATGTTGCCCACCATTGCCATCCGTGATGGTTAACGTATTTTTGTTGCCCCCCATTGCCATCTGTTGTAGGGTGGGTAACGTGTTTATGTTGCCCACCATTCCCATCTAGGAAAATATCATGTTAGCTATTGAAGGTATTTATCAAAATGGTCAGTTACGACTACAAGAAAAAGTTGAATTGAATCAACCCGTTAAAGTGATAGTCACCTTTTTAGAAGAAAAGATAACACATAATGATAATAAATTAGAAAAATTAGTGGCTGAACTGTATGCCAATGACAACATTACATTTAAACAGGCACAGTATTTATTAAACCACAGTCATTGGCAAGATACAGTAATTGTATTAGAACAACAGGGTTGCCAACTCTATTATGACAAAGAGGATTTGGAAGAGGATTTAGAAACTTTAGCTTTATTTGATGAAAAGGAAAATTCACGATGAAGAGAATGGTCATTTGTCTATTCAAGAATGTGGTGACATTTTAAATATTGGTTATAGAGGTTTTTTAAAATTACTGTTTCGTTGCGACATTCCAATTGATGGTTTGAATGAAGAGGAATTAGCCTTGTCTCTCAATTACGAAAACTGATTGAGGTACAATAATGCTTGTTGTCTCAAATACTCTTAAACAAAACAATTTATTTTTACCTCATTATTGATTTGATAGAAAATGCATTCATCGTGAAATGAGAGACAAACTCGCATTGAAACATGAAAAAAACATTTATGAAGTTTATAAACGACTCTTGCAACAAACGGATAAGGAGTCAAATCAGCGTTCTATCCTATAAAACCAAATAATCACCCAGATTGCAAAACGACTGGAATATATAATATGTTGACTTACAAAGCAATGTATAAATTTCTTGATGAAGGTGTCCATGCCGAAGTTTTAGATTTTCCGGGTACCATCAGCTTTGGTAATACTCTTCAAGAAGCACGTCGATTATTAGCCAGTGCATTAGTTGACATGGCCGAAACTAACCTGATGCAAGGCGAATCCTTACCTCAACCTGATCCGTTATCTACTGATTTGGAGGCTGACTTAGAAGAACCGATACATTTGTTATTAACAGCAACTCATCGGGTGCGTGTGGTACCAGAGGAGGCTCGGTATGAAGCGGCGTGATTTTCTGAATTATCTAAGCCAACAAGGTTGCCAGTTTGTACGTGAAGGTTCCGAGCATTCTATTTGGGAACATCCAATCCTTAACCGTCGCACTTCAGTGCCACGCCACCGCGAAATACCTATTTTCACGGTGACACGAATTTGCAAACAATTAGGAATTTCAGCACCTTCTGGAAACTGATGCGAATGTAAGGTGCGTCTTGTAGGGTATTTTTGTCCAGTCTTCTAAACGCAATATTAATCCAAACAGTCGTTGAAAATCACTATCTGCTGTAATCAGAACAGGAACATTTCAGGGAAAAGCAATATCAAAAAGGCCTCAACGGTGGCGGGGTTGAATGTGAATAATCTTATTCATCAATCACCATTTTCAAAAACAACCCCTTCACCGATTTCGACATCATCAGCAAGATGAGTACCCACACCAATAATCACATATTCAAGCCTTGTGCCTTCCAGAATATAGGCCTCTTGGATAAAGGCCTTATCATGCTCATAACCCGTAATGGTGCCAGCAAGCTTGCCGCCTTGAATCCGTGTTCCTTCAGCCAAGGCTACGTTTTGTAATAGGCCTTCGTTTTCAATCGTGCCATGTAAAATGCCCCCTCTCACTGTTGCATTAGATCGGGTTCTGATATTCGATAACAGGCCTTGATTCTCAATTTCTCCTGATAGCGTACCGCCAATCACGGTTGTGTCTGGCAAAATCGTCACATTGATCAAAATCCCTAACAACCCGGAACGGCTATCGCTGTTCACCGTAATCTTGCCTGATAACTGCCCGCCGACGATTTCAGCACCGACAAAGTCTATATCGGCAATTGTTCCCTGATTAGTGATATAACCGGACATTTGACCGCCCGTGAATGTGGCTTCTGGCAAAACCGTGGCGTTAGAGACTAAACCTTGATTCTCAATCTCACCCGCTAACTGCACATTAGAAATGCTGGCATCCGTTTCAATCTCGGCATCTGTTATCGTTTGTCCACTATATTGATGCGTTTCCCCAATCGTGCCCGTCGTAGGGGGTGGCGAGAAAACAGGAGGAGCCGTTGTGATAGGTACACCGACTAACTGTTCTGGCAAGTTAGGCATAGTCTGACTGATTCCCTCATCCGGTGTTGAATCGATAGGAGCATTGTCGGCACTTGAAGCCTCTGGCTTGGTTGAGTCTGCTACCGTTGAACTATCAGGTGTTGTCGCGCCTACAGTTGATGGCTCTGTTGAATCGGCCGTTGAACCTTCAGAAATCGTTGAACCCGATCCTGTCGAACCGCTGGCAGCTTCAACCTCTTCAATCTGTTCATCAGTTTCTATCACCCCTTGCCCAAAGGCTAAACTGATAATCTGCCCACTGACTGGGAAGCTTTCCACAACAACACCATTGTCATCAAAAATCCGTATTTCACTACCGTTGATCTCGGCTGCAATGATTTCTGCTTTGCCATCATGATTGATATCGCCTGTCGCGACTAATACACCGTTTTGACTGGTGAACGCATCAAAGGCCAGCTGCCTGTCTTGCTCACCGTTATACACTTCAATGCGACTCCCTTGACTTGCCATAGCCGCAACGATTTCCGCTTTGCCGTCGCCATCTAAATCGCCCGTTGCTACATTAACACCATATTCTGTACTGGTATTACCCCCATTACCGCTAGAACCCGTATTGCCAGTAGCACAGGCCCCTTCGGTATCCCCATGTCCAAGATGAGCCGGTAAGGCATTGATTGAAATCGTAATCGTTTCTCTACCCTTATGACAAACAGTTACTTTCCTATCATTATTGTTCTTATTTTCTTCAGGCGCTTTATCCGGTTTTTTATCTGGTGTTTTATCCGGTTCCTTATCCTGAACAACAGGGCTACTACAGGCCCCCATAGTATCGCCATGCCCAATATGGCCTTTTAAAGCCGATTCAGGAAGGGTTTTAGTTTGTTTGCCTTTGTGGCATATCGTCACATTGCCTTTACTCCCCTTATTCTGATTACTCTTATTATTTGAACTACTGTTACTTGGGCTACTGTTCTTATTCGTTTTACTTGAAGGCTTAGCCTGACTACCACTATTACCTTTACCTTTAGCCCCTTTACGTGTTGTCGCACGACGTGTACTCGTCTCAATGGATTCAGTAAAGACAGAAAAAGTCACCCCATCAACACTGATTTCATTGGCCTTTTCTGAACCGGTAATCGTTTCTAAATTGCCATCACCATCAATATCCCCTTTGACAAAGAAAACAGTCTCAAGGGAAAGCGGCCCGCTGTTTTCACCATTGAACTCATAAACCGCAATCTGACTCCCCTCATCCGCGATAATTTCATCTAAGCCATCATCGTCTGAATCAAGAGCCGCCAAATGTTGCGCTATCGCGACAAAGTCTTTTTCCAAATCGCCAGTCGGCGCGTAAATCAAGATTTTCTGTTCGTCAGTACCGACAATAATATAAGGATAACCCGCACCACTGGCGACTAAGCGGAGCCATAAACTATCCCCGCCCACATAACCTAAATTATCGCTGATTTGCACACCCCAACGCATAATCTGGGTGTCTTTGATGTACGGCGGCGCGATGTATTTGAGTTGTTTGAAATCAGGAGTTTCAGCCAGCAATTGCCCTTTCTCAACACAAGAAAAAAAGCTGGGATCAGGGCTATCAGCGGTATAATCAAGGGAAACAATGAGACTGTCTCCCGCTTTTAATTGAAGCATTTGGCGAGTGAGCATCCTAACCGTAGGCAGAGTCACATCAGGGATTTCTTCGCTTTGTTCAAAAAAGTGGCCAATGCAAACATCATCATTAGCGGCATGAAGGGTTAAAGGGGCCACAAGCGCCATAGCAATGGCATGAACGAGTGGTTTTTTTATAGACATGAGTTTTCCTCCGTTATTGACAGAGTCTAAACTTGAGTTTGGACTGTTTTTAGGGTTTTATGTCAATGGCGCAAAATAAATTTGGAACGAAAGCCGTTGCAAAATTTTGCAAAAATAATGAGGTTTTTCTCTTATTTATAGAGGTTCATAAAAATAATTTCACAAATCAAATTGGGCGAACACGCAGGTTCGCCCCTACGGGGCCTGTGTAGGGGCGAACCTGCGTGTTCGCCCTTTTGAAATTAAATATCTGAAAATCTATAGAAAGGGCGAACCTGCGTATTCGCGATCCCTCTTGACTTCATTATCATCAGAATTTTTTCGCTGCGCTTTAGTTTAATAACAACGTTTCCACAATGTTATTCAAAGTCTTGTAAGCAAATTTTGCTTTTATAGTGGATGACGGATGCTTATTGAGATTTTTACCGTGAGCCACCCAATCTCTATAGGCGAGGGTTTGTTTAGCTTGTCCAATTAAGTCTGAATGACTGATGAATAACGTTTTTTTGAGTAAGTCTAGCATTTGATTAGGCTTCCAAAATTCAACTTCATCACAGAAATACGCATACATCGGTTGGGCTAAAGCAGTGGGCTGAGTCGTTTGTAGTGTTGCCCCTTTTTCTTGTAAATAATCCCTGAGAAAGCGTTCAAATTTTGACCATAAGGACAAAACAAATAAATCTTCAACTTCTTTGAGACTATTTTCAATAACCCTTTTTGCATAGGTTGAATCTTTGGCGCTAAATGTGGTATGAAACAATAATCTTTCTTTATCGTCGTGAGTCAGGACTCTTTTTGTAATGATCAAAGCATCTCTTGACGCTTCATAATTTTCCCACACTATGGGAAGTGGATTAGAACAATTCATAGTCACTCACTAACCTGCGTGATAATTTCAAGTAGCGCATTTTTATTATTCACAAAATGCACCTTGTCTTCGAGAGTCTCTTCTATCCAATACCAACCATCGTCATCAATCTCTTTAAACATTTTTTCTGTCAGGATTTTAGCTGGATTTTGAGGATTGGCTTTACAGCCATCAGGGCCGCCATCTACCATATACGTGATACGTTCTCGCCCAAATTCCCCTTCGACATCAATCATGCCTTCCGCCAAAATAATGTAGACACCCCTTGGCTTAATATCAACGAGTTTTTCTCCTGTTTGGGTGCTAATCGACAGTGCAGGCGCAGTATAAGTGCCCGTGAATTTTTCCGTCACTTCAATTTCTTGTTGATCTACTCGTGCCTCATCCTTTAACCAATTTTGGATATTGCCAAACAATTGATTAACTCTGCTTAAATAAACCTGCTTTTTTTGTTCGGCGTATTGGTATTCTTCAGCTTCGTTTTCAGCGATTATCATGTGATTTCAACCTGGATTGATTTATTTCTTTGGCCATTATTTAAAATAGGAAAATAAACGCAAAAGACGCAAAAGACGCTAAAGGGCGCTAAAAAGGCTTAATATCTTTTGCGTTCTTTTGCGTCTCTTGCGTTTTTGATTTTTGATGACTTAGCGTCTTAGCGGCTTTGCGTGAAACTCTTTGGGATGGCGACGTAAGGCAGAAAAGACGGTTTCAGGAAATTCAATGGCAATGCTAACACTCATTTCTCTTTCTCCTTTCAAATGTAGGTTGGAGTGAGCTTGCGAACTCCAACACTCCAACGGCGCTTTTCTCTTCATTCCCAATCTTCAATAACCAATCCTTCAATGCGACTAAATTCGCGGGTATTGTGAGTCACTAAAATGAGATCATTAACTAATGCAATAGCTGCAATTTGAAGATCATAAGGCCCAATCGGTGTACCTTTAGCGGCTAGTTGGGCACGAATTTGAGCGGCTTTTATAATAGCTTGTTCATCAAAAGGTAAACACTGTACAAATTCGCTGAAAAATTCATGCAATATTGCCAAATTCTTTTCTTGACGAGTACTCTTATAAGCACCGTAATAAAGTTCAAATTTGACAATATCACAAAGCACCACGTCTTGTCGTGGTATGCTTCTCAATTTGCGTAAAATGGGCGAATCCTTTTGATTAATATATTTAATACATACATTGGTATCTGGCAAATAAATCACAGTAATGCCTCCCGCTGTTCATATTCGCCCTGTTCATCGCGTGTTAGCGGTTCCCCTTCCCAAGCACCTGCTGTTCTTTCAAAAAAACCAGGTGTCCAACCTAATTCTTCAGGCGTTTTCGGTTTTGATTCCATCGGAGTAATAGGTTGAAGTATAACGGTGATTTTGCATTCAGTATTATTTAAGGTAGTCGGCATTTTTAAATTTAAAACGCCATCTGAACCGATACGGGAATTAAGTGTTATCTTTTGCATAGTGATTTTCCTCATATTAGCCACGGAATGACACAGAAAGCACGGAATATTTCCGTGTTTTTCCGTGTTTTTCCGTGGCAAAATAACTAAGAAAATGGATTAATTACGGATAATCATTCTCAAAATCTTCAGCACCAATCCAACCTTGATAACCCGTACCCAGATAAATATCCCGTTGCGTCACCCCGTCAGTCAAACTGGTAACACCGACTTCTGTACCATTCCCTATCGCTATCGCAACATGTCCATAATACCAATTCGTCTCTCCGGGCAGATAACAAATCACTGCGCCTGCAGGTGGCGTTTCGCTGGTTTCCATCACCCCTAAATCATCATAATGCTGGCACAGACTCTTGGCATCGGGCCACTTGACCCGTTTTTCAAACTGTGTTCGGACGAATCGGGCGCTGTAAGTGTATTGACTATCCACATAAGGATAGGTTTGGCCTACCGCTGCCAGGGCTTGGTTGGCAACGCTTTGAGCAAAGTTGCTTGAGGGCAGTTTCGGGGCTGGTGCGTCAAAGAGGCCAAAATGAATTTCATCTGTCTTTCCGGTGTCCAAAATGGCATTATAAGTTAAGGCGGCTAATTCATAACGAGTCAGGGCTTCGTCTAGCCGCTCACCACTGGTTATGCCTTGAGTCTTCAGGAAACCGATGGGATCGGAATCGATATCGTTATAAAACAATTGCGCCAGCCAAGTCATCGCCTGTCCACGAGTGACGTGATTGTTATAGGCCAAATCGTGGAGATCAAGGCCTTTGTTTGTGGCTTCATCTATAAACAGTTCATACCAAGTGTCACTATCGTTGACATGGCGGACACCGAAATAGTCATAATTGACGGCAAAGAGGAAGACTTTGAGGATTTCAGCCAGAATGGCTTTTGTCATCTTATTAGCCGGATCATTACGGGGAATAGTTTCATCATCTGGGTCCAATTTAATAAATACCCTTTCATCGTTTTCCCAATAACCAACCAAAATACCGGCACTACACAAGGCATTAACGGCTTCGGCAAACTCTGAAGACTGATCAACATCGCTAAAAGTGCAGGTTGTCGTCATGGTATCGTTTAGGATGAAAAGCTGAGTGGCATCACCGGGCCTGTAGTCATCGTGAACCAAGCCATCCCCTTCCAAGGGCGTTGGGGTAGTGGTGCTACTGTCCTCCGTGACGCTAACGGTAAAGTCATGTAATACGGTACCTTCTGGTTCATCTTTCACGACACCTGGTTTATCGCCGGTGCTGTTGGGAAGACAACGGAATCGCTGTTGCTGCTCATCCCCGTCTAAGCGGGCTAAGTCATCGCATTCGGCAATAGAGAAAACGGTGGTTTCAGGCAGACATAAGCCTTTGACAGTAAAGACTTGGGTTTGATTCAATACCGCAGTCAAGGGCGAAACGGCAGTGACGCTAGGGGTACAAGACGGGGGTGGGGGTGGCGTGCTGATATCCTTAACCTCGACAGCAAACTCAACCAAGACGGTGCCATCGGGGGCATTGACCGTCGCGTTTTTGAGCCCCGCGAGAGTGGGTGTGCATTGGAAGTCTTGTTTTTCGGCCGTACCGCCACTGACTGGGGTGAGATTAGCGCAATCGGGGATAGCGAGAGTCACAGGTATAGGCATAGAAAGGCCTTCTATGGTAAAAGTCACAAGCTCATTTACGGTTGCGGTGTCTGGCGTAACAGCAAATACAACAGAACGATCTGTGTCACCCATATTTGAGCATTCCATCGGCCCAAAAGCAGCTATACAAACCACTTTTGCCATATTTGCACGACTCATCAGCTCGTTAGGTTTGAAGCTGTTATCTTTATAACCATGCAAGAGGTGGGATTCTTTGGCCGTGTAAACGTAGGGATAAAACCATGCACTTTTGTCTGTGACATCATTAAACAAATGAACAGGTTCTTTACCATTGCTAAACGCATTGAAAATCTTGGCAAATTTATCCTTAAAGCCTGCAATTACAATTTTTATACCCTCTGCTTTGGTAATGTATTCATCTGGGCAAAAGTTACCTTCACCACAGCCCTGAATAATACCTTTGTCTTTAGCATATTGGATATAAGGAGCAAATTGATCCTTTAATAGAACATCATTAAAGGGTTGTTGCGTTGGTGTTCTAAAAGGCTTATCAGAATTATTAACTTCTAACGCCTCCGAAACTAATTTGACATATTGTGATCGTGTTACAGGAAAATGGGCTGGTGTATTGTCACGACGAGTACGACGCAATGATTTACCCAATTTAACCAATTCAGATGTCCAACCGACACCTAAACCCTCACGGCATAGTTTTTTTAAAGCAGAATAAGACCATTGCTTATATTTCTTCTTTAAAATATATTTAAAATATCCTATACAGGCTTGCCCTAATTCTTCTGACGTTGCCATTCTTTCGGTTTCTCTAAATGCCAAACTCAATTCTGTTTTCTCATTATCCCAGAAAATAAGCCACCAAGGGCCTTCTGAATGTATAACAACGCCTTTAGAGCCGTCAATATATGTGACTATAGCACCTGTTTTGAGGGTACTCTTTAACAATTCAGCCTTAAACTGCCCATACCACCCACCGTGATGATTATGATCCCAAGAGGCATTGGATACGAACTTCACATAATACATAGAGTCTTTAAACAAGGTAAGTTCAGCAATTTCTTGTGTATCATCGTAAAAGCTGTCCTTTTCCTCTCCATTGGAAGTAGTAAACTTTATACCCGCTTGAAAATTAGCTTTGTTAGCAGCTGTCCAAGTTCTCCAAAAGGATGGCATGATTAAATCAAGTATTGAGTCTTTATATTTATATACATAGAAATCAAAATCGCTTCCCTTCGGTACATCAAGAGATAAACGATAGATACCATCTCTCTCAGGTTTTATCCTAATCCAATCAACATCATTACATTCTAATAAATCCACTTTCATACTTCCAGGAATTTTTAGGTGAAGGTCAGAATTCATCTCAGCGTCTGCAAGATCATCTGCCCAATCATCACTTATACCTTTCATACACCAAGGTAAAACAGGCGAATCCTCTCCTTTTTGAAATTCAGCACGAGTAGCATGAACTTTTCCATCTTTCGCTCCAGTTATAATAATATTTAGACACCCTGTGGGAGTTTCAAACATACACGCTTGAGGCTTACCTAAATAACTTTTTTCTCTATTATTATAACAGAATTTTTGAATTAATTCCCCCGTAGCCCAAACAGAAATCCCTGTCGGAAGTGAATTTTCTTTACCTACACAAGTATTATCCAGTGCTCTTACATGGGTTAAAGAAGGCTTAAATGAAACCCGTGATGAATTTTTTGAATTATTGTCTGTTTTTAACAAAAAATCCACATAATATTCCTTGTTCAAGACAATATGTTCTGCTTCCAAGATTCCGAATCCAAAATCTCTCCCATTGCCTTCCTGCTCATCTTCGGCTCTTGTATCAACATAAAAACCAAGCTTGCTTTCAAAATTATGGATAACAGATGTAGGCTTGCAGTCTATTGTTGTCATATCTTTCAATTCATCAAATCCATAAATAGGGGGCATTACAAATGATGGAACCATATATGTCTTTTCCACTGTTTTTCTACACTCTAAAAAATCGTGATTTTTTAAGACAATAGAGTGTTCATAAGATATTGAGTTTTCCTTAAAGCCAGTCTTTTTTGTCCATATAAAATTATTATGGAGAATGTAATTTTCTCCATATTCATGCTCAAGCCAAATGCGTCCAGCGGTCGGAGCCCAAGTTGAAAATTCACTCCAGTTACATTTGTCTACAGGAAAACATACATCAGTCCGTGCAAACACTAATTGTGAGAAAGAAACAATGAAAAATATCATGAATAACCATGCCATTACCGTCATTTTAACTTTTGAAGTATTCATAACTTATTAATCCTCTTTAATAATTTATAGGAAGGGTAAATAAACCGTTTTTACAATCACTACACCTTCATTGTCTCGTTTGAGATGTTGTTTCAAGACAACGTGGGGTAACTCTAGTACAACGAATCTAGTACAACGAATTGGATCAATAAACGAATTATCAGTTATTCAGTTATCAGTTATCAGTTATCAATTTGAAGCACACCAAGGGCCTTGGTATATTGGGGCATTTGGATTTTGGGATGAATTTGCGAATGGGGAGCATATCACAAATGGACTTTTTTTTCGGTCTGTCCCGAAATTAATTTGCAAGCTTTTCATATTATCAGTAGTACTTTGAATTTGCGAAACGAAGTTCAGCGAACTTTCAAGTCAGCAAAGCTAAATCAACGAATTGGGAATTGAGGCAGTGCTGCATAAAACTGATGACAGTTATAGATTAGATAGAACGCTGATTTGACTGATGATGGCCTGATTAACGCTGATTGATTTAAGTAGACATCGTCAAAATTTCTGTTTAAAAAAAGACTGCTGGTGAAACATGAAAACGCTTACTCAGATTTTGAATTTGAGTGAGATTTAATGCCAGCTTCCCATTCAGCGTTTCCAGTACGTTTTGTTGAGGGCCCATTTCAGGTAAATCATTGGGCGTTAAATTATGTTCTTGCATCAAAAATCGCAAAACCTCATGAGCCGGTGAATCTGCGACGGGATGATGGGCTTGCTCATAAACTTCAATTAAAATGCTAATCGTTTCAAGCAAATTAGCTAACGGATGTGTTTCATCATCACCAATAGTATTCAGTAACTCATCAAGTAATACCGTCATGCGTTGGTATTCACTCTCTGAATGTGGAACAGATAAAATTTCTGCAACGGGATTCCAATGATGTATTGTTTTCACAAGATTATGGTGTTGGAGTTCGCAAGCTCACTCCAACCTACATTTGTGGTATTTTTTGGGGCTTGCCTTATACCATGCTTGTAAAGCATTTTTTGTTTCAGGGTATTTTTTTGCAAACTCGTTAATTCGTGAGGGTTTAATGACACGCATGGTAATAACATCAGTTATCAGTTATCAGTTATCAATTTGAAGCACACCAAAGGCCTCGGTGTATTGGGGCATTTGGATTTTGATATAAATTTGCGAATGGGGATCATATCACAAATAGACTTTTTTTCGGTCTGTCCTTAAATTAATTTGCAAGCGATTCAAATTATCAGTAGTACGTTGAATTAGCCTTTAAAAATAATCAATAAAAAATAAACGCGCTTTGGCGCTATCTACGAGAAATCAAATCCTTGCGTCGTTTGCGTCTATTTTTAAAAACACGATAGAACGCTGATTGCGCTGTATGTCTAAATTGATGCTGATATCGATTAATGATGTTCAACATCAATTTGGCCATTACAATTTTTCACAATTTGGCATTATGCCGTTGTAGTGGGCCGTTCCAATTTAAAATCATCATATCGGCAGTGATTAATGTGGCCTCAATTGATAAAGCTGTTGCTGTTATGAAACGATCCGCTGGATCAGCATGAAAATCAGAGAGTTGCGTGGAAAGCACTGCAATTTCTCCCGTTAAGGGTATTTCTTGTAATCCATGAGTTAATAATTTATGTCTCCAGTCAGAAACGGGTATCGCTAAATCAATTCGTTGCTTTTGACATAAAAGGGCGACTTCCCAAAAGGAAATCGCACTCACAAAGAGTTTTTGTGCTTGCTTGATGAATGAGGTTTTGAGCTTGTTTTCCTAATTGTTTATTGTTCTCTGTTAACCAAACCAGTGTATGTGTATCCATCACAATTATTTCATGACTTTCCATTCTACCTCCAAGGGACTGATAATATCACCTTTCGTTTCAATCTCACCACGAGAAATACCAAATAAGTCTGTAGAAACGGCTTGCTCTGTTGTATTGGGTAAACGATATTTGTGTAACAGAAAATCAATATAGTCTTCTAATTCTTTGAGTAAGTGAGAGGGTAAATGGGTTAGCTTTTCTTGAACTGTCAGTACGCTTATCATTTCAGTTATCAGTTATCAGTTATCAGTTATCAGTTTGAAAGACACCAAGGGCCTCGGTGTTTTGGGGGGCATTTGGATTTTGAGATCAATTTGTGAAGGCGGAGCATATCACAAATAGAGTTTTTTTCGGTTTGTCCTGAAAATTAATTTGCACGCTATTCAATTATTCATGTTCTACGCTAAATCAAGGAATTGGGAATTGAGGCAGTGTGGGCTGATGACAGAGATAGAACGCTGATTTAACTGATGATAGCCTGATTGATGCTGATTGATTTAAGTAGACGTCGTCAAAATTTCTGTTTCAAAAAAGACGGCCGGTGAGACATGAAAACGCTTACTCAGATTTTGAATTTGAGTGAGATTTAATGCCAGCTTCCCATTCAGCGTATCCAGTACGTTTTGTTCAGAACCCATTTCAGGTAAATCATTGGGCGTTAAATTATGTTCTTGCCTCAAAAATCGCAAAACCTCATGGGCTGGTGAATCTGCGACGGGATGATGGGCTTGCTCATAAACTTCAATTAAAATGCTAATCGTTTCAAGCAAATTAGCTAACGGATGTGTTTCATCATCACCAATAGTATTCAGTAACTCTTCAAGTAATACCGTCATGCGTTGGTATTCAGTCTCTGAATGTGGAACAGATAAAATCTCTGCAACGGGATTCCAATGATTTATTGTTTTCACAAGATTATGGTGTTGGAAGTGTTGGAGTTCGCAAGCTCACTCCAACCTACATTTGTGGTATTTTTTGGGGCTTGCCTTATACCATGCTTGTAAAGCATTTTTTGTTTCAGGGTATTTTTTTGCAAACTAGTTAATTCGTGAGGGTTTAATGACACGCATGGTAACAACATCAGTTATCAGTTATCAGTTATCAGTTATCAGTTTGAAAGACATCAAGGGCCTCGGTGTTTTGGGGGCATTTGGATTTTGAGATCAATTTGCGAATGGGGATCGTATTACAAATAGAGTTTTTTTCGGTTTGTTTGAAATTAATTTGCAAGCGATTCAAATTATCAGTAGTACGTTGAATTAGCCTTTAACAAATAATCAATAAAAAATAAACGCGCTTTGGCGCTAAAGGCGCTAAAGGCGCTAAGAGAAATCTAAATCCTTGCGTCGTTTGCGTCGTTTGCGTCGCTTGCGTTTTCAAAAAATTTCATTAAGCACAGTGCTGTGTCAACAGGCGCTTTTATAAATTTATAACAAAAACAATGCTTTGAACACTTTTTTATTCACCTGCCTTTTGTTGTACCTGAGCCATCAAAACATCCGAAAGCCAATAGCCTCGTTGTCTTATTTCAGTGAGCAATGGCATCACTTTTTCAATCAATCCTTGTTGTTTAAATAACAGTAAGATGCCGGCTGTACCTACAACAGATAAATTGAGTTGTTTTGCAACGCGACGGCCAGCTTTATCATCAATTAATAAAAGTACGTCATCAGTTATAGCCGTTCCCAATAAAATGACTTCTTGTTCACCTGCGTCAAGACGACTCACCCTTTTTTCAAGCTCATCACTGGCTTTGTCGCGTTTCCTGATTTGAATAAAACTCTCAAGTGCTGATTCGATAAAACAGGATTCTTCACCAATCTTACCTAACAACTCTTTTTGTACACGATAAGGAATCAGAATATTTTCCAAGCCTAATTCATTAAGCAGATCAATTTTTTGAATTTTAGCTAACGCAATCAAGGGCCCTGTGTTACAAACCAATGTTGTCATAATTTAACCTTTTTAATTGCTGCCAAATCTGCATTCAATTCAGAGGCGATTTCATCATCGGTATAATTAAAAATACTGACTTTATATCTGCCACAGGTTTCAAAAAAGTCGGTTCTTGATAATCCAGCCAGTTCAGCCGCTCTACCTGATGAAATTTTTCCCAATTCAAACATTTTCAGGGCTGCCATGAGACATAAATGTTGTTCCATTTCAAACTGGGTTAAATTAACAACCATCTCATAACCAACCGGATATTTTATGCCAAATTCTATCATTCAGTTATCAGTTATCAGTTATCAGTTATCAGTTATCAAGTTATAAACTTGAAGCACACCAAGGGCCTCGGTGTATTGGGCATTTGGATTTTGATATCAATTTGCGAATGGGGAGCATATCACAAATAGAGTTTTTTTCGGTTTGTCCAGAATATTAATTCGCACGCTATTCTGATTATCAGTAGTACGTTGAATTAGCATTTTAGAATATATCAATAAGAAATAAACGCGCTTTGGCGCTAAAGGCGCTAAAGGCGCTATCTAAGAAAAAACGAATTTCTTGCGTCGCTTGCGTCTTTTGCGTTATTTTTCCTTTCTCAAAAATTTAATTAACCACGGTGTCGTGTCAACAGGCGCAAAATAAATTTGGAACGAAAAGTGGGCCTTCGCAAAATAAATTGTCTTCTAATCTATTGATGAATGGCCGTTATTCGTTAAGAGCACTATGCGTTGTATTTTTTTGATGAATCGTTTGTGAATCTTTAATTAATCTCGGTTTCCGAGAGACAACTGGCCGATTTTCCAATTTTTGCCTTTCTTGATAATAGCGTCCTAATGCATGAACATCATAATTGAATTTCGCAGCGAGTTCTCGCCCCTGTTTGTGCAGTTCTTCTACAATCGGATCATGCCACATAATCACTCTCCTAATAGTTGATCGGGGGTACAAATAATGGGAATTCGATAACCGAATTCAGTACACGTTTTTTCTATCTCTTCATGTTTTTCAGCATTAGCCATAAGTTTGCAGTTCCAAGTCAATAAATAGTTTATGCCATGTACACAAGCTACAGATAAATGATAAGCATCTTGTATCTCGTTTTTAGGAACTGCCTTAAAATCAATTAATTGATTGGCAAAGCCAATGATTTCATCAGAAACATCAAGAAGTGTGAGATGAGCTAATATGGCTAATCTTTTGGCTGCGGCTTGCGGATCACCTAATTTAGCTTCATCAATCACGACTTGAGAGATAAATAATTCAAAATCTTGACGACGATTTTCCCACCAATCAAGGGTAATATTTTGATGGGCCGCAACAATTAAATTGTTACTGAGCCTTGCGGTAAGATAACTGACAAAACTGGTTTCTAAATAAACTGATGATTTTTCCATTATAAATTAGATAGATAGCTTGTTTTGAAAAAGAGTTCGCCTCAATACATTGAAACAATGCTGTAATTAATGTATCTGTACCGATTTTCCAAGCCCAATTCATCAAGCAGAGCGATTTTTTGAATTTTAGCTATACTGTCCACCGTTATAATTTGCGCTTTTTCTGTTAGTCACCACCACCTGACTTGAGCTTTTAGACAACTGCTTTAGCTTCGCTGACCTTCGGTTCACGCCAAAGATTTTGCGCGCAAAATCTTTGGCGTGAAAAGCTGTTGGCCGTTAGATGTCAATAGGTCGCTATTATATGACGGTGCTAAGTATAATGGCATTGAGACACGCAGAGGGCAAACACGCAGAGGGCAAACACGCAGAGGGCAAACACGCAGAGGGCAAACACGCAGAGGGCAAACACGCAGAGGGCAAACACGCAGAGGGCAAACACGCAGGTTTGCCCCTACAAGCAAAGCAATATAGAGAAATTAATGAGTATTTACTTCAAGAAATAAGGATTTATTTCAGAAGTTTTTCTCAAGTTGATTCAACCCTTTTTCTCTCGTCTGTTCATAGTTACCACGCACTTGAAATAAAACTAAACTGTGCGCTGTCAAACAACGAATCGTGCCCTTATATTGCTTGTCGTTTTCCCCCCATACCGAATCGTCATCAAAACCCAGGCCTTGATAAAAACCGGAATCTCTCATAGACACTTCAGCTCGGGTTAAACAGAGGTTTCGAGAAAACAGAGTATCTCGCGATCTTTCCGATATCGGTTTAAGAGTCGTTTTAGGAATCGGTTTAGGAGTCGTTTTAGGAGTCGTTTGATGAATGATTTTAGGACTCGTTCTAGAAATGGGAAACATTTTCAGGCTATACCCTGCTTTTGGGGGCATGCTTGTCCCCATTTCTGGCTCGTTTTCATCCTCAGTGAACACGATTTCTTCCTCAACTGGAACCTGTTTTTTAATCTTAGCCTGTTGTTGGACTTGTTGCCGTAAGCTTTCCGCTTTAGCCTTGGCATGTTTGGGTACATTGGCTACCGCAACAACGATGATCACGCCTTCCTCGGAAAGGCATTTTATCATGGCCTTGTGATCGTAGGGATTTTGGTTCCGATAAGCGGCGAACAGCGTTGTGTTGGTTTTGTATTGCACGATCTTTTGAAAGCCGTTGTTGGAAAGAACGGTTTGAGCCGCTGCAAGACAGGATGGGTTGGTGAAGGATAAATTCTTTCCGACACTGACACCCATGTAAGGCGGTATTGCAAACACAAGCGGCGAGGCAATGAGGAGTAGTAGGATGAGTAGTGAGAGTGGATAGCGTTTATTTTTCATTTAGATTCTCCGTTAATTGATTGCGGTTTTTAGAGAGATTGAAAACATAAAGTAAAAGCAACCCCGTTTCTAATCGTTTCTGATGAAAAAACGAGGGAAAAGAATCGCCTTTTTAAGCAAGAGTGTTATTATAACTCATTATGCTTTTGTTACGAATTTATTTTGCGAAGGCCCTTGCAAAATTTATTTTGCGAAGGTGCCTTTCCGTGCAAAATTTATTTTGCGAAGGCTCTTTCCGTGCAAAATTTATTTTGCGAAGGTGCCTTTCCGTGCAAAATTTATTTTGCGAAGGTGCCTTTCCGTGCAAAATTTATTTTGCGAAGGCGAAGTGTACTTTATTCAATCGGGAAACGCTATAACATTTTCCAAAAGGCAAAAGCGCAAACGAAAATGGGCCTTCGCAAAATAAATTTTGCACTCCAATTGCAAAATAAATTTTGCACTCCAATTGTAAAATAAATTTGAAAAACGTGATCATCGAGTGAGACGTTCCCATCGAACGATCACGATTTCTTGCTCTGGTAGCAGCTTTAAAACCGGCGAATAAGTTTGCCAGCCTTCTATTGAAACATATTTTATCACAAAATAAAACGGCCTTGACAAAGCTTGAGGATGTTGGCCTTTGGCTGGTATGGCCAACAAATAGCCACTCACTGATGCCCGATCAGCGGGCGCGATATAATATTGGCCTTCTGCGTAAGGGCCGAGTTCCCAATGTAAAGCCCCGTTTTCCCATTTAAAATGTACGGTTAAATCTGCATCTGCTTGACCACAAGCCTGTTCTGAAAGAGTAGAGGAGATGAGTTGCCCGATGTTGGCGTATTGATAAAACTGAGCTGTCGCTTGTGGCTGACAAACGCATACATCATAACAGGCCCTTGCGCCTTGAGGTAATTTCAAAGACTGTTCTCTAAACCATTGTAATGATTCATAATACCAATAGGCTCCGATGGGATTTTGCAATAGCGCATTAGGCGCGTTACCCTTTAAAATAAACTGGCCTTCAGTACGAAATTGTTTAATCAGATCAACTTGTCGAAAAACAGTCGGGCCTATTTCTACCGATTTGATACCGACTGCCAGTAAACTGAATCCCAACCCTAAGGCGATATAATGCCAACGTTTGTCCATTAAAAATTGTAGTGACACTGCGACACCGAGACATAAGATCAAATAGGGCAAAAATAAATAACGTGAATCCAAAATCGACAATACTGGAATGATGGGTAAGAGACAGGCCGCTAACCAGATTAAAATATAAATCAAGCGGTGTCGTTGTTTTGTTAAAACGATGCTCAAATAAACCAAAACAGCTAATAAGATGATTAACCCTTGCCAAGTTTGCTGCCAGCCTAACACTTCAGCGATTCGGTTGGGTAAAGCCAATACTGCGGCCCAATCAAGCTGAGGAACTAAAACGCTGTAACCCGATAAGACATAACTGAGTTGCAGCATGTAAGCACGCCAAACGACATAACTCCCGGCCACAGCGACAAAAGGTATTAACATTTTCCAGCGTTGCTTCCAATTGCCAACGGGTAAACAGGGTAAAATGATAACCAGAGGCACATAAATTTCTTTCGCTGTCGTCGCCAATAAATAAAACAGGGCCCCAAAATAGGCCCATCGATGCTGCCGTGATTGTAGCGCTTTGACATAAGCGAAAATGGCTAACAAACTGAGTCCCAAACCTTCTAAGTAATGCCTTACCATGATTAATTGGGCGACATTGGCACAGGGAACAGAGGCGACAAAGAGGCTTAAAATTAAACTGCAAACGAGGGGTGAATAGAATAAGTTTAAGACAAGGTAGGCGATCAACAGCACAAGCGTGAAAGACAATAAATGATGGGCGTAAAAACCGAGGGGTTCTAAACCAAACAAGTGCCAATCAATGCCCAATGAAAGCGGAACCCAAGGGGTTAGATGAGATGCACTAAATGCTCGCCAGACGTCGCTTTGATAAAAGTGTGGAAAAATCCCAGATTCTGCGATGCGCTGCAATAAGCCCGGATCATCTGCTAACCACCATGCTTGTAATACGCTGTGATAGAGTACAAACATCAAGACAATAGGTATTGATGCCGCGATAGCGTGTTTTAAAGCATTCTGCCAATAAGGGTTGCGTCTATTTTGAAGCGGTATGAGCCCAAGCCACAGTAATCCGATAAGGATTAAAATGAGTTGATGTGCGTCAAATAGCCAGAAAACGGCAGCGATCCATAAACTCAATACAGTCAACTCTTTGAATAGGTTATTTTTGAAATAAGTGAATAACATCAGTGATTTATAAACAAGTACAATGGATTATTTGATATGCAAAATAAATTTGGAATGAAAAGAGCAGCAAAATAAATTTTGCACCTACCGTTCAAAATATCTTCTGAATAGGTAGACGGATGTCTATAATATCATCAATGATATCCGTATCGTGCATATCAAAGGTTCTATGCTGATCGGGCTGCGGGTAAACATGCACCACATCCACTGCCGGCTCAACCAACCAACACGATTTGACACCCAACGCAAAATAGGCATCAAACTTACCTAAAATCTCCTCAACAGCTTGTTCAGGCGAAACCACTTCTATTGCCAATAAAGGCATTTGTGACATTCTGATCACATCACGTCTTTGACGCTTAACCGTGTTAGGATAAAGAGAGATATCCGGTTTCAAGTCCTTTTTCGCCTTAACACCAAATTGGCTTAAATCAATCTGGCTGGCATCCAAAGTCAACTCAGGCATCACAGTGAATCTTTCATCATTGAATAAAAGTCCTGCTAATCTGCCTATGGTGAAACTATGATTGAGAGAGCCCATATCCGATTCCTCATGATCAAGAACATTATCTTCAAATTCAAGCACTTCTTCATTAACGAAACTCATGTTATTACTCCTTTCTGCTTTAAAATCAAAGGCCTTTATTGATATTTGATTTTAATAATATTTGTAGGGGCATGCAAATGTTGTTGCCGGCCCCTTGCAACGATCAATGATTCACTATTACAATTTGTACTTTTGCCTTTTGGAAAGCATAGCTTAAACTTTTTATATCGCTAAATGGGGCCGGCAACAAAAACACGTTACCCACCCTACATTGATTAATGGGGCCGGCAACAAAAACACGTTACTACATTGATTAATGGGGCCGGCAACAAAAACACGTTACCCACCCTACATTGATTAATGGGGCCGGCAACAAAAACACGTTACCCACCCTACATTGATTAATGGGGCCGGCAACAAAAACACGTTACCCACCCTACAATTTGTTGATGATAT
>Ga0136651_10000164_pt1 | contig 33775 bp, 32 predicted proteins | sample Mar14236cmmetaG_FD_94867 | JGI IMG/M metagenome (GOLD analysis project Ga0136651, IMG submission 94867) | Marine hydrothermal vent microbial communities from Guaymas Basin, Gulf of California to study Microbial Dark Matter (Phase II) - Marker... ... | reverse complement strand
TAATCGAACACTTAAAGAGGAATTCTTTATTCCTGCACTAAAGAAGAAAATTTATACCTCTATGGATGAATTGCAGAAAGACTTAGATAAATGGCTGTATCACTACAATTATGAACGTCCTCACAGAGGGTACAGAAACATGGGTAAAAGACCCTTTGAAACAATGAAAAATTTTATAAAAAAAGATAGTAAAAATGTTAGACACCAAGGTTAGTCTTACACGTAATACTTCTTATCACCATCAACATCCGCTGTGAACTTCTGTCCCAGTTGAGTTTCGTAGAACGGCGGTACTTTTTCATAATCATCGATAGTCAGAGTTACCTGCGCCTGCATGGGCTCAGAAGGAATTTTATCATCACTCAAAGGTGTGGTTATATTCGCCAGCTCACTGTTTGGATAGATTGGAATATCCAGAAATACCTGTAGTCTGGAAAGCTCTCCTGTAAGTTCGGATTGGGTAGTATCTTCCTTTTGTGGCTTATTGCAGAAACTCAATGTAATAACACTGCAAACCAGAATACATACATTGAAAAATCTGTATCTCTTCATCGCTCCTCCAATCAAATTTGATAAAAAGCAATAATATATTTTTGATACGTCAATCTTTATGATTAGTAATTTGACATTGGGATTTTGTAATTTCCTACCCTATCCATTCATTCACGAGTTTCGGTAAGATCTCTCCTGCTCTGCCTTTATAGAATTCATCGATCATTGATGCATTTCTTGGCTCTTCATAGTTCACTCCTATTGTCCTCGCACCTGAATCAACTGCGATCATAAGAAATCCAGCTGCTGGATACACAATTCCGCTCGTGCCCACAACAATAAAATAATCAGTATTCTGCAGCAAACCATATATCCTACCCATATGATATGGCACTTCGCCGAACCAAACGATATCAGGTCTGAGATACCCTTTACATTTTTCACAAAAAGGAATTGCTGGTTCAAGGTCTATTTCATTCATCTGATAATGTTGACTACACTGAGAGCAGAAGCATGTACGTAACGAACCATGCATCTCAATCACATTTTTATTACCTGCATCGAGGTGTAAACCATCAACATTTTGAGTAATTAACCAAAAATTCTCTTCAAGATGATCTTCTAATTTTTTCAAAGCATAATGTGCTTTATTTGGTTGTACTTTTTGCAATTGAAAATATCGCTGTTTGTAAAATTTCCAAACAAGTTCAGGGTCAGCTAAAAATGCTTCAGGAGAAGCAACTTTTTCTACACGATAATTTTCCCATAATCCATCATTATCCCGAAAGGTCTTGAGTCCTGATTCTGCACTTATACCCGCCCCTGTAAGCACAACGGCCTTTTTGTCTTTACTTAACCTCATCCTTTACATTTTCAGTGGCGCAGAAATGCCAAGGAGTGTCAAACCGTTTTTTATCACTCTCTGAACTGCCTTGCAGAGATATAACCTTGCAAGTGAAAGTTCTTTGTAGCGTTTGTTTACGATCTTGTATTTCTGGTAGTAACTATGGAATTGCGAAGCCAGGTCTATAAGATAGGATGGCAACAGATTCACGTCAAAAGTAGATCCGATATGCTCGATAAGCTCTGGATATTTTATCAATGTGCGCATGATATTGAGTTCCATATCATTGGTGATTCGCTGAAAATATTCCGGTTTGAAATTCTGAATTTTCAGTTTTGCGGATTTGGCATTCTTCTCGATACTTGCGATACGCGCATGTGCATATTGCACGTAGTAAACCGGGTTCTCCGAGGTCTGTTTTTTTGCAAGTTCAATATCAAAATCCAGAGGTGTATTTGACTTTCTCATCAGAAAGAAGAATCTTGCGGCATCTGGTCCCACTTCGTCGATCAAGTGCTGAAGTGTAATGAGTTTCCCCTCCCGCTTGGACATCTTAACCTTCTCGTCTTCGATAAGAATGTTCACCTGCTGGAGCAGAATGAAATGAAGTGAAGCTGTCTTATAACCAAGTATTGCCATACAGGATTTCAGTTTGGGAATATGTCCATGATGATCGGGACCAAGGATATCGATCATTTTATCAAAACCACGTTTATATTTTGTGATATGATATGCAAGATCTGGAATGAGATATGTGACGGTTCCATCAGACCGCATTATGACACGATCTTTGCTGTCACCGAACTCACTTGTACTTACCCATACCGCTCCATCTTTATCATAGATCTTTCCTGTTTCGGAAAGATATGCCAGCACATCCTCCACGCTTCCTTTTTGACGAAGTTCATTCTCAGAGATCCAGTTATCAAAATGAATTCCAAATTCCTCAAGCGTATCCTTTTGATTATGAAGTATAGTACAAAGTGCAAATTCTCTGATCTTCTGAGCTTTATCACGTTTGGAGAGCTGGTGAATTGTTGTTCCTTCGGTTTCGAGGATCTGCCGAGCTATATCAGTTATATACTTTCCCTTGTATCCTTCTTCTATCTCTTCGACCTCAATGTCCTCGAGCTTATTCATCTCATTTTCAATTGATTCAATCAACAATTCGATTTGATGACCTGCGTCGTTTATGTAATATTCTCTTTCAACATAGTATCCGAGTGATTGTAGAATTGATGCTACGGTATCACCATAAGCTGCAGCACGAGCATTGACAACATTTAACGGTCCTGTGGGATTTGCACTCACAAATTCAATAAGTACCTTTTTACCAGCACCTTTTGCAGGATTCTTCCCATATGCTTCACCTTCTTTCATGATCTTTTCAAGCGTTTTAAAAAGCTGTTTGTTTGATATATGAAAATTGATGAAACCTGGCTTTGCTACTGTCACTTTACTGAAAAGTTGATCACCTGAAAGATGTTGTACGATCTTTTTTGCCAGGGTCATAGGTGTTAGATTCACTTTTTTAGAAAGAGTGAGTGCCACATTTGATGCATAATCACCATGATTTTTATGTTTAGGATATTCAACATTTATTTTTGATCTAGCTGGCGCCTGAAGATTGATTTCCTTAAGGCTTTCCCAGATCTTTTCTCTAATAATATCTATCAATAGTACCTCGCTTATATTGTTCCTGATCTTTTATCTCTTTTCTTGATGAGCTCTTCCCACATATCCTCAAGTTTATAATAATCTCTGGTCTCTCTGTCAAAAATATGCATGACAACATCACCGAAATCAAGCAGTATCCATTTTCCATTTGCAAGTCCTTCATTATGATGTAATGGAATACTAAGACCCTTGATCTCTTCCATTACATATTTCCCGATAGTCCTTGTATGAACTTCTCCATCACCACTGCAGATAATTAGTTTATCCGTAAGGGTACTTATTCCCTCAACATCCAATACAACGATATTCTCTGCTTTCTTTTCCTGAGCCAGATTCGTAATGATCTCTGATTTTTTTTCTAGTGTTATTTCATCCATATACTACAACTTAAAAAAATTTTTGTAATCCTTCCCTACAATTATAATAAAATCGTAGATAGAATTTTCGTTCATTTGTTTATATACTTTTCTTACAGGTAACTCCTGATATAAAATATCAAATTTATCATAATCTTTCTTTTTGATCACGATCACTGTTTTTTCATAAAGGAATTTTTCAGCATTGTCAAAGGAAAGGACGTCAAAGCCCTTTTCGATAAAAGCATTGCGTACATCCCTGGCAAGTCCGGGTATTCCGCAACCATTGAGAACCTGCAAAGTAATCTCATTTCTTGAAATATCGGCAACATCAACGTTTTCTTCCTCCGGAACAGTTCGCAAAACCACTGTTAAACATATGAATAATATATTTAAAACAAAAAAAAAGTGATAATTATTTTTATTTTTTTCGAAAGTTTATATTTCATAAATATCGAATACTTTTTTCAACTTATGATAACTTTCTTCCATTTTTTCGGGAATCACTCGGGTTCTACCAAGTGTTGAGATAAAATTAGTATCACCCTTCCATCGTGGTACAATATGGATGTGCAAATGATCAGCTATTCCAGCTCCTGCAGCTTCTCCAATGTTCATTCCCACATTCATGCCATCTGGTGTATAGACTTCATTGAGAACCTTTTCACAGAGCTGTGTCATCTTCATCATTTCAAATAACTCGTCATCATTAAGTTCAGATAGTATAGATACATGTCTATAGGGTATGACCATCAGGTGAGCATTGTTGTAAGGATACAAATTCATTATGATATATGTATGCTCCCCTCGCTTGATGATCAGATGCTCTTCATCATCAGCTTTTGGTTTTGAGCAGAAGATACAACCCTTCTCCTTTTTACTAAGGATGTAATCGATTCGCCAGGGAGAGTAAAGTATATCCATCATTTATGGTTGTTCAGAAAATCCTTTTCAAGCACTGCCAGCTGCTCTTTGGAATTTACTCCAGCCACCTCGATAGGGTTTTGTGCTTTTACTGCTGCGATTGGTTTATCTTCCTTCCTTAAGATCTCGAGTGCATCTGTGAGATACATCTCTTTCTGTGCATTCTCAGTAGTTATCTTTGGTAACGTTGCAAAAAGCTCTTTTGCATCAAAGCAGAAAATTCCCGTGTTGATTTCGTGGATCTTTCGAATTTCTTCGGTTGCATCTTTATGCTCAATGATCTTTTCCACATATCCATCAGCATTTCTCACGATCCTGCCATAGCCAGTGGGATCCTTTAGGTCAACAGTCAGCACAGTGGCTGCAGCTTCTTTCTGTGTATGAACAGTAAGAAGAGTCTTAAGAGTTGCTTCTTTAAGAAGGGGGACATCCCCTGGTATAATGATTATCGAACCATCAAAATTTCTAAATAGAGGTTCAGTTACATAGACCGCATGACCAGTTCCGAGTTGCTCCTTTTGTTCAATATAATCTATATTTCTAAAATCCTTTAAGCAATTTTTAACTACCTCTTGTTTATAGCCGACAACGACTACAATCTTATTCGGATCGAATGTTTCTGCAGTGGTGACAACTCGTTCAATTAGGGATTTGCCTGCTAATGTATGTGCTACTTTGGGCAGATCGGACTTCATGCGAACGCCCTTACCTGCTGCCAATATAATGATCGATGTTTTCTTGTTCATAGAGCTCAATTTTGAAGCACTTTTTTTACGTCATCCAGTAGTTTGTCAAATTGTTTTGAGGACTGTGTGAAGTTGATATTGTTTGTATTGACCTGTAGTATCGGACATTCATCGTAGGATTGTATGAATTTATTATATGCTTTTGTGAGATTAGCCAGGTATTCGGGCTGGATATTCTTTTCAAAGGCTCGGTTCCTGTAATGAATGCGATCAATTATACGATCAAGGTCTGCATAGAGATATACTATTAAATCTGGTTGAACGAGTTTGTCATTCAGGATCGTGAATAATGTCTTATACATTGCCAGTTCTGCATCATTGAGTGTGAGGTCAGCAAAGATGCTGTCTTTCATGAACATGTAATCACTCACAATATTGGTTCTGAATGCATCAATCTGAAAATATTTCTTCATCTGTCTGTAACGGCTTAGTAGAAAGAACATCTGTGTCTGAAATGCTTTTCCGGCAATATCGTCATAGAATTCCAGTAAAAATGGGTTTTCTTCTACAACTTCGAGGATCAATTCTGCTTGCAGGTGGTTAGCTAATATTTTGGCAAGTGTGGTTTTACCCACTCCTATGACTCCTTCGATAACAATGTACTTATTTTTAATCTGTTCCATAAAGTGCTTCCATTGATTTATTTAATTCCGGATGTATAAAATCCGGTGCTATTTCTTTCATCAGACGAAGGTTGAACCTTCTGTTGAGTAATTCAGGATGGGGTACTTTCAAATCATTTTCTCTGATTACTTTATTCCCGTAGAAGAGAATATCCAGATCAATGCTCCTTGGTCCCCACTTTTCTATTCTTTCTCTGCCCATTTTTTGTTCGATTGCAAGTAGTTCATAGAGTAGTTCCTTTGCTTTTAATTCAGTCGATATTTTTATCACAGCATTCAGAAAGTTTGGTTGGTCAATTTTGCCTACTGGTTTTGTTTCGATTATCTTAGATCGGCTGAGTATCTCTGTAGTTCTCAACATAGCGATCTCTTCGATAGCCGTTTTGATATATCTATCTTTTTTCCCAAGATTTGAACCCAAACTGATAAAAGCAATTTCGAAGGCTACTCCTTATTTTTTCTTTCCCTTGTCATTTCAAGCTCCACATAATCGAGAGTTCCATTAATTGGAACTGCGACCTTACGGATCTTTAATTGAATCTTTTTAACGAGCTGGAACTCATCAAGAATTGCCATTATGATTTCATTTGCAAGTTTTTCCAGAAGGTGATATTTAAAATTTTCAACATGAGTTTTAACTACTTCAAAGATCTTAGTATAATCTATTGTGTCCTGCAGAGTTTTTATCTCAGTATCAAGCTGGGGATCACCGGATACAGTCACATCAATCGCAAATCTTTGACCCAGTGTGCGTTCGGCTTCATGCAGTCCATGATATCCGTAAAATATCATATTTTTTAATGTAATATCCATAGTTGATTCCTTTTCCTAAGCATTTTGATCATGCATAATGATACTCAGCATACGTGGCTGGATCATTGCTTTTTTCTTAATAACACCATCTATAAATTTCACTAACACAAAAGCAAGCACTATTGAGCAAACAGAGCAAAAAATTGAAATATTTTCAGAAAGACCAATTGCAATTTTGCAAATAAAGTACGTAGCGATCATACATATTACTGGTAAAATGAAAACGAGAAATGAACTCAATATTCTTGCTGATGGTAAAATTTCAAACTTGATTCTGTCTCCAACTTTTGCATTCAGTTCATTTTTGAGTGTAAGATTAGTGATATCTCCAGATTTTTGAAAGCAGAAGGATTTCAGTTTACAGGTATTGCAAGCTTCAGATTTGGAAAACTCAATGATGGCAATCCCATCTTTTATTTCGACAACTGTACCTACATCAGCAGGAGTGTCGTTTTCGGGATTCATATATTATTTGAAATGGTATCCTATTGAGATTTGATGAATAAAACCGAGTTCACCATAAGAATTTATAGCATAATCAAAGGTATAGTCTTTCCATAGAAATCCTGCTCCAAGTGAGATGCCTGACAGAAAATCAATATTTGAGCCAACATTCCAGTCCTTAGCATTTGAACGATATCCTGCCCTCACAATATATTTATCCTGAAATACAGTCTCAAAACCAATAGTTCCATAGAGTTTTCCGTGCATGGGTTTGCTTATATCAAGTGCAACTACACCATTGTTTAGCTTATAGGCAAAACCAGCAGTGAAAGTCATGGGTAGTTTCTCCTCCTCCTGATAAAATTTAGAAAGCTGCATGCCAAGATTTTTAGCAGAAACACCTATTTTTAGGTTTGGATTTGGTGATTGATGCAGAATGCATACATCGGCAGCAATTGCTTGAGATGAATATTCGTCAATTGTCTCGGAAATAACTTTCAGGTTGACTCCCCAGTTCAAGATCGGTGAGATATATTTCCCATAAGATACACCAAGCATCACATCGTAGGAGCCAAAGGTGCCGAGATCAACCATTTGCTGATTTTCATCGATTCCTGTCTTCGGAATACCGCCTACACCGATAAACTTGGAAAAAATTGCTAAGGTTGATGTTTCATTTAATGGGAGAGTATAACTTGCTGCTCCACCATTATAGCCTGCAAAATAATTCATATAAGTAGCATAGAGCAGCTTCTGCCTAACCAGTACAAGTCCAGCGGGATTCCAGAACGGAGCAAGGGCATCATTAGAGATCGCAGTGTAGGTATTCCCCATTCCTGCTCCACGCGCACCGATTGGTATATTCAAGAAATTATAGGCGGTAGTGCCAGCGTTCTCACTGATAGCAATGAGTTGTGAAGTTATCGTGATAAATATTACGACTAAAATAACTTTTTTCATAGCCTTATCTTTGTTTATGCTCATGTTGTTAGTTTCCAATCAGCACGCTGCTTTGTCAAATTTATTTCGTTACCATTTGCTGATAATGTATTCATCATGTCATTTTATTGACAGGTTCTTTTCTAAACCTGCAAATGTTTTTTATATATATTTGTTTTGTTTATTTCTTAAATAAGGAGTTTACATGAGTTTGATCGCATTACATTATGAACTCAAGGAAGAGATCGGAAGGGGGGCTTTTGGTCGAATTTTCAGAGTAGAGGATATCGCTACTAAGAAAATTTTTGCAATTAAGATCTTCGACAAGATCCCTCTTGAAGACATAAGAGAAAAGATGAATCCAAAGATCATGCGACAGATCACTAAGTTTTCTCATCCAAATCTCATAAAGATATTCGACTATGGAATTTATCAGAACAATCTATATCTCATATCAGAGTATTATACTAGCAGGAAATTGCACAGATTTCGCCTGACTAAAAAAAATAAGAAAGATTTCTTTCAGATCATTACCCAGGTATGCTACGCTCTTGATCATCTTCATTCACACAATATCATTCACAAAGACCTGAAATTGGATAATGTTTTATATCAGAAACACGAGGAAGGAATACATGTAAAAGTGTGTGATTATGGTTTCAACAAGATCATTTCACAGACAGAAGCGTACCCAGAAAGTGAAGTTATCAGTTTGCCCTATATAGCTCCAGAACTGCTACAGGGTTCTTATTTTAGTAAGAAAAGTGATTTCTATGCTCTGGGTGTAATGATGTACTATCTCACCGTTGGAACTTTCCCCTTCTCTCGCGAAGAAATCAAACTCATGTCTGAGAAAAAAATACCTAATATTATACCTCAATTCCCTTCAAAGATAAATCCTGCAGTAGATAAAAAACTTGAAGATCTCATTTTTCATCTAATTGAATTCAATCCTGACTTACGAATCAACAAAACCACTGAGATCATCAAGTATATCAACGAGATGCAAAAAGAGGTATTCCCCCTTTCAATGGAACCACCTCTGGTTGAGCAGATCAAGACTAAGCAGCTATACTTCCATGATTCAGATATTGATTCACTGCGTGGTCAGATCAATGAGATTAAGAATAAGACAGGACAGATTGTTTTTGTTACAGGAGAAAAGGGAGTAGGTAAAACTTCACTTCTGCAATACATCAAATGGTTCCTTTTATCAGAAAATTATCATGTTTTTTATTATAACTGCAACGATAACCATCGCGATCCATTCTTCATGCTTTGCAAGGAGATATTCATCTCGCAGGGAGAAAAGGGCAAACATATTTTTCAACAGGGTGCCTCTCAAAAATTATGTGAATTCATGTTTAAATCCGAAGAACAATCACTTAAGATAGTTGAAAATGAAATGGATCTCAGAAATGATTTTGATATAACCCGTGATTATATATACTGTTTTGCATCAACCAAACCGATTGTATACTTCATAACAAACATCGAAAAGGCAGACGAATCCACCATACATTTTCTAAATTTTCTGGCAAGGGATGTACAACAACACCCTTTAGTCCTTGTTATCAGTACCTTTAATCCATTCATCGCAGACCAGGTGAATATGGCAAAACGGATCCATATTGCTCCACTTAATAGGAATGAATGCTATAGTTTTTTGAAAGAAATCTTTGGATCAGATTGCCCGATCACTTTCATGGAAAAAATCTTTGCAATAACAAATGGAAATCAGCGATTTATTTTATATTTCATAACTCACCTCATTCAGGAAAAGGTAATTATTGATAAAAAGAATGAATGGTACTTCGACGCGAATATCTTTCAGGTTGATTTACCCCTAAATATAAGAAATGCCATTGATGAAAAGATAAAACTTATTCCCCAAGATATTAAAAAACTACTGGTCAAATTATCTTTGTTAAAAGTTCCACTCTCTATTGAAATAATCCGTTTCATGCTTGATTTGAAGGATTCAAAGGAGCTGTTCTTCTTTATAGAAAATGTGGAGAAACTCGATGTGCTGGTGAAAAATGAAGATTATATAGAGGATGGATATTACAAATTTGTCTATCCAGCGCTCAAGGCGAAACTAGCCGAGAATACAAGTCAGAGCCAGAAAATAAGTATCTCTAAAAGAGTAATCGAGTATTTTTCCGATAAAGAAGTTACCAAGCCACCTATTATCAGAGGTATCATCTGGCACTGTGAACAGGTTAAAGATTCATCCTCTCTCATAGATTATTATCTGAAACTTATCCATTCATATCTGAGACAAAAGAGTCTTATTGAAAGTTGGAATGCTTGTTATGAGGGCTTTCTCCAGCTAAAGGAGCTTCAGAATGATATAGAGACAAAATTGGTGCAAACCTATCTTAAAAGAATGTTAGAATTGGCAATCATTCTGAAAAAATGTGATATAAAAGGAGTCTTCTGCGAGAAGTATTCTGATGTGTTGAAAACCGATGGTGAACTTCTACTGCTTCATGCAAGATTCCTTGTGATATGCAGAAAATTCAAATTAGCAGAGGAGGAATTGGCATTTCTGAAAGAAAGTTCTTTTAAAATCAATAAGAATGACATCCTCCTTGCCGAACTTGAGCTCTATAATTATTCACTTCAAGCTGCAAGGAGTAAGAAGGTCTATAAAGAATTAAAGAAAGCAAAGCTCAACAATATCCAAACTATCAATTTTAATCTTTTTGCAGGTGATTATTATTACTCACAGGGCAAATATGAAAAAGCGGTTTCTGTACTTCTGAAAGCCAGTCAAATTGCTCAGTTGGAATCTAAATTTGCAAGATTGGGGCGCATTTACAAGGTGCTTGGAGATAGCTATAATATTATGAATGAGGTCGAACAAGCAATCAAATATTATGAAAAAGGCACTGCAATAAGTATGCGCGAAGGTGATATTCTCAACGTAGCAAATATTCTCTCTCACTGGGGATACCTTAACATTAAGCAAGGACGGCTCCATATGGGTTTGGATAGATCTAATGAAGCACTGGATTTCTTTAAGCAGATAAATTTTGCTTCGGGCATGGCAGAAGTTCACCTTAACCTCGCTCAGATACGCTTCAAACTCGGTAACTTCCGTTCTGCCGAAAAGCATTTTGACACTGCCCTTGAAATTGCACAAGAACTGAATTATACTCAGATGATGAATAAGATAAACAGCCGTGCATCATTCCTAAAATTAAGAATTTATACTCCTAAGAAGTTTCTGGACTTCCTCAAGACACAATATACGGAATTTTTCATCAATCATAAAATAGGGATTATTAATTCTTATCTGAAAAATTACTGCTTCTGGCTGGTCATTACTGGCAACGATGAAGAGCTCAAAGAGGTCTACCAACGTATCGAAGAACAAAAAGTAGATACTTCTCTTGAAAAAGAATTCATCCATCAATTGAAGGGTTGGATAGAAAGAAGTCAGGGCAATTTTTCAGAAGCGATCAGGCACTTCGAAAAAGCTCTGGCTTATGCAAAGCGAAATCAAAACGATTATGCACAAATGCTCGCATATTTTAATATTGCAGATACATATTATAAAGAAAATAATACAAAGCAGGCAGAGATAAATTGTGACCAGGCACGTGCACTTGCAGATGATAACTCCTTTTCCAGATGGATAAATTATGCTCGTGTGCTTGAAGCAAAATTCCTTCTTAAGAAAGCAAATGCAAACCTTCGTCCAATCATAAGAAAACTCCTCAAAGCAGAAACAGAAGCAAAACATATGAAAGACTGGTACCTGCGATGTGAGAGCTTACTTCTTATCTCCTTGATTTATCGCATCCTTCATCTTAAAAGACTCGAATATAAGTTTCGTACACGTTTCAATAGGAAACTCAACGTTATACTTCGCGGACTATCTGATAAAGATCAGGAACGACTAAAAAAATCTTTCAATGTTGATGCTCTATCTTCACAATCTGCTATTCGTAAGATCATTGAACCTCGAATCAATGTATCCCCAACCAAGCTGCAGCATTACTTCTTTGATCTTCTCAATCTCTCAAGTGTGAATCAGATTCGTTTCTACCTGAAAAAATATATTAAAGAAGTTATTGGAATCGATAAATTTGGTATTGTTCTCTACGAGAATAAAGAATCAGCAAGAGATTTTTGGGTGAGCAGCAAATTTAAAGAAAATGAACTTTCAAGCAAACATCAGAAGTATTTTGATATCCTTCGTACGGAACTTATTCCTCAATATTATACAATCAATAATCAGCATTTTTGTCTTGTACCTCTGACGCTGAAGAATGAACTAGAGGGTTTCGTTATCCTTTCAGATTGGGGAGAATATCCTTTCACAAAATCTGAGAAGCTCATTATCAAACTATCAGGATTTTATTTAACCATTATCCTGAAAAAGGTCGGTGAATATGAAGAGGTGTATCAACAGCGGGAGCAGTTATCAAATCTCATCACCATCAGCAGAGATATTTTGCAGATCATGGATATTGAGTTTCTGATGAATCAGATCACACTTAATGCAATAAAACTTTCTGGGGCTAAACGAGGTTTCTTTATCAGTTTAGACGAGAATAAGAATTTTGTCTTTAATGTTGCGCTGCTGGAAACCGGTGAGAAGATCGATAAGAACAATCTCAAGATAAGCAAGACCGTACTCAAGGATGTGTACGAAACCAAAGTTGCTGTAAGTACGATCGATGCTTTTGGAGAGCCGCGGTTTACAAATTCAGAGAGCATACATCGCCATAATCTTCACTCCATATTTTGCGCTCCGCTTAATGTACATAATGAGGTTTTTGGCTTTATATACCTTGATAATATGGGAGCACAGAACAAGACTATTCGCTTTAATAGTAAATTGCTCGAAATTTTTATTCTAATGGCTGAAACAGCGATCAAGAATTCCCTTGATTATGAAAAATTGAGCATTGCCAATCAAGAACTCCTCAAACTCGATCAGGAACGGGCTCAGTTCATGAACATGTCATCTCATGAATTCAACACTCCCATTCAAACTCTTCGGGGGTATCTCGAAATTCTTAAAGATAAGGATACTCCGGAGAAAGTCCGAAACAATACTATCAAGATCATGGAAAAGAATATCGATCGACTGCTCTTTGCTATCAATAATATCATGCAGATGAATGCCCTGGATTCCAAAGGGGGAATCACTTTTGATCAGGAGTCTCTAAGCATTAAAGACATACTTAAAATCGTTTACGAAGAAACTCTGGTCTTTGCAGAAAAGAGAAAGCAGAAACTTACACTTTCCATTGCAGATGGACTTAAATCTGTCAGCGCAGAGAGTATCACGCTTATCAATGCGATCAAAAATCTTGTACTTAATGCCATAAAATTTACAGAAGATTATGGCGAGATAACGATTGGCGCACGAAAATCACGCTACCGAAAAGAAGAGATAAATAATAAAGAATCTGTGGTCATATTTGTGAAAGACAATGGTATTGGTATCCCGTCGTATGAGCTGGATAATATCTTTAAGGAATTCTATGAAGTTGCGGATATTAAAGCACATCATTCAGGATTGACAGAATTCAAATCATCAGGTCTTGGACTCGGGCTTCCTATAACAAAAACCATTATAGAATTATACGGAGGTAAAATGTGGGTCAAAAGTGTCAAGGGGGAGGGCTCAACCTTCTTCATTGCATTACCTTTTGCGCAAAGACAACGAAGCAGGAAAGGTGATAGAAGTAATGGTTAATGCGAAAAAACCTACTGTAAAAGATCTTAAGTACAACTTTACACAGATCCTTTCGGATCCTGAATCCGTCCTGATTATCCTACCCTCAGATATTAACGAGTTCATCGCATCGGTGTGGAGTATGAAAATATTTAAACAGAAGTTCAAAACGACAACATTCCTGTTGAAAAATGATGAATGGAAATTCTTTCCCGAGCTTCTTTTCCAGAATACAAACTTTAATTTTCTCCCCTACAAGCACCTTGACAATTACCTACAGCAACATGATGAAAGTCTTGTCGTATTTCTTACTGCCAGTCCAGACAAATCCTTGCTTGAAAAACTTAAGAAAAAACACTACACCCTCGCCGGAATGAATACTAGTAAGTGTATCGAGAAATTACAAGTAATAATCAACGTAAAAACTGAATATTCTTGCGCTCAGAACTTATTTAATTTCGCATGTCAGCTATGTAATATCAAGGTCGGCTTTATGGAATATGTGCACACAGTTTCCGTTAAACAAAACCAGGCAAGTGGAGAACAGATTGCTGCTATAGATATTTCCAAGGGCATACATGGGACGCGATTTCTGAGAAAACATATCTTTGCAATGATCGATATCCTCAAAAGTAAGGGATATTCCCGCATTATTCTGATCGATACCAATAGTAAATATTATAAGAAGTTAGAGAAGAGAATCTCTCAGAAGGTGCAGACAATACTTACGGATGAATGGCATGTTCTATTTGACTCTCTTATAAATTTCACTATACTGATATCACACAATTCGCAGATCGCTCACCTGGCTCAACTTACTAAGCTTCCTTCATATATCTTCATGATGCCTTATGAGCATAAACATATTTTTGGGATGATTTCTCAAGTTCGCGTATTCATCACAAGCTTTGGTGCACTTTCTGTGAAGCAATTAGAGAAACAACTGGAACGATTGGAGTAAAAAAATTTATTGACATCACAAAAATAGCACCCTAACCTACATTTCAAAATTTTAAACAGAATAATTTTATATTATCAAGAGGAACATGATCTTTAGGAAACACAAGAATGACTTTATTTCAAAAATCGAAGAACTCAAAGAGTATATCAAACTGACACCTCGTGAACAAAAGCAACTAAAAAAAGTTACAGAACGCCACCCTATGCTGATCTCGAAATTCTACCTATCCCTCATAGATTTCTCTGATCCTAACGATCCACTCAGAAAGATGGTGATTCCATCTGCCGCAGAACTCGATATTTCCGGAACCTATGATACAAGCGGTGAATCGGTGAACACAAAGCTATCAGGCTTGCAGCATAAGTACGACCAGACTGCCCTCATCCTTTCTACTAACAGATGTGCATCCTACTGCAGATTCTGCTTTCGCAAACGTCTGGTCGGATTGATAAGTAAGGAAGTTATTCGTCACTTCAGTCATGCTGTGGATTATATAAAAAATCACCCGGAAATCAATAATGTGCTTATCAGCGGCGGAGATCCATTCATGCTTTCCACAGAGATCATAGGAACTTTTATCGAATTACTCGCTCCCATCAAGCATCTTCAATTCATTCGTTTTGGAACTAAAACTCCAGTTTATTATCCCAAAAGGTTTCTTGAAGATAAGTCTCTGTTTGAAATTTTAAACAAATTTTCTAAGGATAAACTTCAGATTTACGTGGTAACACAGATCGATCATGCACGTGAGATAACTTCTGAGTTGAAGGAAGTTGTACGCCGGCTTCTGAAAGCTGGAGTGATAGCAAATAATCAGACTGTGTTTATGCGGGGAGTGAACGATGATCCGAATGTACTTGCGGAACTCATGAAGAAGCTTGTAGCAACAGGCATCACTCCCTATTACCTTTTCCAGTGCAGACCTGTTAAAAGGGTAAAAAAGCATTTCCAGATCCCGCTGGCTCAGGGTATTCAGATTGTGAATCGAGCAAAAGCACAATTAGATGGACACAGTAAGCGTTTTCATTATGTAATGTCACATAAGCTGGGTAAGATAGAGATCGTGGGCATACGCGGTGATGAAATATTCTTCTGCTTCCATCAGGCAAAGGACTCATCGAAGACCGGCAAGCTATTCTCACGCAAACTGAATCCCACCGGAACATGGCTGGATGATTTTAATAATGATAAAAACAAGGAGTCAACATGATAAGTAATGATGAAATGGTATTGGCAGTGTTTGATGATAAGATAGAGGCAGAATTACTTGAAGGACTGCTGAAAAATGCAAACATTGAATGCTATATCGTATCTGATGACGTTGATGGCTTGATGCCCCAGCTTCAAATCACCGAAGGTGTGGGTGTTGTAATTAATAAAGCTGATAAGGAAGAAGCGATGGAGATTCTGGAGAGTGTAAAGGAGGAGAAGGAGTAATCCATTCTTGTTGCCAAACTCTATTAATCTCATTTTACCAATCCCCAGCTTGATAACGATCTTAAATTTATAGTATCAAATCGGATGTGAATCAAAAATTTAAAAAATTTACCTATCAATTATATTTATACGGTTTGTCTTTGCACAACTCCAAGCAAACCTTCAAACCTTTCATAGTGTAAAACTACTTTATCAAATATTCCTTTTCAAGAACGATTTCCAGTGCTTCTTCCTTATCAGGTTTCTGAATTATTAACTCCAATTCTTTAACATCGGTAGCAAATCTCATAATATATAATTCTCCAGTTGTGATATCACTGGTTGGATATCCATTTACTTCTAGGATAATATCATCCAGCTCTATCCCTGCTTTATCAGCGGGTGATCCCTCCCAAATCCCTACAATTTTGAAAGAACCATCATCAAGTTTTTTAACATTTATACCAGTTGAAAATAGTATATCTTTTGAGGAATGTTCAACTTCTTTCATCAGTACTTTTCTATTTGGGAAATCGAGGGTAATAATAAATTGTTCCAGAAAATCCTTGCCGAGAAGCGCACTGTTATTGAACGGAAAATTTGCGAAAATAATCCCCACATCGTTAAAGACCATATCGCCAACCAATAGCTCCGGACATTGATAAAGATAATTCTCGTTTGATTCAACAAAGGGCCATTTTGCGAAATATCCAAAACATGGAATGAGTTTATCTTGCTCTTCTTGAGGTAATTGTGGAACAAAAGAGATAGGCAGCACAATTCCATAATGCAATCCGGTATCGATCCTGCCCATGATTGGAAAATAGTTACTTATCTGCATCTGCACGCTGGGATGGTACGGCATCAATATCTCCATATCAAGCAGGTGCTCATGTTTTGTATGTGCAATGAGTGGAATATCATTATTTTCAAATTTAAGTTCGTTTTTTGTATAATCAATGGTGGTTCGATAAAATCTGATAAAGTCAGGTCCGATCATTCCCTCGAGTTCATCATTACCAATTTCGAATGTTTTCTTGAAATCCATCACTGTCAGGTTGAAATCCTTTACTGTAAGCCCACATGTTTCTATTGAATCCGTTCTTGATATGTACATTGTCTGCATCGGAGTTACCATCGAGTCAATTGCAAGCCCGAACTTCTTTGATAACTCCCATCCAATCATAGTATTACCTGCAGTATCAAAAACAAAGGTAAGTTCCTCTTCACAATTATTTATCTTTACTGGCACTTCAATTACATGTGATCGCGTTAGATTGAAATGATATGATACTGATGAAATAGGTTCAGGTATACCTCCCCTCAATTTTTCGATAAACTCGATCTGTGCACGGAGTTTACAAGTCGATAAAATCGAAATTACAACGAGTAGCAGCAGTGCAAATTTTTTCTTCATAGTTATTAAATATCCTTTATGATTCTTTTTGTATCAATTTCCAAAATGCTTTGTATAATTTTTCACTTTCTTCATCGATTGGTATATTTTTTATTAATTCTCCCAGAAAGGAGATTCCTTCAAGTATCGAATGCATCATTCGTGCAAGTGTTGCGGGATTGATATCATCTCGAATTGTATTCTCAGCTTGCAATTCAGTAAATATTTCTGTAAGTTTCTCCTGTGTTTTGTTAAAGTCCCGAGATATTCGAGATTTATAGGATTCGTTCATTCTGCTCATTAGAAGAATGAACATATCATAACTATACGGTAGGTTTGTTACTTCATCATCAAGCAGGATTTTTTCAACATGCATAAAAGTAGCAATCGAAGAAAACAAATTGTGAATTTTTTCCTTATTCGTTCTGCTTTGAGTAATATTATGCTGTGACCACTGCGTCATGCGATTAGTGAAATGATCAAAAATTGCTTCGATCAATGTATCTTTGTTATTGAAATAATGATAGATTGCTGGTTTACTGATACCTACCTCTTGTGCTATTTCATTCATTGATGTTTCTTTGAAGCCCTTTGAAAGAAAGAGCTTCAACGCAGTTTGAATAATATGCTGTTTAGTGTCCATGCGACTCCTTACTTACCGGTAGGTATAGATGCGAAATTATTTGTCAAATTTATTTTTTATAAAAAATGGGATACACATTCGTGAATCCCATTAAGTAAATTTTTTATTCTTTGACTATAATTCAGGCATCTTTCCACTGGGAAGCCATTTTTCATACAGTTTCTTTAATATTCCATCCTTATACAATTCCAAAAGTGCATCCTGCCATTGCTTGACAATATTCTGGTCAGTATCCTTTGAGATTGCAATGAAGAAATCACCGGAGCTGACTGTGTAAACTGGCTCAAGATCATCAATGGTATAACCTGCCTGATTAGCAATTTCGGGAATTGTGATATCAGTAAATATCGAGAGATCAACCTCTCCTTCAACAAGTTGTCGCACATTCCCTTTTGGATCGGGTGAACTTACTAGGTTTGTAAAACCTTCATTTTTAAGATCCTGTTCCGAGAACCATGCTGAACACGTGGCTATCTTCCCCACTTTCTTAGCATCTTCCATACTGTTTATTTTTATGTTTGAACCTTTCTTAGCATAGAAAATCGTGTGATTTGATCCGATGGGACCTACCCACTGGAACAGATCATCGCGGAGAGGTGTTCTCTTCATCGTATAGAGTATGAAACTTGGACTAGAAAGACAAAGATTATATCCGTTCTCCCAGGAGGATAATCTAATATTATCTGGAATATCCAATCGTTGCAGAATTTCTCTGACCACTTCTGTACCATAGCCAGTAATCTTTCCATCCTTAATGAAACTGAGGGGAGGATAATCCTCTGTGAAAATCTGAATAATACCCGGAGGAACATCATTTGGTAACCATTTTGTAAATATTGCATCAAAGGTTCCGTCCATCTTTAATCCATTCAAGGTCTCCTGCCATGCGTCGATGACCTCATCAGATGTAGTTTTGGAGAAAGCGATAAATTCAAATTTAGAAGAGATGAGCACTGTTTTTACGACATCAGATTCATTAAGTCCAAGCTTAGCGAGTTCATTACGCATTACAAGATTTGAACATGGAAAAAGCTGAATCTCCCCACTAACAAGTTTTGGAAGTACATCCTGTATTGAGTTATATTCAACAAGATTGTTGAAGCCCTTTTCTTTCAGGATGCTTGTACTTGCATAATCCTTTAAAACTGCGATTGAGGGTGCTTTCTTTGCATCTTCAAGAGATGCAAAATGCATATCACAGTGCTTTGATTTGTACAGATACACAGCTACTGTACTGATGGGTCCAACCCATTTAAAAAGATCCTTCCGCTCCGCAGTAAGACAGGTTGAAAAGAGCACTACATTGGGTTCGTTTAATAATTTTTGATAGGCATCTGACCATGGAAGAAGAGTTATTTCATTCTGACAGCCCAGATTATTCATGATCTCTTTAACAACTTCAACAGATTGACCTGTTAGTACTCCATCTTTCATGAAATTTAAGGGTGGAAATTTTTCGGTGTAGATATTCAGACCACTCATTTCAACTAAGCCATTAGCATCTAAAGTAGAGATTATTACTAAAAAAAAGATGCATAGTAGAATCGTAATTTTTTTCATATATTTCTCCTGAATTTTTTTTGTTCTTTTATTATTTATTTTAATTCATATAATTTGATAAAAAACCTATCAATTTAATTTATTTTCATAAAAATTAACAAGTAGGTATAGTGGAATAGATGGTGGACTATGCACTAATATAATGATATTTAACCAATAAAATTTGACACGTGATTCAGTAACCTAAAATTTTCACAAAATTATACGTTTTTCATGTAATATATTAAGGAGTTTTCATGCCATTTATTTCAAATACTGATGAACAGCGTTTGCAAATGCTGAAGGATATCGGCGTGACATCTTTTAAGGATTTACTTAGTGGTATTCCCGAGGATTTAGTACTCACAGAACCACTTCATTTGAATGAACCGCTTTCTGAGCTGGAGATAACAAGAAGAGTTAAAGAAATTTCTTCGAGAAATATCAATACCTCTGAAGTCGTATCATTTCTTGGTGCAGGAATTTATGATCACTTTGTTCCTGCAGCGGTGGGATATGTTATTGGTCGTCCGGAATTTTACTCTGCTTACACTCCCTATCAAGCTGAGGTAAGCCAGGGAACCCTTCAATTTATTTACGAATATCAAACTTTGATTTGTGAATTAACCGGAATGGATGCATCAAATGCGTCGATGTATGATGGTGCAACTGCATGTGCAGAAGCAATTTTGCTCGCACTTCGTCATAATAAGAAGAAAAAAGTGCTCATATCAAGTTTACTGCATCCGCATTACAAAGAAGTGATCGAAACCTATATCACCCCCCTCGAACCTGAGATCGTGTATATTCCTCAGAAAAATGGCAGGATTGATCTTGAAGTGCTTCAAAAAGAAATGTCTGATGATGTCTCTGCAGCATTGATTCCCTCCCCAAATTTTCTTGGTGTGATAGAAGATCTCGAATCTATTGAAACAATTATTCATGAGAACAAACGTGCACTTTTCATTGTCTCTACAGATCCCCTCTCTCTTATGCTTTTCAATCCTCCGGGTAAATACAATGCTGATGTTGTTGTTGGGGAGGGTCAGGTACTTGGTAATAAGCAAAATCTTGGCGGACCTCTTTTTGGATTTTTTGCAGTGAATCAGAAACTTGTCAGAAAAATGCCAGGAAGGATTGTTGGCGCAACGGTCGACACAAATGGGCAGAAGGGATATGTGCTCACTTTGCAAGCACGGGAACAGCATATTCGTAGAGATAAAGCAACGTCAAATATCTGTACAAATCAATCATTATGCGCACTTGCAGCTACAGTGTATATGGTATTGATGGGAAAGAGGGGACTTCGGGCAGTAGCTGAACAATCAACAATAAAAGCTCATTATCTCCATGATAGAATTTGCCAACTAGATGGTTTTGAGCCAGCCAACACCTCTCCCTTCTTCAAAGAATTCGCAGTACAAACACCAATTCCTCCTGATAAGATTATATCTAAGATGAAGAAGAAAGGTTATTTCGCAGGTATCGATATCTCAAAATATGGTTATGATAATCAACTTCTTATTGCAGTGACTGAAAAGAGATCAAAAGCGGAGCTTGATGCTTTTGTTCATGAACTTGAAAACATGGTGAAGGAGGTGTAATATGGCGACAAAAACAATATTTGAAAAAAGCGTACCAAACAGAAAAGGATATACACTTCCAAAATGTAAAATTGAAATGAAAATTAATTCACTTTTTCCAGAAAAATTACTCAGAAAAGACATACCTCGAATTCCAGAGGTGAGTGAACTCGACACCCTTCGTCATTATATCGAAATCTCAGATAAGAACCATTTCATTGAAAAAGGATTCTATCCTTTGGGCTCCTGCACTATGAAGTATAATCCTAAGATTAATGATATAGTCAACATAATTGAAGGTTGTACAGACCTACATCCAATGCAACCTGAAGATACGATACAGGGCGCACTTGAGATCATGTATGACCTTCAGAATGACCTGAAAGAAATCTCTGGTATGTCTGCTGTATCATTGCAACCTGTTGCAGGTGCTCATGGTGAATTCACCGGCGTTAATATTATTTATAACTATCACAAGAATAAAGGACAGTATAGATCAAAAATCATCATGCCGGATTCCTCGCACGGAACGAATCCTGCAACGTCAGCATTGCATGGAATGGAAGTAGTTGAGATCAAATCCAATGCTCAAGGAAAAGTCGACATCGATACCCTAAAAGAAGTGCTTGATGACGATGTTGCTGGATTCATGCTTACCAACCCAAATACCCTTGGTGTGTTTGAAACAGAGGTAAAAGAAATCGCAGACTTAATACATTCCGTTGATGCCTTGATGTATATGGATGGTGCCAATCTTAATGCAATGCTTGGATATATCAGACCAGGGGATATGGGTTTTGACATTGTACACTTCAATCTTCATAAGACCTTTTCAACTCCACATGGCGGGGGTGGACCCGGTGCAGGTGGCATTGGTGTAAGTGATAAGGTCAAGGACTACCTGCCAGTACCAATAGTGAAACACAGTGAAGATGGATTCTATCTTGAATATAATCTTAAACATACGATTGGGAGAGTGCATTCATTTTTCGGGAACTTTGCAGTGATGGTACGCGCTTATATCTATATAAAAATGCTGGGATCGATTGGATTAAGACGAGTTGCTGAAAATGCAGTCATCAATGCTAATTATCTTATGAAGAAATTACTTCCTGAATATCCTGTTCCCTACCAGAATAACATCATGCATGAATTTGTCGCCTGCGGAGAGAAGTTCAAAGAGTACGATGTAAAAACACTTGATATTGCAAAACGACTCCTCGATTATGGCTATCATGCGCCAACCATATATTTCCCGCTTATTGTTCATGAAGCACTTATGATCGAGCCAACTGAAACCGAGAGTAAGGAAACACTCGATTCATTTGCAGAAGTGATGCATAAGATCGCAGATGAAGCGAAACGAAATCCCGAGCTTCTTAAAAATGCTCCACAAAAAACACCTGTCACCAGACTTGACGAAACGAATGCAATTAAAAATCTAAACATAAAATATCCATTTAATGAGTAACCATGAAATATCAGATCAACACTCCACAATGTGATGCCTGTGCATGTTGCGCATCGGTATGTCCTCAGGAAGCCATAAGAGTCACCGAGCAATATGCGTATATCATTCTCGATAAATGCATCGGTTGTGGAAAATGCAAGATCGTCTGCCCTATCTCTGCTGTTAATGAGGTGCTAGATGATTAAAGATTTCTATGATATTGTTGTAGTTGGTAGTGGACCAGCAGGAACCATGACAGCTCTTTATGCAGCAAAGAATGGAGTATCTGTACTTATCCTCGAAAGAGATCGGGAAGTAGGGATTCCCGTACGATGTGCCGAGGGCATTTCTCATCGGGGTTTGACCAGATTCTTTGATCCTGACGACCGCTGGATCTCACAAAAAATCGATGGTGCAAAACTCTATGCACCAAATGGTCAGTACTGTACTATGACAGCAGGCGCTGTGGGCAAAGGTTTTATTCTTGAGCGAAGACTTTTTGACGCTTTCTTATGTGAACAAGCAGTCAAAGAAGGGGCAGAAATCCTTACAAAAGCTGATGTTCACGATCTCCTTATAAATAATGGTAAAATTACCGGTGTAAAATTCTCATATCTTGGTGATGAAAGATCTGTACGGTCTCACATTGTAGTTGGTGCTGATGGGCCTGAATCACGCATAGGTAAGCTTGCTGGCATAAATACTACCCTTACACTTGAAGACATAGAATCAGCAGTACAATATCTCATCACTGATATAGACATTGAAGAAAAATTCACTCATTTCTACTTCAGTAATGAAATAGCTCCAGGCGGGTATGTATGGGTATTTCCAAAGAGTGAACATTCAGCTAACGTTGGCATAGGGATTCGGCAAGATAAGACAAATGGAAGAAATGCCAAATCCTATCTTGATGAATTTGTAGCTACATATTTTCCTGGCAGCAAGACAATTGCCTTTATTACTGGAGCAGTTCCTACAGCAAAGACCCTACCAGAGATCACTAGAGATAACCTCATGCTTGTTGGTGATGCAGCACGACAGCTAAATCCGGTTACCGGTGGTGGACTGAGCAATATTCTCGTCGCCGGATATCTTGCTGGAACTGTCGCTGCAGAAGCTGTGAAGAAAAATGATTTCTCACATAAATCCCTGGGGAAATATCATAAGCAATGGATGAAAGAGAAAGGAAATCACCAGAAAGTGCACTACAAACTCAAGCAGGTTTTCTTCGATTTTTCTGATGATGAACTTAATGAGATCGTTGGCTTGCTCGCTGAGATCCCTGAAGATAAACTAACTATATATCAATTATTTAAAACAGCTGTGCGAAATAAGCCATCGCTTCTTAAAGAATTAATTAAGATTTATCTCTAATTTATATTTGACATAAAAATGGTAGTCTGATTTTGTCGTTATCAATAGGGGTGCTCTTGTGAGCTGAGAACATACCCTTGAACCTGATCCAGATAATGCTGGCGTAGGAAAAGTTCACCGAGCATCCTTTGATGGTCGGTTTTTTTATTTGAAAGGAAAAAATGAAGAGAAATTTATTTGATATTGGATTGTATTTCATCATCGACGGGATGTATACTAAAAAATTTGAGTACTATACTGATATGGCAGTTCGTAACCACGTCAGTACTATACAATACAGAGATAAAGATGCAGTTATCCCTGACATGATAGAGAACACAAAAAAGATGAAGTCCTTAACAGAGAATACTTCAACTGCATTAATTGTTAACGATATTATTGAAGTAGCAAAAGAATCTGATGCAGATGGCATACATGTGGGCCAAAGTGATGAGCATTACAAAACCGTGAGAAAGCATCTTCCTGATAAAATTATTGGTGTAAGCACAATGACCCTCGAGGAATCATTGGAAGCACAAAACCTCGGGGCTGATTATCTTGGTGTGGGACCTGTATTTGTAACTCAAACCAAACCGGACACTCCCCCACCAACTGGACTGAAAAAACTAAAAGAGATCGTAGAAAGTACTCATGTTCCGATAATTGCAATAGGTGGAATTAATAAAAACAATCTGGTTTCTGTTCTGGAAACAGGAGTTCATGGAATTGCAATTATCTCCGCAATCCTGACCGCAAATGATCCTGAGAAAGAAATTCAGACTATACAGCAGATTATAAAACACTATAAGGAGAAACGAGGATAATATGAATGAAATAACCTTACCAGTATTTCAGCTCGTTAAGAAGATCAGAAAGGAAAAACCTCTTGTTCACCACATCACTAATTGGGTAACCATTGCGGACTGTGCAAATATCACACGCTTGATAGGCGGACTTCCTATAATGGCGCATGCACCTGAAGAAGTTGCAGATATGGTTAATCTTTCCAATGCGCTGGTTTTAAACATTGGCACGCTTACTTCAGAACTCATAGATTCAATGAAGATTGCTGCATGTGCAGCAAATAAAAAAGGAATTCCGGTAGTTCTTGATGCTGTGGGTGTGGGTGCAACTCCTTTCAGGGATAAGAAGGCTTTCGAACTTCTTGAGGAATGTCATGTTACTATAATCAAAGGTAATGCATCAGAAATAAGTAAACTCGCAGGTGAAGATGTCGTCACGAAAGGTGTAGAAGCAACCGATGTGCAGCTCGATTTGGTAAATGTAGCTCAGAAGCTGTCCAAAGAAAGAAAAGCAACAGTCGTTATTACTGCTCCAGAAGATATTATTGCGAATAACGCTGATGTATATATCGTAAAGAATGGTGATCCTTTGATGGGCGCGATCGTGGGAACAGGATGCATGGCTGCATCCATCTTAGGATGTTTTTGCGCAGTTGAGAAAGATCTCGGAAAAGCTTGCACAGCAGCACTTTCTGCTTACGGTATTGCAGCTGAAGTTGCTGCAAAGGAAGCTCGAACTCCTTTCAAATTCAAAGAAAAGTTCTTCGACGAAGTATTTAAACTTTCAGAGGTCTCCGATTGGATGCAGAAAATTGTTGCGGTATAGCAAATCAATATGAGCACTAAATGTATAACTATTTATGTAGGAAGGCACAATGACACTATTAGAAAGAACTAAAAATAGAGAGATTACAAAAGCGATTCAAATCGTTGCAGAGCAGGAAAAATGTAGTCCAGAATGGCTAAGAAAAAAGGTTGCTTCTGGACATGTTGTAATCCCCCAGAACATTAATCGTTCCTTTGAACCAATGGGCATTGGTGATAAACTAAAAGTGAAGATTAATGCTAACATCGGAACTTCACCCGATCATCATGATCTTAAAGAAGAACTCGAAAAGCTTAAAGTTGCTGTTGCCTACGGTGCAGACAGCGTAATGGATCTTTCAACAGGTGGTGACCTTTCGGCAATTCGAAAAGCAATTCTTAAACAATCGCCAGTTATGGTCGGCACTGTACCAATCTACCAGGTTGCAGCAGAACTTCTCGATAAAGAAAAAGATATCACTCAAATGACAGTTGACCATTTATTTGATTCAATAGAAAAACAATGTGAAGAAGGTGTTGATTATATTACTGTACATTGCGGAGTGACGCAAAAAGCAATTGATGCTCTGAGAACCCAGCCACGTTTACTCGGTGTTGTGAGTCGTGGTGGTTCGCTTCTTATGAAATGGATGAGAATTCATAAAAAGGAGAATCCACTGTATGAGTATTACGATAGACTGCTTGATATCGCTTATAAATATGATGTCACACTCAGTCTTGGAGATGGTTTACGTCCGGGGTGCCTTGCAGATGCAACAGATGCTGGTCAGATACAGGAACTTATTACACTTGGAGAGCTTCAACAGCGCGCACATAAGAAAAATGTACAATCTATGATCGAAGGTCCGGGGCATGTTCCACTGAATCAGATCGAAGCAAATATGCGTATTCAGAAAACACTCTGTCATGGTGCACCATTCTATGTACTTGGACCAATCACTACAGACATTGCACCGGGTTATGATCACATCACGAGTGCAATTGGTGGTACCCTCGCTGCATACTATGGTGCTAACTTTCTATGCTACGTAACTCCGTCAGAGCATCTGTGTTTACCAAATATTGATGATGTTCGAGAAGGGGTAGTCGCAGCAAAAATAGCTGCTCACTCCGCCGACATTGCACTTGGAGTTCCTGGAAGTATGGAGCAGGATAATAAAATATCTGAATGCAGAAGTACACTGAATTGGGATGAGCTTTATGAAACAGCACTGGATCCGATTCTTGCGAAAAAACGCAGAAACGAGAGTGAAGATTTCTCAGAAGACGTGTGTACAATGTGCGGTAAACTTTGTGCGATCAAGACGTTGAAGAGTTAAAAGGTTAGAAAGTTTAAAGGTTGTAAGGTTTGAAGGTTGAAAGGTCAAAAACTAAAATCTAAGAAGGTTTTTATCAAAATAACCCATGTATGGAAAGAGATACAATGAGTACATTTAAGAGTATTAAGGAGATTGATGTGTGGAATGATGCGATTGAATATGCAGTAAAAATTTATAATGTAACGAGTTATGATTCGTTCAAAAATGACTTTGCCTTAAAAGATCAGCTTCGCAGAAGTGCTTTATCCATTTCTTCTAACATAGCTGAAGGTTTTGAAAGAGAAACAACAAAAGAGTTTACCAGGTTCTTATATATCGCAAAAGGTTCATGCGGTGAATCGAGATCTCAATTATACCTTTCATATAAAATCAACTTCTTACCAAGTAAAGATTTTGATACACTTTATTAAACATCGAAAAAATTATCGGGGCAAATACAATCATTAATTAACTACTTAAAAGAATCACTATGAGAAAAACCTTCAAACCTTCAAACCTTACAACCTTTAAACCATATTGTTTAACAATCGCAGCCAGTGACACATCTGGTGGAGCTGGTATTCAACGAGATTTGAAAACCTTTCATGATATTGGAGTAAGAGGGATATCAGTTATTACTGGAATTACTGCCCAAACCGATGAAAAAGTATATTTTGCAGAAGCACTTGATGAGACTACAGTTGATATCCAATGTAACACACTCTTTGAGAATCATGAAATTTCAGCAGTAAAGATAGGTGTTGTATTCAATCGTAAGATCATGGATAAAATTACTCATTATCTTGAGAAGTATCTTTTAAATCATATTGTAATTGATCCAATTATTCATGCCAGTAATGCCTATACTTTTCTGAATGAAAAGGATTTTATCCATCTGAGAGACACTTTCCTGAAAAAAGCAACCCTCATCACTCCAAATATTCCCGAGCTTGAGAGATTGAGTGATATGCCCGTTAGAAATGAACAGCAGTTAATCAAAGCTGCTAATTTTCTTTCTGAAAAATATGATTCATATGTGTTTGTCAAGGGAGGGCATTTATTCATTGCTAATGAGGTAAATGATTATCTTATAAGGAAAAACACAACCGAGTGTTTTTCTTCTATAAATAAACATCTTTCGGACGTACATGGCACAGGATGTCTGATTTCCTCTGCTATAACTGCGTATCTTGCCTGCGGAGATAACATCAATGATGCTATCAAAAAAGCAAAGGAATATTTCTATTCTGTACTTCCTTAATGATACCTACAAAACTTCAAATATTTGACAAATATTTCATGCCTTGCCTGATGAACATGATGGCTCAAGAGATCAAACCAATAAGAAAAAATGAAGTCAACAGGAAATTAGTTCATTTATTTGCGATCATCATTCCTGTACTCTATTATTTTGTTATCAAGAACCAGATAATAGCAATAGCTATACTACTTCCTTTTGCCGTCGGATCAGTAGTATGGGATTTAGCCCGCATCGATAATCCAAAATATCGACATAAATTCTTAAAACTCTTCGGTGCTCATCTTAGAGATTCCGAAGTAAGAGGACTTACTGGAGGTTCTTATCTTCTAACTTCATCGTTAGTTACAATTGCTGTATTTACAAAAGAGATCGCTTTTCTCTCTATCTCTTACTTAGTTATCGGTGACACATTTGCTGCACTGTTCGGACAATCTCTTGGTCGCAGAAAATTCAAAAATTCAGAAAAGTCTCTTGAAGGATTTATTGGTGCGTTCGTTAGCTGTGTGATCTTCGGTTTGATCTCTTATTTCTGGTTCATGAAAAGCGTATTTGCCTTCAACAGCTCCAATCCTGATCTTGCAGTAGTTATGATCATTGCTGGAGCCCTGGTCGGATCAATAGTTGAATCCTCGAATCTGCGTATTAATGACAATATAAGTATTCCAATCTTATCTGGTCTTTCCATGACAATAATCTATCTTTTCATATAAGGAGTAATATGGATCTTTCTTTTATCATTCCAGTATATAATGAAGAAAAAAGTCTTTACCCTCTCTACACAAGCATTCGTAAGAATGTTTCCAATAAAACCTATGAGATAATCTTCATTGATGATGGCAGCACAGATAATTCATACAATGAGATAACCAAATTGGCAAAATCTGATCAAAATGTTAAACCAATACACTTCAGAACAAATTTCGGCAAAGCAGCAGCCCTGCAGGCAGGTTTTGAAAAGGCAAAGGGGGATATCATTTTTACGATGGATGCTGACCTTCAGGATGATCCTGATGAAATTCCTCGATTCATAGAAAAAATTGAAGAAGGATATGATCTTGTGTCCGGCTGGAAGAAGAAGAGAAGAGATCCCATCACCAAGCGATGGCCATCAAAGTTTTTCAACCTTATCACCTCAATGGTATTTCATCTTCGTTTGCATGATTACAATTGTGGCTATAAAGCGTATAGAAGAGAAGCAGCAAAATCACTTGATATATATGGAGAACTTTATCGCTACATCCCTGCAATAATATGGTCAAAGGGATATTCTGTGGCCGAGATCGTCGTAACACATCATAAGAGGAAGTTCGGAAAATCAAAATATGGAGCCGGCAGATTGATACGTGGATTTCTTGATCTTCTTACTGTCACGATGATCACCAAATACCGGCGAAGTCCACTCTATCTATTTGGTGCAAGCGGCTTGATCATCTCTCTTATCGGTTTTACTATAAGCGTTTGGCTGGCAGTGGAGAAGATTTTCTTCGGTATGAGTTTGAGTAACAGACCTTTGCTTTTTCTTGGAATTCTTTTAATAGTTGTAGGTGTGCAGCTCATCTCGCTTGGATTACTTGGCGAAATGATCGTATATAGCTCAAGGCAACGTAGAAAACGTTTTAACGAAAAAAATGATAACACAGAGGATTAGAATCTATACCCTATAGAGAAATTCCAGAAACTATTTAACTTACTCTGCTCATAAAATAGCTTTACAGGACCAAATATCGTGGACATCTCGAACCCGATTGCATAACCAATATTCTTCCCTTTATCAAAAACATCCCAGAAATCATCCATAGACTGGATTTTACCAAATTCGCCAATTCCAATCTTGAAAATTGCATAGAGGTTTTGTCTTGGATCGCTCACTGCAAACTTTCTGATAAGATAGCGGAATATAAGTGACAAGTACATGACATCTTCGCCTTCGATATCACTATAATGGAAGCCGTAAAAAGTATCTTTGGGCCTATGATGAAAAAGACGGTTGTAAGGAATCTCTCCACTCACACTGTTGTTCAAATATAACCTATCCCAGTTTTCTACTGTAAGTTTCTTATTGATACTGAACACAAATCCATTCTCGAAACGAATTGCGTCAAAATCAGAGAGAGAGCCGAAAGCCCTGTCATAGTGAAGATAGGAAACATAACGATATAATCCCTTTGAGGGATAGAGCATTGTATCGAAGTTATCGAAGATGAGTTGTAAGCCGATTCCAGAACTTCTGTTCTCGAGTTTTAGATTTGATGTTCTATAATCAAAAACAAATGAGATCAATCCAAGTTTGCTGTCGTCGAAAAATCCCGTCTCAGTTCTTACATTCCAATAACGATTTTCGGGATCATGTGTATCATCGTATAGATTGAAATGAAGAGAATTATTCAGGTTCAGATTTAAAATTCTATCCGTATCAAATCGTATACCATACTTTCGCTCAACGCCGAAGCACGCATAACTCTGCAGAAGTTGACCAGTGCCAAAAATATTATCCCTTGCTATTGAGATGAATCCTGCAGTACCTTGCTCAGTTGAATAATTTGCTCCTGCCTCAATGATGCCAAATGGTTTCTCTTTGACAATAAAAATGAGATCTACTTCCCCTGATTGTCGAGGTTGAACTTTAAAATTCACCGTGGTAAAGAAATTTGTCCCATATATCCGTTGTATATCCCGTTCTATCTTCTTAATATTGAAGATGTCGCCAGAACGAGTATGAATCTCTCTAAAGATAACACTCGGTTTTGTAATTTCAATTCCCTGTAGGTGAATATCCTTTATTGTACCTTCATTAAGTACAATGTTTACTGTATCCCTATTCACTGAGGATGAAACAACTTCAGTCAGTACATACCCGGAATCAATATAGGTTTTGAGTAATAATTCCTCAAGTTCAGCAAGAGTCTGTATAGTAGCAGCTTCTACATCTGTCAGGAGTTCATTTTGGGTAAACATCGTAGTTCCTGAAATAGTAATTTGCTTCTTACCAAGAACTGGAGATGTTGCCTGAGATTCACTTTCAAAAGAAATGATCTTCTTCAGCGAATCAATATTTGCATAAGTCTCGTAATATCCAAGAGTGAGAAGTTCTTTATACCGGGAGAACTGAGTATTTGCAATATGCTTAATTGAGGGTCGTATCACGAAATCGGCATCTTTCAGTTCATCATCAATCTTTGAGAACATCATGATATTGATCAACTGGCTTACATATGATGAAAGATTAGTAAGATTCTTCCTTGACTCAAGGAAATTTGTCACGTTGGAAGCAATAATGATATCAGCTCCCATACTCCTCATTGCCTCAATAGGTAGATTATTTGTGATACCTCCGTCAACATACAGAAAAGAATCTATCTCGACTGGTTGTAGTAAAAAAGGGACGGTCATACTTGCCTGCACAATCAACGGCAGTTCTCCCTGAGTAAAAATATTATTTTCTCCTGTAATAATATTCGTAGTAGAAATAAAAAGCGGAATTTTAAGTTTCAAGAAGTTGCCTCTGCATAGGTAATTAGGACGAGTAAAATAGTAATCCAGCTTGCTGATAATTTCCTGAGTAGGTCCGAGAGAATTTGGGAACTTGAGTTGCCAGTCCTCATAACGGACCCTCAGCACATTTGCTTCTGAAAATTTCCTGGAATAGTAATAAAAATTCTGCCGTTCTGGTGAGATTGTCAGATCCCAGTCAGTTGAATCGATGATAGCTTCAATCTGCTCGACCGAATATCCAGAAGCATAAAAAGCAGCTACTAGTGCACCAAAGCTCGTACCACCGATAAAATCTATTGGAATATCATATTCCTCAAGTGCTCGCAATACTCCGACATGAGCAATTCCTCGCGCACCTCCACCGCTCAGGACCACCCCAACTTCTGGTCGTTCTGTTGATCCTGCAACTACAGAGCTGGTAAAGGATAATAACAAAATGAGCAAAAGAATAACAATCTTCTTCATGGTTATTATAAAACGTTATAACAACAAAGCAATGTCAATATTTTCACCGCTTGCCTTCATGAATTCACATGCATATTTATTGACAATACAAGAGCCAATATTAGAAATCCGAATAATGAAAAAAATAATTAAGAAATATAAAAAACAACATCTTTATACCCACTGATATGAAGGACAAAGGAGTCATCATGGATCTATATGATAAATGTACCAGTTTTACAGAGGCGAAAATTCTTGAGGAACAGGGTTTCTATCCTTATTTTAGAATTATCAGTTCTGAACAGGACACAGAAGTTATCGTGAATGGGAAAAAAACCCTTATGCTCGGTTCAAACAGCTATCTCGGTCTTACGAACCATCCCAAGATCGTTGAAGCAGCGAAAGCAGCTCTGGACAAATACGGAACCGGATGTGCTGGCTCTCGTTTCCTCAATGGAACTCTAGACATTCATATAGAACTTGAAGAAAAACTTGCCGACCTCGTAGGCATGGACTCCGCGCTTGCTTACTCAACAGGTTATCAGGCAAATCTTGGTGTGCTCAGTACTATTGTTGGTCGGGGAGAATATCTGATTACTGACAAACTCGATCATGCGAGTATTATTGATGGCTGCCGGCTTTCATGGGGAAAGATGCTTCGGTTCAATCATAATGACATGGATGATCTTGAGCGTGTTTTGCAATCTGTTGAAGATAGCCCGAAATTGATCGTGGTTGATGGAGTTTTTAGCATGGAAGGTGATATTGCGAATTTACCACAGATCGTTCATCTCGCAGAGAAATACAATGCACAGGTCATGGTTGATGATGCCCATTCAATTGGTGTCCTCGGAAAAAACGGTTCGGGAACTTCAAATCACTTCGGGCTCACAGACAAAACCGACATCATCATGGGCACCTTTAGCAAATCCCTTGCTTCTGTGGGTGGTTTTATTGCAGGGAATGAAGTGTTGATGCATTACCTCAAGCACTTCTCCCGACCCTTGATCTTCAGTGCAAGTCTTCCTCCTGCCTCTGCCGCTACAGTCATTGCAGCTATTGATATTATGCAGTCAGAACCCGAACGAATCGATAGATTGTGGGAAATTACCCGCTATATGCAGGATGGATTCAAGGATATGGGGTATGATATCGGTGTGAGCTGTACCCCAATCATTCCCCTTCATGTGGGTGAATTGATGACCGCATTCAAGATGTGGCGCATGCTGGCAGATGACGGCGTGTTCATCAATCCTGTGATCCCTCCTGCCACAGCCCCGAATGACTGTCTTATTCGTACAAGCTTTATGGCGACTCACACGGATGAACAGCTCGATATGGCGCTGGATAAATTCAAGAAGGTTGGTAAGAAGCTGGGCGTCATCTAAGTAGATTGAAACTAATTTTAGTATGAATCTATTTTTTCTTTTGCTATTTCTTTAAACTTTGTGCTCAACTTCTCTTTAAAATATTTCCCTACTTGATCAAAAGTATGCAAAAGTTCTGAAAAAGTATTTTTTCCTCCCAAGAAATTCCAATATTCCTCTCCAATTAAAAAATCATTAGGATAATCCATCATGCCGACTTCAGTAAAACGACTATATGGTTTCGGAAAATATGGATTAAAGGTGTACAACTAATCTTCTTGACTAACTGAGATACATTATTGAAATAGTGTCTCACGAAAGGAGAAGATAGATGGAAAAGAATCATAAAAAGATAACGACGAAGGATCCTGTTGAGAAGATTGCT
>Ga0136651_10000163_pt1 | contig 33811 bp, 30 predicted proteins | sample Mar14236cmmetaG_FD_94867 | JGI IMG/M metagenome (GOLD analysis project Ga0136651, IMG submission 94867) | Marine hydrothermal vent microbial communities from Guaymas Basin, Gulf of California to study Microbial Dark Matter (Phase II) - Marker... ... | reverse complement strand
TTGTTAGGTTGTTGTCGAGTCTCTTGAGTTTCATAATGCCGGAATCAGTTGATACTTTCAAATAAATTCCCTCATAAACAGTCCTTTTGTTTTGCAATACCAGTAATTTTCCTTTTGAAAACTTTATCTCGATGCTATTGTACAGTTTTACTTCATCGTTTATTGAAAGATTATTCGATTCAATCAAAAGCCTTTTGATATTTTTAAATGGCCCACCATTTTGTGAAAGACCTATCTTAATCTCCATGCCTAAGAGAACGGAAATTGAGATTAACAATACAGAGAAAAGTACTGGGAATCTTTTCATTTCTTCCCTCCACTCGATATTTTTTTCAATATTTGAACACACTCATTCCAATGAATTCCCTGAGAATAGAGGTTCTTGGGATGTCCTCAAGATTGGTTATCGATAAAAAGTAGTCGAGAAACTTCAACAACCTCATCGCTTCAGAAAACTCCGGTTCCGAATTGTTCACTTGGACAAGCAAAGGTTCAGCAAACAATTTCAACACAGCGAGTTCATACACCAAAGCTGAGTTGAACATTACATCAGCTTCTTCTTGAAATGGGAAAATATATTTTTCCTCACCTTTTCTAACATTTGGCCACATTCTAAGTGTATCCAAAGCCGAATGACCTCTGAATTTTTCATCTCTCACCATTCTTCGTATTATCCTGGTATCGGTTGTTGGTATCCTGTTCAGATCGTCTATGTTCAATTGTGTAAGGGCGCTGACATACACTTTGAATTTCAACTCTCTTGGTATACTCTCCGTTAAAAGTTCATTCAAACCATGTATTCCTTCTATTACTAACGGTTGATTTGTCGATATTTTCAATTTTCTACCCGTCCATACTCGTCTCCCGGATTTGAAGTCGAATTTTGGTATCTCCACTTCTTTACCTTCTAAAAGTCCCAACAAATTTTGATTGAAAAGTTCCAAATCAAGAGCATGAATCGATTCAAAATCTGGTTTCCCATTTTCATCTAATGGTGTCTTATCTCTATCAACAAAATAATCATCCAGCGATATGGCAACAGGTTTCAAGCCATTCGCTCTCAATTGCAATGTTAGTCTCTTCGAAAAGGTCGTTTTTCCAGAAGAAGATGGTCCCGCTATGAGTATTATCCGCGCTTTGGAATTCATAAACTGTTCTGCGATCAATGCTATTTTCTTCTCATGAAGTGCTTCGGCAACGTTTATCAGATCCCTTATTTTTTTATCTACTATCATCTGATTTATATCACCAACGTTTTTTACACCCATTATTTCCGCCCATTTTTCATACTCCAAAAATATAGATGTTAACTTAGGGATCTCAAAAAATTCAGTGGTCCTATCCGGGTATTGAGGATCCGGATGTACCAAGACGAACCCCTTGTTGTATTTTTTTATATCGAAGACCTTGATGAGAGAAGTCCGCGGTACCACATATCCATAAAAATACACAATATAGTCTAAAAGTTTGTAAAGTTTTACCGTCTTTTTTTTTCTGTATTTGAAAAGCTTTGCTTTATCACATTCTCCACGGGACTCGAAGAACTTCATTGCTTTGTTCTTTTCAACTGTTATCTTTTCTATCGGTAGATCCATATTCACAAGTTTTCTGATCTCAGATTTTATTTTTTGTATCGTGTCATCGGTAATTTTCATTCCAGGCACTTCACAGTAAAGATTTCTCCCAATTGAATGGTAAACCACCATTTTTTTGTTTTCACCGAACAACCTTTTTATGGCTATACTGCTCAACAATACCAAACTTCTCTGGTATATTCTCAAACCATCGAGTTCGCTTAAATCTATGAATCTAACTTCTCCATCCCATTCCACAGGCCTTGAAAGCTCCCATATACTGTTGTTGAGTCTTGCAGCGAGTATTGGACCCTTATGATATTCGGAATATTTCTCCACGAATTGATCCAGTTTTGTCAGATAAGGAACTATATGCTCTTCATCATTTTCAAGAAAATGCAACTTTATCTTGTCTTTTTTCAAAAGCTGGGATAATGTTGTTTCATCGTCAACACTCATATTATTCATTCACCCCTCTCCAGAGAAAAATTCAATTCCTGTTCTAAAAGCTCCTTCAAGTATTTGCCTGTATAAGATTTTTCGCAATTCGAAACCTCCTCGGGAGTTCCTGATACAACGATTTCGCCGCCGTTATCGCCTCCTTCGGGCCCGAGATCAATAATATAATCGGCATTTTTTATTACATCCAAATTGTGCTCAATTACTATCACAGTGTTCCCCTTATCGACCAGTCTGTTAAGAACGTCAAGCAATTTTTTAACATCCTCAAAGTGCAATCCAGTTGTTGGTTCATCGAGTATGTAAAGAGTGTTGCCAGTTGCAACTTTCCTAAGTTCTGATGTCAATTTTATTCTCTGAGCTTCACCACCAGATAAAGTTGTAGCTGGCTGTCCAAGTTTTATGTAACCGAGCCCCACATCTTGAAGGAGTTTGAGTATATGACTTATTGCACCTATATTTTTGAAAAACTCCGAGGCCTCATCCACCGTCATGTCAAGTACATCCGCTATACTCTTGCCTTTGTATTTGACCTCAAGGGTTTCTTTGTTGTATCTCTTCCCTTTACACACGTCGCATTCCACATACACATCTGGTAAAAAGTGCATCTCTATCTTTATTGTTCCTTGACCTTGGCACGCTTCACATCTTCCACCCTTTACATTGAAACTGAATCTTCCCTTCTTGTAACCTCGTGCCCTTGCTTCAGGAGTCATAGCGAATAGTTCTCTTATGTGATCGAAAACTTTCGTGTATGTTGCAGGATTCGAGCGAGGTGTTCTACCAATGGGGGATTGATCGATGGCTATGACCTTGTCAATGTTTTCAAGACCCTCTATCTTCTTGAACTTGCCAACTGGTAAATGTGTTCTATAAAAATGATTCTTCAAAGCTGGATAGAGTGTTTCCGTTATCAATGAAGATTTCCCAGAACCAGAGACACCTGTGACACATATCAAAGTACCAAGCGGAAATTTGACTGTTATATTTTTTAGATTGTTGTGTTTCACACCTTTTATCGTCAAAAATTTGCCGTTACCTTTTCTACGATCTTCTCTCAATGGGATCTGCTTGATGCCTTTCAAGTACATACCTGTCAAAGAATCCTTTGGATCTTCAACGAGACTCCTAACATCACCGGAATAAACTACTTTCCCACCATTCACTCCCCCACCAGGACCGATATCAACAATATAATCAGCATTCTCTATAACTTGTTTGTCATGCTCAACAACTATGACAGTGTTCCCAAGATCTCTCAATTCTTTCAATGTGTTTATCAACCTCGTGTTATCTCTTTGATGAAGTCCTATGGTAGGTTCATCAAGGACGTACAATACTCCGACCAGTTTTGAACCTATTTGTGTTGCCAACCTGATCCTTTGAGATTCCCCTCCAGAAAGTGTGGAGGCGTTTCTCGATAGTGTCAAATAATCCAATCCAACATCTATCAGAAATTTCAATCTCCTTTTAATCTCTTTCAACACTTCTGATACTATTCTTTGCTCTTTTTCAGTGAGTTTCAAAGATTCAATGAATTGATAGGCATCCTTAACAGTGAGCTGTGTCAATTGAGCTATATCTAAATCCCCAACTTTCACTGCCAGTGCTTCCTTCCGCAATCGTTTCCCATTACACTCGGTACAGGTCTTTTTTATCACGAAATTATTTTCTATCCAACGCTTTACATCCTCGCTTTGAGTCTCTCTGTATCTCCTTATTATGTTATTAACAACTCCTTCGAAAGGCTTGCTCACTTCGTAACTGCCATTTTCGAATTCATATCTTCTCTTTATTTTTTCAGTGGTTCCATAAAGGATAACATTTTTGACCTTCGGTGGTAAACTCTTGAAAGGTACATCAACAGAACCACCATAATGTTCGACCACCGTTTTTATCATTTGAAAGGTGTAATTGTCGACACCGCGGTATGGTATTATTGCTCCCTCTTTTATCGACAATTCCTCGTTTATCATGAGATCGGGTGAGAACTCCATTGTAAAACCAAGACCCGAGCATTTCGGACAAGCTCCATAGGGACTGTTAAAGGAGAAAAGTTTTGGAGTTATTTCTGGAAGATTAATCCCACAGATCGGACAAGATAGTTTTTCACTGAACAGTTCGGACTTTTCATCTTCAATGTCCCTTATCTCGACTAAACCGCTGGTCTCTTTCAATGCAATTTCAACAGCATCGGTTAATCTGTAAAGGTTTTCTTTCGTCAACTTCATCCTGTCGATGAGCAACTTTATCGTATGTCTAACATTTTTATCGAGAGAGATATCGTCGTCTTCGAGTGAAAATAGGTTGCCATCAATTTCTACCCTCAGATATCCTTTGGATCTAAGATGCGATAGTTCTTTCTTGAACTCTCCTTTTTTTTCAAACACGAGGGGAGCGAAAACGTATATTCTTGAATTTTCGGAAAAATTCGAGGAGATATTTTGAATGATTTCATCTATGCTCTGTTTTTGGAGTGGCCTACCACAATTGGGACAATGTGCTTTGCCTATTCTTGCGTATAGCAATCTGAGGTAATCGTATATCTCAGTAACGGTGCCAACTGTTGATCTTGGATTGTGTGAAACGGTTTTCTGCTGGATGGCTATTGCAGGTGAAAGCCCGGTTATTTCTTCTACATCGGGTTTTTTCAGTTCACCCAGAAATTGCCGAGCATACGACGAAAGCGATTCAAGATATCTTCTTTGACCTTCAGCGTATATCGTATCGAAAGCCAATGAGGACTTTCCAGAACCAGATAAGCCTGTAATGACGATCAACTTATTTCGTGGGATTTTCAGATTTATGTTCTTCAAATTGTGAACTCGTGCACCTTTGATGTGTATGAAATCACTGTTCTTTGAAATTTATTATCGCCTCCTTGAGGTAATCTATGATTTCTCTCGCCAGATCTTCGTTTTCACATTCAACCATGATTCTTATCAATTTCTCGGTTCCCGAAGGTCTAACAACCACTCTTCCAATATCTCTCAAACGTTTTCGAGCGTTATCTATTCTTTTCAACAACTCGGATGATTTCATAACCTTTTCTTTATCTTCTACGTGTACATTCTCCAAAAATTGGGGTAATTTTTCCATGTTCTTTAGAACATCATTGAATATCTTCTGTTCATCCATAAACACTTTTAAAGTCCTTAAAAGCGTTATCAGCCCATCTCCGGTTGGTGAGTAATCTAAAAAAATTACATGACCAGATTGTTCACCACCTAAATTGTGGTTACCTTCTAACATCCTTTCGAGAACGTACCTATCACCGACTTTGGTTCTAATTACTTTTATATTTTTATCATTCAAAAATCTTTCCATTCCAAAGTTACTCATAACAGTTGTTATCAATGTGTTGTTCTTGAGCTTTCCCAATTTCTTCATGTAGATGGAATTTATAGCCATAATGAAATCCCCATCTATAATGAAATCATTTTTAGCCATTATACAACGATCTGCATCACCATCGAAACTCGCTGCAACATCATGATCTTTTCCAATTTTCGATAACATGTATTCAGGATTGGTTGAACCACATCCAACATTTATTTTAGTACCATCCAATTCACCTGATATTCTATCGACACTCGCACCGAGCGCTTTTAAAACTTCTGGCACTGTTGAAATAGCAGCACCGTTGGCGAGGTCCACGAGTATTTTCAATCCATTTAAATCTATTTCACTAGCGACGTTTTTTAAGATATACTTCACGTACTCTTCTTTCAAATTCTCATCTCTTCTGATTTTTCCTATCGACCATGGTTCAAATTTAGGATTGACGTTGAAATAGATCTCTTCTATTTTTTCCTCTATTTTATCTGGAAGTTTTTGACCCTTGTAGATCACCTTTATACCGTTGTATTCAGGTGGATTATGTGAAGCGGATATCATTACCCCAATCTCACCTTTTAACTTGCTCAAAATGGCGAGTGCTGGTGTAGGGACGATACCACATAGAATCACGTCTTTTCCAGCGCTTGAAATACCCGATGCAATTGCATGTTCCAACATCTCTCCTGAGATTCTCGTATCTCGAGCAATCAATATCGGTTTTTCAGTTTGATTGAAAGCTTGAGCGATGGCATAACCGAGTTTCAAAGCCTTAAAAGCAGTGAGTTCTTCGTTTGCTATTCCCCTGAAGCCATCTGTTCCGAATAGTCTTCTCAAATTGGATCACCTCTGCATTCGTTTTTGTATTTCTTCTATTTTTTTGTCTGCAATTTTCGAATACCCATACGATTTCAAAAGTTTATAATAGAATAGGGCATCTTCGAGATCACCGAGTTTTTCATATATCTGAGCAACTTTCAAAAGGCTTTCATCTGTGTAATCAGAGAATTGATAGGTATGAAGCAGCTTCTTGAAAAAAGAAAGACTCTCTATGTAGTTGTCTATTCTAAAATAAGCGAGTCCAAGATAATACAGCAAATCATCGAAGTAATAAATCTCCTTGTTGGAATATTTCAAGCTTTTTAAAAAGTAGTTTATAGCCTCTCGATATTTTTTTGATTCGAATGCCTTCAATCCTTGTAAATAAAGTTCTCTCCCTGCTTTCTCAAATGAACGTTCTTTGCGTTTTTCGTAGTAACCTTTGAGACCGCCAAGATCGATATCACTAATATCAACTTTTTCGAAAAATTCGGCACTCTTCACAAATTTTCCTTTTGAGAGTTCAACATCACCAAGTATCAGATTTAAATAATCATTGTTTGGACAGGGAACACTTTCAGACTTTCCGACTTTCTTATTCAAGGCTTCCATCTGTGAATTCAGCTGCTCTATCTCCTTTTCTTTGGCTTTTAAAACATTCTCAAGTCTCGAAATTCTTTCTTCATATTTGTGTTTTAAATCACTCAATTCGGATTCTTTGAGGGTCAACTCTTGTAGAAGATCGGAATTCTTCGATTCGGATTCTTGAAGTCTTAGTTCCAAATCTTTAATTCTTTTGGGGAGTCCCGATAATTGCGCTTTAAAATAAAGGTTGAAAAAGATGAAAAAGAGGGTGGCGAAAATAATGGTGGAAATAAAGAAGAACCTCAGGACTTTTGCCATTCAATAATACCCTCCTATAAAATCATTTTGACCAGTTTCGCCAATAGCATTCAAATTTTTTTTCAAAAACTTTGGATATCACCGGACTTGTTATAATCAGGAAATTTTCATCGTTATACTTTTGAGCAGAATGTGTGTAATTGAACGAACCAGTTAAAGTGTATTTTCCATCAATAATTAGTACCTTGTGGTGAAAAACACCGGGATTTTTATCAAGGATCACTGGGATCCCATTATCCTTGAGAATTTTGTAAACAGACCATCTGTTGTATGCTTGAAACTCCTCTAGGATTACCCTGACGTCTACCCCTCGCCTTTTAGCTCTGAACAGTGCCATTGCTATATCTTTGGAGGTAAAGGTAAACATCATCAAATGAATGGATTTCGTTGCGCGATCGATAAGGCTGATTATCTTTTTAGTTGCTTCCAAGTCATCTGGTGTGAAAACGGGCAAAACCGTTCCAAGGTCGGTTCGTACTAAGATCGGTTCGAACCTTCCTGAACCAAAGGTTCCTTTCAACAGCTCACTGAATTCGTCCATGTATTCCTGAGCAAGTTCATTCGAGTAAAACACAACGATATTATTGTTGTTCTTTCTAAAACCGTTCTCTGTGAAGTTCAAACTTCCAGTTACAACAACATAACCGTCGATCACCAAGAACTTGTTATGCATCAACTTGGGATTTTTATCGTATACAGCGCTCAATTCATCACACAGAGTGTTTCGATTATCTAGTTCCGTTATCACTTTCACATCTATTCCCTTATTTTTCAGCTTCTGTAGTTCTGTTGTGAATGGTCTATAATCTATATTATAGATGCATGCATAGATAAATCTCTTCGAGTTGTCTAAAAGATTTTTCAGGTAATTCCAAGTTGTTTTTTCGCCCTCTCCGGTATCCACAAACAATACCGTGGCATCATCGCCGATCACTTCAGATGATTCAATTGTTATCGTGATTCCGTTGTAATCTAATTTCGTTTTTTCAAAGTGGGCATCGATTCTCCAGAACGTTCTCCCGTCTCGAATGTATGCACCTGGCAGTTTGTAAGTACCTGTTAATTCTATCCAATCACCGGGACTCAAACTGATATTCACGGAGGAACAAAAAGCAGTCGCGCCGAGAATCAACAAAATCACGAGCAGGAATCCAAACCTTTTTATGATTTTCATGGCTCCTCACCCTCTGTGACCGTTTTAAAATGGAGTCAAATCCTTTTTTTCATCATTTCAACAAAGGCTTTGGCTATTTTCGGATCAAAGGCCCTGTCCGTCTGTATGTATTTCAAAGCAATTTCTGGTTCCATGACATCGTTGTATATCTCTGTCATCACAAAATTTGTAGCTATATCATACCAATCACATACTGCGAGCATACGTGATTCATAGGGAATTTCCTCGCCTTTCAAACCATCTGGAAATCCCTTTCCATCCCATCTTTCATGATGTGACCTAACTAAAGGGGCTAAATCCGCTAAAACTGGAATGGTGGCAAGATAAACCGATCCTAAGATCGTGTGATCCTCACCTGTATTCTCAAAAACCCTTATCCTCGTGGGGGAATAAAGCATCAATTGTTCAATACCTATTTTTCCAACATCGTGTAACATTCCAAACTCTCTGAGATATTCCAGTTTCTTTCGTGGGTATTTCAATTCTTTCGCTAAATCGAGTAAAAGATTCGTCACCCTTTGTGAGTGACTGAAACCGTCTTCATCCTCAACCTCCATGAGAACAACCAAGGATTGTAAAATTTTGCTCACCATTTTTCTACTCGCAAGCTTATCGTAAAAGAGTTCGTCAAATCCTTTTTTCAATGTCCTTTCAATTCCCAGTGCCCATATGAATGGAATGGTATTCACGTCGAGTTTGATCCTGGCTATCTCAACTGAATTATCGTAGATTATTGCTGTATCCTCGAGTGTCAAGATCACAACCCCATTCTCTTCAACATCATTTTCGTTGTTGGTTATGAGTATCTCGTATTTGTTCTTTTTTGGTTTAACTCGTGAAAGAAAAAAATCCACCAATGATTTATTAGGAAAGCCCTCTATTCTCAAATTTAACTCAAACAATTTTTCCACCACCTGTTTGTTATTGCAAAAACAGTTTTTGCAATGCACTTATAAAAAAATTCAGCACTGGATTCATTATCATCTGCATTATTCCCAATAGAACTAAAACGAGTAAAACAATAGTACCATACACTTCATATTTTGCATACCACATCATGTATTTCTCCGGTAAGACCGCCATTATTATCTTTGAACCGTCCAAGGGTGGTATTGGAATAAGGTTGAAAATGGCTAAGACGAGGTTTATGAACAATAAATACGCCATGACATCACAGAAATACATCAATAAAGGTTCAGTTGGAATCGCGTATCCAAAAAAGGTTGAATATCTGAACAGTTTAAATTTGAAATAAACGATTCCTACCAAAAAAGCCATTAGAAAATTCGCAGCTGGACCTGCTAAGGACACTAATATTATATCTCGTTTCATGTGCTTTAATTTCCAAAAGTTCACAGGGACAGGCCTTGCCCAACCAAAATGAAATAGTACGAGCATTAAAGTACCTATAGGATCCAAATGTTTAATAGGATTCAAAGTGAGCCTTCCAGCTCTTTTTGCTGTATCATCTCCAAGCAAGTATGCCACGTATCCGTGTGAGACCTCGTGAATGACTATAGCAAATAAAACTGCCGGAAAAGCTGCTAAGATTTCTTTCATATATTCTTTTATGCCACTCAACATCCTTATCAATCCTCCCGTCTATAATTCTATCATGAAAATCATGGTATAATCTCGAAGGAGGTTTGAAAATGCTTTTGAAACTTTCAAACGTTGGATTTGATTACGGTGATGGGTACATATTTAGAAATATAAATCAAACTATCTATTTTGGAGAAAGGATAGCTTTAGTTGGGCCCAATGGTTCGGGTAAAACCACTCTTTTAAAGATAATGCATGGTGAATTGAAACCTACAGAGGGTTTTATAGAGCAAAAGAATGGGATAAAAATAGGTTATCAAGACCAATTCAGGGTGGATAATGTTGAGGTGAATCTTTTTGATTGGATGAAAGAAGATCTATCAAAAGATGACCCTTCGATTGATAGACGAGTGAGAAGTCTGTTAAAGGGTTTTGGAATAAGAGAAGAGGATTGGAACAAAAGATTGAAGTATTTCAGTGGTGGAGAGTTGACAAGAATTTCACTTGCCAAGTTGTTCCTCTCTGATTATGACCTCTTACTTTTCGATGAACCCACGAATCATCTTGATCTATTGGGTATAGAAATATTCATGCGCAATCTTCAGAATTTCAGCGGTGCCATTGTGATAGTTAGTCATGATCGGTACATCTTGAAAAAATTTGCTCAGTGTTTTTGGGAAATAAACAATAGAAGGCTGTTGAAGTTTAAGGGAGATTATGACGATTACATCGAGAACCGAAAGAGATTGCAAAAAGAATTAAGGAGATCCTATCAAAATAAGATGCAGAAATTGAGTAAACTTGAAGAACAAGCGAGAAAATTTCTTCAGACGGGTGATAAGAAATTGAGCAAGGTTGGGAAAAGCAGATTGAAAGCTTTTGAAAAACTATCGAAACAAATGGAGTCACATTTTTTAATAGAAGATTGGGAAACTGTGAATATAAAGATACCGGAGCCAAAAAGAAGTGGCGAAATAGTACTGAAAGTGAAGAACCTGAGTAAAAAATTCGGTAATAAAAGTGTTTTCGAGAAAGTGAGTTTTGAAATACATTCTGGAGAAAAGATAGCACTGCTTGGACGCAATGGAATTGGAAAAACTACCTTGTTGAAATGTATAACCAATGAAATAGATTATTCTGGGGAAATCACCCTTGGCCATAATGTAAGATTTTGCTTTTTGACACAAAACCACAACGAAATTTTTTCAGCCGACGTTGTTTTCGATGTTGTAAAATCGCTGACTCCGCAATGGAACGATCATGAAGTAAGAGCATATGTTGGAAGATTCGGCTTCATAGGTGAAGATGTTTTCAAACCTGTCAAAATTTTGAGCGGTGGTGAGAGATTGAGATTATCGCTTGCAGTAAATCTCATAGCTAAGCCGAATTTTTTGATTCTTGATGAGCCGACGAATCACTTAGATATACCAACCACCCAAATGCTTGAAGATGTTTTGAGAGAATATTCAGGCACTTTGTTGTTGGTTTCACATGATAGATATTTAATAGAGAGGGTGTGCAATAAGTTCATGGTTTTGAAAGAAGATGGAATCATTGAGATAAGTAATTTAGAGAACTATCTTGATATTTTGAAAGAGGATGATGATTTTGTAAACTCGAGCGATAATAAACTCAGTTATTTTGAGAGAAAAAAACTCAGGAACAGATTAAAAAAGATCAACGAACGTTTTCATGAACTTGAGAGGCTAATAGAAGAATTGGCCGAAGAGAGAAGAAATCTCAACCGGAGGTTGTATCAAGAAAACGATTATAAAAAACTCATGGAGATTAATTCTGAAATTGAAGAGATAGATAAAAAAGAAAATGAAATTCTTAGGGAGTTGGAAAAATTGGAATCAATGAAATTGGAATTGGAGAAAAATTCTCCATTCGATAGGGAGGAATCAGTATGACAATCAGCAAAAAGAACATTTTGAAGTTTTTTGAGAGCCCCGATTATTCACCTTCAACTTTGAAAGAACTTTGTAAACTATTGAGGATAAAGGGGAAAGATCAAAGGAAAAAATTGAGGAGTATTTTGAAGGAATTAATCAAAGAAGGCTATATTTTTCGTGATTCCAGAGGAAAATATAGAAGAATTGGTGATTCGATTGTTTTCGGAAAACTTGAATTCACTAGACGAGGTACTGCAGCATATTTAACTACGCCAGAAGGTGAAAGTATCTTTATTCCACTTGAGAACATGAAAAATGCCATGCACGGTGATAAAGTTGTCGCTGAGATAATCGGGCACAGGGGATTGTTGAAAAAAGGATTGGTTGTCCAGATCGTGGAACGTTCCCTCAAAAAAATCGTAGGAGTTTTTGAAACTCGAGGTTTGTTCGGATTCATCGTACCTGTTGATCCAAAAATAAATTATGATTTTTATGTATCCAGTGAAAATTTTGGAGGAGCACGTCCAGGCCAATTGGTTGTGGCTAAGATCATCAAGTATCCAACGAAGGCAAAAAATCCCGAAGCAAAAGTGATAAGTGTCTTGGGAAATGTGGACGATCCGAGCAATGATCTACCAATAGTGCTTGTGAAACACAATCTGCCTGAAGAGTTTCCGGAGGAGGTTATAGAAGAGACGAAAAAAATTCCAACAAGGGTTTATAAAAGAGATCTTAAAGGTAGGAAAGATTTCAGAGATAAGATAGTGTTCACCATAGATGGAGAGGATGCAAAAGATTTCGATGATGCTGTTTCGATAGAGCTCCTTGATAATGGAAATTATCTATTGGGAGTTCATATTGCCGATGTTTCGCACTACGTTAAAGAGGGCTCTGCACTTGATAGAGAAGCTTACAGCAGGGGAACGAGTGTTTATCTAATCGATACTGTGATACCGATGTTACCTTTCAAGTTGTCAAACGGTATATGTAGCCTGGTTGAAGGAAAAGACAGGTTGACCATGAGTATAGAGATGGAAATAACTCCAAAGGGTGATATTGTGAATTATGAAATAAATGAATCAGTTATAAGGAGCAAAAAAAGACTCACCTATTCCGAAGTGAATAGACTTCTTGAAGACAACGATGAGTTAGTTGCAACCAACCTTGGAGAGGAAATCTCTGAAAAATTGAGATTGATGGCGAAACTTGCAAAAATACTCAGGACACGAAGGAAGGAAAGAGGAGCTATCATCGATATAAAAAGTGATGAAGTAAAAATGATTCTAAATGAAAAAAAGTGGCCTATTGATATCGTCCCACGTAGACGGGGAATAGCAGAGATATTGATTGAAGAGTTCATGATAAAAGCAAATGAAACCGTTGCAGAGATCTTCGACAAATTTGATCTCCCATTCTTATACAGGGTACATGAGGAACCAGAACTCGAGGAGATAATGGAGCTAAAAATGTATTTGAGTGTACTGGGAATAAAAGTCAATTTTCCGAAAAAGGTGCATCCTGGGACGCTTCAGAAGCTTCTTGAAGCAACAGAAAACCATCCTTTGAGAAGTAGTGTTGAAAGATTGTTGGTTAGATCGATGAAACGCGCTATGTATTCTGAGACCAACATAGGGCACTTTGGACTTGCATCTTACTCTTACACTCATTTTACTTCTCCAATCAGGAGATATCCTGATTTGATTGTACACAGGTTGTTAAAGAGATTTTTAAAGGGTGAAAAATTTTCTGAGGAGCAATTGGAAGATGCTCGAAAGAAGTTGTTTATGGTGGCTAAACATTGTTCAGAGAGAGAAAGAAAAGCCGATGAAGCAGAATGGGATTTAGTTGCAATGAAGAAAGTTGAATATATATCCCAGCACATTGGTGAAATTTTCGATGTTGTGGTAACCAGTGTAACAAAATTTGGATTGTTCGTTGAGATACCTGAAAAAGCCATAAGTGGTTTGATACACATTTCGACTCTCAATGATTATTTCATATACGATGAAAACCGTAATATGTTGATAGGTGAGAGATCGAGAAAGATCTATAGACTTGGTGATAAATTGAAAGCAAAGGTTGTTTCAGCGGACAAAATAAGAATGGAAATAGATTTTGAGATAGTGGAGGAGGAAAGTGAAAATGAACATGTTCAGTGAATTTGACTACATTCTCACAGATCTCGATGGTACTTTGATAAAGATGGATGAGATCAGGTTTGCAGATGAGTATTTTAAACTTTTAAGTGAGTATGTGAAAAACTTTATAGATCCGAGGAATATATTTCCCGTTGTTATGTCATGCATTGAGGAAATAACGAGAAATCCAGATGGTTTCACCGACAACTATGAAAGATTTTTAAAAGCGTTGATCGGGAAGCTGAATTTGGAAAATAGAAAAGTTGAGCTTAAAGCAACCTTCGATAAATTTTATAAGGAAGAATTTCCAAAGCTTTCACACCTTACAAAGCCTAATCAAGAACTCGTAAAGATTCTACGAGATTTGAGAAAGGAGAATAAGAATTTGGTCTTAGCTACAAATCCCGTATTCCCAAAAATCGCTATTTTTGAGCGATTAAAATGGAGTGGAATGAAACCAGATGAGTTTGCCTTGATCACTTACATGGAAAATTCTAAGTATTGTAAACCTGATGTCAAATATTTCATGGAGATATGTGATAAATTATCCACCTCACCAGAAAAATGTGTGATGATTGGAAACGATTCACAGTATGATTCAAGTTGTGAAAAAATTGGAGTGAAATATGTCGATGTGAGGGAATTGATATGAGAAAAGTTTTTGTAACGTACAAAATACCAGAAGTGGGTTTAGAAATTTTGAGAGAACACTTTGAGGTTTCGGTGAACGAAAAAAACGAACTTCTGAAAAGGGAAGAAATAATTGGAATGGCAAAGGATGCAGATGCCCTGATCACTTTGCTTGCAGATGATATCGATGAAAAAGTGATAGATGAGCTCAAGAATTTAAAAATAATTGCCAACTATGCTGTTGGCTACAACAACATAGATGTTAAGTATGCAAAAAAGAAAGGTATAATGGTCACCAATACCCCAGATGTTTTAACTGAAACAACGGCAGATCTGACTTGGGCGCTGTTAATGGCAGTTTCAAGAAGAATCGTAGAGGCAGACGAATTCGTCAGACAAGGAAAATTTGAAGGTTGGAGGCCGGAACTTTTGCTTGGTGACGATATTTTCGGTAAAACTCTCGGTATAATAGGTTTTGGAAGAATAGGTCAAGCCGTTGCAAAGCGGGCCTTAGGATTCAACATGAAGGTTATATACTATAGCAGAACAAAGAAAAACGAGGAACTCGAAAGAAATTTAAACGCAACCTTTGTTAGCCTCGAAGAACTTCTCAAAAAATCCGATTTCATAACATTACATACACCTTTAACTAACGAAACATATCATCTAATAGATAAAAAGGAATTTAAAATTATCAAAGATGGTGCATATTTAATAAATACTTCAAGGGGAGCAGTTGTAAATGAAAGAGAACTCGTCAAAGCTCTCAAATGTGGAAAATTGAAGGGGGCCGCTTTGGATGTTTTTGAGAACGAACCCAAGATTACCGATGAACTTCTCGAAATGAAGAATGTAGTTTTAGCACCACACATAGGTAGTGCTTCAATTGAAACAAGGGAAAGAATGGCGGTGATGGTTGCAGAAAATGTGCTTGCTGCTCTGAATGACAGATTACCGCCAAATTTAGTTCCTGAACAGAGAGATCTCTTTAACAATAGTGAAAACTGAGGATTTAATCCACATTATGAGGAGGTGTATGGAATTTGAGACTTCATCATGTAGCTGTTATAACAGGTGATCTGGAAAAAAGCATCGATTTTTATCGCGAATTTTTAGGATTAGAGGTCAGCAAAAGGTTCAAGGTGGAAGGCAATGAAATAGCGTTCTTATCAACGGGAAACTCTTTGATAGAACTGATAGCTCCGAATGAGTTGAAAGGAAAGAAAATCGATTTCAACGACAATATTCACATAGCCTTTGAACCAGAGGATATCAAGCAGGCTTTTGAAAAGATCAAAAATGCTGGTGTTGAATTGAAAACTGATCTTACCAAATCAGGAGAATTCACCTATTGCCATTTCAAAGGCCCTAATGGTGAAACATTGGAGATAATAAAAAATGAATAGATTTGGAGGTACATATTGAACCATGAATTTGGATTTCGTAGATTACGCTAAGATCTTTGTCAAAGCAGGTAAAGGTGGTAACGGCGCCATAAGTTTTAGAAGAGAGAAATATGTTCCAAAGGGCGGGCCTGATGGAGGTGATGGTGGTAACGGAGGAAGCGTTTTTATAAAAGCTACTGCCAAAAAGAATACCCTCATTGATTTTAAGTATAAAAAACATTTCGTGGCTGAGAATGGTCGTCCTGGTGAAGGTGGAAAAAGACATGGAAAGAGTGGAAAAAATCTAATAGTTGAGGTCCCAATCGGAACGGTTGTTAAAGATGCAGAAAGTAAAGAAATAATTGCAGATTTGAAGAAAGATAACCAGATTGTCTGTGTTGCACGTGGTGGCAAGGGTGGAAAGGGGAATTCGCATTTTGCGACTCCCACATATCAGACTCCAAGGATAGCGGAAAATGGCGATCCAGGTGAGGAAAGATGGATAATCCTCGAGCTAAAATTACTCGCTGATGTGGCCTTAGTAGGGTATCCGAATGTCGGAAAATCATCCATAATCTCCAAATTGAGTAATGCCAGACCCAAGATAGCCGATTACCCTTTCACGACACTCGTTCCGAATCTTGGTGTGGTAAAAATAGGGTATGATAGAAGCTACATTATAGCCGATATTCCTGGACTCATAAAGGGAGCACATAAAGGTGTCGGACTCGGTGATGTTTTTTTAAAACATGTTGAAAGATGTCTCTTGTTGGTGCATGTTATAGATCTTGCTCCTTTGAATGAGAGTGATCCCATTGAGAATTACAAAGATATAAGGGAGGAATTGGAAAAATACCACACTATTCTTGCAGAAAAGAGAGAAATTATCGTTGGCAACAAATTAGATATGGTTACGAATCGAAATCACCTGAAAAGGATCGAGAATTATTTTAAAAATATTGGAAAAGAAATAATCTTCGTGTCTGCCATGACAGGTGAAAATCTTAAGGAATTGAAGTATAGAATTTGGCAAATACTCGAGGAGCAGAGAAAGTTGGTTAAATCCTATGAGGAAATTCCTGAGGAAGAAATAACTCCCATAACGCTCGAGAGCATAAGCATAAAAACATATCAAAAAGTGAATTTCGATGTTAGAAAGGTAGATGAGGGAGTTTTCGAAATCTTAGGCGAAGATGTAATGAAACTCATGAGAAAAATAAGAATGGATTATACGGATGGATTGAGATATTTCATGGGTATATTGGAGAAATCAGGGTTGAACGAAAAACTTCGAAAACTCGGCGTTAAACCTGGTGATACTGTAATAATAGGAGATAGGGAGTTCGAATACAGGTGAAATATGGAATATTCGGCGGTTCTTTCAATCCTATTCACAATGGTCATATAATAATAATGCAACTTTCAATTGAATATTTGAAACTCGATAGGCTTTTCGTGATACCAGCTTATCAGCCTCCGCATAAGAGAACGGAAACCCTGGCACCCTTTGAAAAAAGGTACAGATGGGTGATTGATTGTCTCAAGGAGTTTCAAGAAATAGAGGTTAATGATTATGAGAGAAAAAAAGGAGGGCTTTCATATACCATAGATACCATAGAACACTTCATAAAAATGATGGGAGAAAGACCATATTTGATAATCGGCGAAGACATGGCAAAGATGTTTCACAAGTGGTATAAATATGAAGAAATAATTGCTAAATCACAAGTCTGTGTTTATCCGAGGTATCGCGTCAGTCCGGAATTGAGTTTCAAAGAAAAGTTTCTGATGATGGATTTACCTCTCATACAGATTTCATCGAGTGATGTGAGAAAAAGGTTGAAGACTGGAAAATCAGTAAAAGGTTTCGTCCCAGATTCAATAATCGAGGAATTGATGGAGGTATATTCGTAATATGAAGAGTGTCAAATTGAAGGATAAAAAAATAGCACTCTATGGTCTCGCACCCATGGCTGGCGTGACCGATTATCCTTTCCGAAAACTTTGTTATGAATACAAGGCTCCTTTTTGTTTTACTGAAATGATCAATGCAAGAGCTCTGTTGGAAAAAAACGCAAAAACCGTGGAGATGCTCCCAAAAATGGATGAACCCAGAACGGCTGTTCAATTATTCGGAAACGATCCCGAGATCATATGTAAAGCTGCAAAGCAAATTGAGGATTTGGCGTACTGGATAGATATAAACAGTGCTTGCCCAGTGAGAAAGGTCATGAAAACTGGTTCCGGTGCGGCGCTTTTGAAAGAACCTCAAAAGTTGTATGACATTGCCAAATGTTTGAAGGATCATCTTGAAAAGCCAATTTCTTTCAAATTCAGAAAGTCAAAAAATCTTCTGGAAATATGTCTTAAACTTCAAGAAATTGGGGTTGATCTAATAACAATTCACGGTAGAACGGTGCAACAAGGATACTCTGGAAGTGCCGATTGGAAATTCGTGTATGGAATAAAGGAAAAGCTCTCGATACCGGTTTTTCTCAGTGGAGACATCTTCAATGTGGAATCCGTGATCAAGGCTTTGAACATGGGATTCGATGGTGTTATGATTGCGCGTGGAGCTAAAGAGAGACCAATGATTTTTGATCAGCTCTATGCCTTTTTCATTGAAGGTGACGTGAAAGAGATCGACCAAATAGAGGTAATCGATATGATGAGAAAACACTTCGATAATATGCTGAATTTTTATGAGGAAGAGCGAGCCGTTAGGAAATATAAGTCTTTTGGTATAGCCTTTTCAAAGAACCTCAGAAAGTCCAAGTATTTCCGTGATGAGTTAAAGAAAGTGAAGAGTGCCTATCAAGTTTTTAGGCTGATTGATGAGTTAGAACTATCTATAAAGGAGTATAGTTGATGAACATAGGGGTTTCCTTTGCAACAGCGTCGAAGTTGGGACTGGTGAATTTTAAATTCAGAAAACCACTTCCAACCCTTTATTTCGTGCTTGGAGGGCGTTGTATATACGACTGCAAATTTTGCACCCATGCGAGGAATTCCAAAGCTGATATTTTGAAACTCTCAAGGGTTACATGGCCAGAATTTCCGATGGATCTTGTGGAGAAAAGATTAGAGATATTGTTAAAAAAAGACACTGTTAAACGCATCTGTTTTCAAGTTGTTTCAAGTGTGAATTATGAAGAACATCTACTGGAAGTAATCAGGATATTCAAAAAGTTTGGTATTCCGATATCCATTTCAGTTAGGCCAAAGAGCTTCGAAGAAGTGACAAATTATTTCAATCTTGGTATAGAGAGGATCGGTATAGCTGTAGATGCGGCTACCAAAGAACTATTTGAAGTTGTCAAGGGTGGCTCATGGAAAAGGCATATCGAGTTGATAAAAACAGTTGCATTACATTTTCCAAACAGAGTGTCTACACATTTGATAATCGGTCTTGGTGAAACGGAGAGACAAGCTGTGAATTTCCTGTATGAAATGAAAGAAATGAATGTCAAAGTTGCTCTTTTTGCGTTCACTCCGATAAAGGGCACGAAAATGGCGGACTATTCAAGACCTTCGGTGGAATCCTATAGAAAGATACAACTTGCAAGGTTTTTGGTATTTGAGAAAAATATTGAACGAGATAGGATACTCTATGAGGGCGAGAAAATAAAGATGTTCAAAACGAATTTTTCTGATGATCTGATAAATGCCTTTCTAACAAGTGGATGTGATTTTTGCAATAGACCTTTTTACAATGAATCTCCAAATGGGATCATCTATAACGTTCCTTATGTGGAAATGCTGAGAAGAAAGGATCTTCTGAGTTTTTCAAATCTGTTCAGGAGATGAGTATATCTTGTTAGTAGCTTTGACTGGTGGTGCTGGTTCTGGTAAAAGCACAGTCGCGAATTTTTTGAGAAAACATGGTATAACTGTCATAGATCTGGATAAAGTGGGGCACGAGACCTTGGAGTTAGAAGCTGTGAAGAAGAAGCTTGTAAACATCTTTGGTGAGAAAATCTTGAATGGTGATCAAATCGATAGAGGAAAGTTGAGAAATATCGTTTTCAATTCACAAAAAGCCCTTAAAAAGCTCAATGAAGTGGTTCACCCCGAAATGATAAAATTGTTGTGGAGAAAAATCGAGGAATTGAAGGATAAAAAGGATATAATAGTGGTGGATGGTGCCTTAATTCCAGAATTGGGATTGATAGAAAGGTTTGATTTTGTGGTGGTTGTGGATGTCCCAAAGGATATACAGATAGAGAGACTCGTCAAGCGAAACAATATTTCGAGTTCATTAGCGTTGAAAATAATCGATTCACAAATGGAAAGAGAGGAAAAACTCAAAGTTGCGGATTACATCATAGATGCTTCCAAAAATATGGATCATACCCTGAAGCAGGCTGGAAGGCTGGTAGAAATCTTGAATAACTATCAATTGCGAAGGGGGGAATAAAAAATGAAAAAAGTGCTCATTGGTATCGTTGTGTTGTTTAGTTTTTTGTTGTTAACAACTTTGTACTCTCAGAAATTGACCATTGAATTTTGGCATGCCATGGGTGGTGGTCATGGTGAAGCACTTAAACAGATCGTCGAGTCATTCAATTCGCTTAATCCAGATATTGAAGTAAAGGCAGTTTATGTAGGAAATTACAGTGCTTTATTGCAGAAGTTACTTGCAAGCGCTCAAGGAGGTACATTGCCGGTTTTATCTCAATCTTATTCGAATTGGACTTCTAAACTTTTGAAAGGTGGATATATAGAGGATCTTACTCCTTATATCAACGATCCACTGATCGGTTTTTCAAAAGAAGAATGGGAGGACATCTTTGAACCATTCAGAAAAATGGTAACTTGGGATGACAAAGTCTATGCATTGCCATTCAACAAGAGTACCTATTTGATGTTTATAAACACAGACGCATTGGATCTCGAAGGATTGGAGATACCCAAGACCATGGACGAATTGATAGAAGTTGCTAAGATACTTACACAGGATTTCGATGGAGATGGAACTGTTGACCAATATGGATTGGGTATAAGGCCAACCGTTGATACATTTCAAATTTTCTTGAGAGCAAATGGTGGGAAAATCTACGATGAAAAGACCGGTGAAGTGACTGTGAACAGCCCAGAAGCAAAAGAAGCATTACAATTAATGGTCGACCTCGTCCACAAGTATAAAGCAGCCTATATGCAAGGTGGATATCTGAGTGGCCCATTTGGTGATGGAAAGGTTGCGATATACTTTGGTAGTACAGCCGGAATGCCTTACGTCGAGAGTGCATGTAAAGGTAAGCATGCTTGGACTTGGGCACCTATACCAAAATGGAAAACATATGCTCCTCCATTTGCTGGAACTGATGTTGTGATGTTTTCCACTGCAAAACTGGAGGAAAAGAAAGCAGCGTGGAAATTTATGAAATTCTTGGTCAGTCAAGATATAACAACATTCTGGGCTATAAAGACAGGTTACATGCCTGTGAGAAAGAGCGCTCTTGAAACAAAAGCATGGAAAAGCTTCGTTAAAAATTCACCTTTACTTGCCGTACCAGTTGAGCAGATCCCATATGGAAGTATAGATCCTAAACCAGCCCAGTGGAACGAAATAAGAGGTGCTGTATCAACCGCTGTGTCCAATGCTTTACACCAGAAGATGACAGTTGAAGAAGCGCTCGAGTGGGCTGAAAAGGAAATTAAAAGAATATTATCCGAAGAGTGAAGTAACTATCAAAGAAATATATATAAAAGCCCCATCTATTTTTAGATGGGGCTTTTTGCTTTTTGACGTCTTTAATTTTGAACAGCTGATCCTTCAGTTTGTAGAGCCTCTTTTGCTATTTCAACATATTTTGAAAAAGTGGATGGGTCATTCACAGCTAAATCAGCCAACATCTTTCTGTTTATAGTAACTCCCGATAATTTAAGACCATGTATGAATTGACTGTATTTCAAACCATTTTGTCTAGCAAGCGCATTTATTCTCGTTATCCAAAGTTTTCTGAAATTTCTCTTTTTTTGCTTTCTACCCTCATATGCATATTCACCAGATCTATAATATTGCTGCTTGGCCAACTTGTATCTCCTGCTTAAAGCTCCTCTGTATCCCTTTGCCGCTTTTAAAAATTTTCTTCTTTTTTTCTTGGCGTTTACCGCTCGCTTTACTCTCATCGTAACCCCTCCTAACTATTGTTTCAACTTATATTCCGAGCATTCTCTTGATTCTCTTCTTGTCAGCATCACTTACAAGCCCTTTATGTCTCAAATGTCTCTTTCTGTTGTTACGCTTCTTCTCGTTGAAATGGTGTCTTCCAGAATGATTCTTCATTATCTTACCACTACCAGTGATTTTAAAACGTTTTTTTGCACTTTTTTTAGTTTTCATTTTCAACTTCGCCATATTACTTACCTCCCCATTTGTTCAATTCCTCGAATCTTTTGGACGTAAATTCAACCACATATCTCTGCCCTCTAATCTTGGCTTACCTTCAACCACAGCTATATCTTGGAGATCGTCAGCGATCTTCTCCAAAATTTCCTTTCCTTTGTCAGTAAATGACATTTCTCTTCCTTTGAACATTATTGTAACCCTAACCTTGTGACCTTTTTCCAAAAATCTTCTCAGATGTTTTAGTTTGGTTTGATAATCGTGAACGTCTATTTTAGGTCTGAATTTCATCTGTTTCAATTGTGTTTTTTTCTGTTTGTGTCGTGCATCCTTTGCTTTTTTGGTAATCTCATATTTATATTTTCCATAATCCATGATCCTTGCAACTGGTGGATCTGTGTTAGGTGAAACCAGAACAAGATCCAATCCCTTTTCTCTTGCAATATCTAAAGCTTTGCTGGTTGGAACTATTCCAAGTTGTTTGCCGTTTTCATCGATCAATCTCACTTTGTAAGCCCTAATTTCCTCATTTTTCTTGAGATCCAATTCTTTAATTGTATCAACCCCTTTTCTATAAAAATAAAGCAGGTGAAAACCACCCGCTCATATTCAACCACCAATATTAACCTTGGAGTTAAACATTACTTCCAAGGTGAGAAGCCGGGTGGCTTCTGCTTTGTTTAATCACTTACAAAGCCCTGGTGGGCCGTGCAGGAATCGAACCTGCAACCTACTGATTAAGAATCAGTTGCTCTGCCTATTGAGCTAACGGCCCATCTCTCACATCCCTGGTGGGTGCGGCAGGGATTGAACCTGCGACCTCTTCCGTGTGAAGGAAGCGCTCTCCCGCTGAGCTACGCACCCGTCCGCTATTGGATTTTATCATTTTCAAATCTTTATGTCAATAATTAATAGAGAAGTTGTCAACAATTGAAATGTGAATTTGTAGATTTGAGAAAAGAATCCATCCTGCTTTCTTCATCAATCGATGAATCCATATTTTTTTAATTTGTAGTAAAGATTTCTAACACTTATTCCAAGGCTTCTTGCTGCTCGCTCCCTGTTACCGTTCGCTTCCTTCAATGCAGCCTTTATAGCGGCTTTTTCAGCATTTTCGATCACATCTTTCAGCCTCAATGAACTGAGATCCAAATCCTGAACTATTAATTTATCCACCTGTTCGAAGGTCAACGGTGGAATATGATGTTTCATTATCCTCTTTTCATCGTATTCTATATTTATCATAGCTCGTCCAAGAACATTTTCCAGTTCCCTTACGTTACCTGGCCAATGATATTTTCTCAATAGTTCCAGTGCACCTTCATCTATACCCTCCACAATTCTTCCAAACTCTTGGTTGAGTTTTCTTATTATGACATGTACCAGTTCTTCTAAATCCTCCAGTCTCTCTCTGAGTGGTGGAATGAATATCGGTACAACATTTAATCTGTAATAAAGATCAAGTAGGAAATCACCTTTTTCAACCATCTTTTCCAGATTCATGTTGGTCGCTGCTATTATTCTAACATCGAGTTTTATTGGGTTCACCCCACCGATCCTGTATATTTCCCTATCCTGTAGAAATCTCAACAATTTTGATTGGACTTTTAAACTCATCTTCCCAATTTCATCTAAGAAGAGGGTTCCATTATTTGCTTCCTCTATCAACCCTATTTTTCCACCTTTTTTCGCACCTGTAAAGGCACCTTCTTCGTAACCAAAGAGCTCTGATTCAAGAATTGTTTCGGGAAGGGCAGCACAATTGACACTTATGAACGGTGCGTTTGCTCTGTCGCTTTCATTATGAATTGCATGTGCAAATAATTCCTTACCAGTTCCACTTTCACCACGTAATAAGACTGTAGCAGGAGTTTTTGCAACTTTTTTCGCTTGATCTATCGCTACGATCATCTTTGGGCTTTTACCGACTATATCTTGAAAAGTGTACTTTGCTTTTATCTTTCTGATGATCCTCTTTGCGTCTTCGAGTTCTTCGACAAGTTTTATCATTTCGGAAACATCATGTATTACCCCAACACTTCCTTTAAATTCACCGTTGACAAAAATCGGTGATGCGTTCACCAATACTTCTTTTTTCAAAGGTCCCACTTTCATTCTAACACCGTATATTGGTCTTTTATCTTTTGCAATTTTTATGTGGACACTTTCACCCTCAGCTATGTCTATAGTTGCTAATTTCCCAATAACTTCCTTGGGTGATAAACCTGTTAACCTCGTATACGCTCTATTCACAAGAACTACCTTTCCTTCAGAATCTGCCACCGATATTGCATCGTTGGTTGAGTCGATAATAGCCGAAAGCATGGCCTCAATCTCTCGTAAGTTTGTAACCTCTTCTGCGAGCTTCTGAACCGTGGTTATGTCTCTAAACACTGCAGCTGCACCTATGACCTCTCCGATTTCATTACGTATTGGGATTCTGGAAGTTATGATAACATTGTCGTGTAATTTTTGAATCCTGTTGTACTCGGGTTTGCCTGTTTCCAGGACTATGTGTAATCTTGTGTTTGGGATCGTACCATTAACTTCTCTTCCAATAACATTATCAGAGGAAAGCCCAAGGATATTGCACGCTGATTGGTTTATGTAAACGATTTTACTGTCCTTATCAACTATTATTATCGCCTCAGTTATAGAATTTAAGGTTTTTTTTATGAGCTCATCGTACATCTCGTTTTTCACACTTTCACCTCATAAGAAGATGATACAGTCTTATTATTTGATCAACAGATAAATGCTCAGGTCGCAATTTTAAATCGATGATTCCATCAAGTGATTCAAGCTGTTCCTTTGAGTATCCCATGGAATTTAAGATATTCTTGAGCATTTTGCGCCTTTGTGAAAAGAGTCTTCTTGAGAATCTGAACAATCCTACTGTATCCTCTGAAATATTCTCTCTATATTTAGGTGTTAATTTCACCACCACTGAATCAACTCCTGGATTGGGAATAAAATGGGATCTTGATACCTTTAAAATCCTTTCAACATTGCAAAAATATTGCACGAAGAACGATATCGAACCGAATTTTCTGCTGCCGTGAACTGCCATAATTCTCTCAGCAAGCTCCTTTTGCACCATGAGAGCCGCGAATTTGAATTTTGGAGATTCAAGAAGTATTTTCTCTATTATTGGAGAGGTTATGAAATAGGGTATATTTGCCACGTAGGATAAACTATCACTTTTCAGATCTTCAAGATTGGCCTTCAAAAAATCCTCGAATCTTAATTCAACATTTTTGAAGGGTTTTAGTCTATCACTTAACAATGTTTTTAAGTTTGAATCTACTTCGTATGTTATTACTTTTTTAACCACTTTAGCAAGTTCCTCGGTAAGGGTTCCCGCACCCGCACCTATTTCGATAACGGTATCATCACTATTTAAATCGAGTTTTTCAAGTATCCTGCTCGCTACTCGATTATCCGATAAGAAATTTTGACCCAAGCTTTTCTTGAGCCTTATATTGTATTTTATTAACCATTCACTTGTTTTCAATTTAAAAATCCTTTCCAAATCGAATGCCTCACTTGAATATTTTACTACAAAAAAATCCTTCGACAACCTATTGTCGAAGGATTAAATAGAATCATCCTTATACATTAATCATAATCTTTCATGAATTCTTTTTTTATTTTCTCGAAGAGTTCCTCATCAGTTAAAACATCTAGAGCAGTAAGAGCCATGGTTTTAGCGGCAAGGTTTATGAATTTTTTACCATTCACACTCATGGTAGCCTGTGCAAATTCCCGTGAATGTGGTATCAAGGATTTATCACCTATCGATAAGTGAGGATGTATCGCTGGGACAACTTGGCTGACATTCCCCATATCTGTTGAGCCACGTCCTTCCTTTGGAGAAACGATATCACTAACCCCGAGAAAGCGTAGGTTTCTCTCAAAAGTTTCTGCAAGGGTTTTGTTTGGCTTGAGATCGTCGTTCGAAAGCTCGAATTTTCGCCATTCCACCTTTGCTCCAACCATAGTGGCTGCACCTTTGGCAACGTTGAAAATTTTTTCAGTGACTTCGTTGAGATATTCTCTATCTTTGGCTCTAAAGTAAAACTTGGCCACGGCTCTATCGGGTATAACGTTTGGTGCCTTTCCACCTTCTGATATTATTCCATGAATTCTCACATCTTCTCTCAAATATTGTCTAAGGGAATTTATACCATTGAAGAAATGTATAACAGCATCCAGAGCGTTTATTCCCTTTTCTGGCGCACCAGCTGCATGTGAACTTCTTCCCTTGAATTCGAATTCGTACGCATCCAATGCCAATGAAGTAGAATATACGCAGTTTTCAGTGGAAGGATGGACCATCATGGCAATGTCTACACCATCGAACAGCCCTTTTTCCACTAAGATAACCTTGCCACCACCATTCTCTTCACCCGGACAACCAAATACGATTATCTCGGTATTGAGTCCTTTAATTCTTGATAGAGAAATTGCGGCTCCCAAACTTGCAGCTGCTATCAGATTGTGACCGCAACCATGACCAACTTCTGGTAGGGCATCATACTCGCATAGAAAGGCCACCTTTGGGCCACCAGCCCCAAGTTTTAAAGTTCCTTTGAATGCCGTTTCCAATCCACCAATATTTTTTTCAACTTCAAAGGAATATTTTTCTAAGATTTCAGTTATCCATTCACTAGCTTGATACTCTTTGAATCCTATTTCTGGATTTTCTTTCAATTTCTTTGCCAATTCAAATAGTTCTTGCGTTATGTTATCAACTTCTCTTAAAATCTTTTCTTTCAATGATGTTGTATTCAACTTTACAACCTCCAATGATATTGATCTTGACATCCTCCCAATCCCTTAAAAGGGATGGGCTTTCTGGCTTGAATTCTGTAAGGAGATGGAGATATCCCCCATCTCCCTTGAAAATCAGAAACTCCACTCATTTATATGATAATGAGGAATTCTGAACGCATTGAATAACTCCTTTGGTATATTCAGTTCGTTGTTGTAAGCCACACCTATTATTGGCCAATAAAGAGGAATGCATACAACATCACCGAGTGCAAATTTTTGGACTTCCTTGTACAATTCCCATCTTTTCTTTGGATCTATTGTCACTTTTATCTCATCTATTAGCTCATCGACCTTCGGGTTGTGGTACGTTCCAAAGATTGGATTCCAACCAGATTTTGAATGCCAAATTTCTACAAAACTGTATGGTGAAGGACCTGAGGCATGCCAATTTTCAATGAACATTGGTGCTTCACCTTCGGCCGTTACATCGAGATATATTCCCCATTCGAGGGTGACAATTTCGAGATCAATACCAACTTTTTTGAGTTGTTGCTGCATTATTTGAGCTTCGAGAATCGCTTCCTGAGCACTCGATGCCACGTAAACTTTTGTTTTGAAACCATTTGGATAGCCTGCTTCTTTCATCAGCTCTTTAGCCTTTTCGGGATCATAATCGAATGTTGGAACATCCTGTGAAAACGCAGCGTGGAAATTAGGTATTCTACCAATTGCTTTGATAGCCATATCACCTCTTGAAACGGCTATGATCTCGTCAACATTTATTGCATGTGCAATGGCTTTTCTAAGTCTAACGTCATGGAATATACAGTCCGGTCGTTTGTTGAACGCTATTCTGTGATCAGCGAATTCTGCGTATGTACCAAAGTTCAATACATTGGAAGCTGTTTCTTTGAGCATTTTAAAATCTTCTGCTGATAATCCAATGACGTAATCAACTTCCTTTGTTTGGAGTGCCATAACAACTGAAGCGGATTCTGGATAAAATTTGAATATCAGTTTTTTTATCTTCGGTTTCTTACCCCAGTAATTTTCATTTGCAGTAAGAACTATCTCCTGACCTTTTATGTACTTCACGAATTTGTAGGGGCCACTTCCAATTGGATGTTGTTGATATCCATCCCAACCCACTTTTTCAATGTAATCCTTTGGTAAAACGTGTCCTCTCAATCGCGCGGTTGCAAGGAATATGACATTTGGATTTTTCAAGTAAACTTTCAATGTGTAGTCGTCTATTATCTCTATTTTTTCAATGTCTTCGTAGTATTTTCTGTGTGGTGAACCCAGTTTTGGATCCATCAAAGATTCATAGGTGAATTTAACATCCTCGGCAGTTAGAGGTTCACCGTTGTGAAAAGTTATACCTTTCTTGATCTTGAATGTGTAAACTTTTGCATCGGGTGAAATGGAATAATTTTCAAGTATCGAACCATCTGTTGTGTAATTACCATCGTTTGTGATTTCGATTAGGGGATCACATATCTGCGATAGAACAATATCAGTCACAGTATCTTGATAAGTTATCGGATCAAGTTTTGAGGGTTCTTGCATCATGGCAACAACCACTGTATCTTTTTTGGCAAAACCGAAGCTTGTTACGAACAATAAAATGATCAAAATAAACCACAGTGTCTTTGAAACTCTCATATTTTCGACCTCCCCAACAGTATTTTATTGATAAAGATGGCAAGCTACCATTCTGCCATCTTCTACTTTCATTAACTTTGGTTCCTTTCCTTTACACACACTTTTGGCAAATTCACACCTTGGATGAAACCTACAACCGGATGGGGGATTTACAGGGCTTGGCACCTCTCCCTCCAGAGGTATTTTCTCAATCTTCACATCTGGATCTGGAATAGGAACCGATCTGAACAAACCATTTGTGTATGGATGCAGGGGCTTTTGGAATACAAGATCTTTTTCCCCTAACTCCACTATCTTTCCAAGATACATAACTGCTATTCTATCTGAAACAACTCTTATCAAATTTATATCATGGGATATGTAAAAATAAGTAAGGTTTCTCTGCTTTTTTACTTTGTCAAGTAATTTCAGTATCTTGGCTTGCACTGAAACATCGAGGGCGCTCGTTGGTTCATCGAGAAAGAGTATCTCCGGTTCAACCATCAAGGCCCTTGCAATTGCTACGCGCTGCTTTTGTCCCCCACTGAGCTCATGTGGAAATCTTATCATGTGTTCTGCTTGGAGTCCCATCAATTTCAATATCTCAACTATTCTAAGGACCATATCATCCCGATTCTTAACTATTTTATGAATTTTTAAAGGTCTTGCGAGTATATCAAATATCGTCATTCGTGGATTCAGAGAAGAATGTGGATCTTGAAACACTATTCCCATTCGCTTTCTGAGATCCTTCAGATCTTTTTCATGAAGATGCGCTATGTTTCTTCCCTCAAAGATTATCTTTCCACTGGTTGGGTATAACAATCTCAATATGGTCCTTATTAATGTGGATTTTCCACAACCAGATTCTCCAACTAAGCCAAATGTTTCCCCTTTTCTTATTACAAGAGAAACACCATCGACGGCTTTTAAAGTCCCTTTTGAGGTATGATAATGTTTCTTTAAGTCCTCAACTTCTATCAACACTTTGTCCATTCCATCACCCTCTTATGGCAAGCCACAAAATGCCCATCAGAAATTTCCTGTAATTTCGGGATTTTCGTTTTACAGATATCTTTCGCTTCTTCACATCTTGGATGGAATCTACAACCGGATGGAGGATTTATCAGCTTTGGAACGGAGCCAGGTATCTCCTGAAGTTGCTCAATATCTGTTTCAATTCCAAGTACAGAGTGAAGAAGTTTGTAAGTGTATGGATGTTGAGGATTTAGGAATATCTCTTTTAAAGAGGCTGTTTCAACAATTCTTCCCGCATACATTACGGATACAGTATCACATATCTCACTAACCACTGCGAGATTGTGAGTGATATATATCGCTGTTATCTTCGTTTCCCTTTTTAAATCTTCCAGGATCTTTAGAAATTGTGCTTGTGTGGATACGTCGAGGGCAGTAGTTGGCTCATCAGCAATTAGCAATGAAGGCCTACAACTCAGCATCATCGCGATCATGACACGTTGTTTCATACCACCAGATAATTGATGTGGATATTTTTTCAAAAGTTCTTCGACATCAGGTAATTTGACCTTTCTGAGTTCTTCGGTTATTATTTTTAATTTTTCTTCCTTTGTCAATTCCAACTCATTTTCCAAAGCTTCTAACATCTGTTCCTCGATCGTGAAAATAGGGTCCAACGATGTGGAAGGATCTTGAAATATCATTGTTATTTCTTTCCCTCGAATTTGCTGTTGTAACTGTTTTTCAGTTAATTTCAAGAGATCAATTCCTTTGTATATGACCTGCCCATTTTCAATCTTTGCATTGTTATCCAATAACCCCAGTATAGTCAATCCCGTTACTGTTTTTCCACATCCGGTTTCACCTATCAGGGCATGAAACTCCCCTTCTTTTACCTTCAAATTCACCCCATCCAGTGCTTCCACTTTTCCTTCCTCTGTATCGAAAGACACCTTTAAGTCTCTAATTTCCAGCAATGTTCCCACTGAATTTACCCCCTCAGTTTCTTCTAGATGTCGGATCGAGCGCATCTCTCAAACCATCTCCAATGAAGTTGAATCCCAGAACTGTGAACATTATAAAGAAACCAGCCGATGTTGATATCCATGGAGCTTTCAGAAGGTACATCCTTCCCTCTGCTATTATGGAACCCCAGTCTGCCGTAGGAGGTTGAACCCCAAGTCCCAGGAAGCTAAGTGTTGCACTCGCTATCAGAGCCGTTGGCATCATCAGATACACCATAACTATCACAGTTGGTAAAACATTTGGAAAAACATATCTGAGAATTATTGAGAGGTTCGATTCACCAATCGATCTCGCTGCCTCTATGTAGTCCAATTCCTTTATCGTTAGAACTTTGCTTCTAACCATTCGAGCATAGGATGTCCATCCAACGGTACCAAGCGCTATGACAACATTGATCACACCTTGTCCCAATATCCCTGCTATGGCCAATGCAAGCACCACTATTGGAAAAGATCTCAAAACATCGACCAACCACATTATCACTTTATCAACTACTCCACCGAAATACCCCGATATCAATCCTAAGGATATACCAATCATTCCTTCGAACAGAACGATCAGTGCACCTATTTCAAGGGCTATTCGTGAACCATATACAAGTCTAGAAAAGACATCTCTGCCGAGTGCATCCGTACCTAAGATATGTTTCATTGAAGGAGGTTTGAATCTTTCAAGAGGATTCGTTTTGTATGGATCATAGGGGGATACTATTGGTGAAAATATAGCCATGAATATTACGATACTAACCATTATAAAACCTATCAAAGCTAATCTATTCTTTGTGAATCTCTTCCAAACAAGATTTACTTGACTACTCCTTTTTCGCTTTAATCTCTTGATTTCCTTTTTCAATTGTTCGTAGGACAGATCTTCGGATGTCATTTCCATCACCTCTCAATTCTTATCCTTGGATCTATGAGTGTATAAAGTATATCGGCAAGCAAATTTGCAGCAACAACCGCAAGTGATATGAACAGCAAGATAGTTTGCACCACTTGATAATCCCTTGAAAGAACGCTTCCTACCAATAGACTACCCATTCCACCCCAAGAGAATACAACTTCGATAACAACTGCTCCTCCTATTATCCAAGGTAGTTGAAGAGCTACCATTGTTATTATTGGTATCAAAGCGTTCTTGAATGCATGTTTCCAAATGATCTTCTCGTATTTCAGCCCTTTTGCCTTCAGTGCCTTTATATAATTTTGACTCAAGACTTCAAGCATCTCGGCTCTCATAGGGCGTGCAAACCAGGCTTGTTGCCTCAAACCTATTGTCATAATCGGTAATATAGTTGACGAAAAGGAAGTCATCCCGGCAATTGGAATCCATCTGAGTTTCAGACCGAAGATGTACAAGAAAACGATAGCCAACCAAAATGAAGGTACCGATAGCCAAAACATCGTTTGGAAGGTTGTTATATAATCCAAAATCGAGTTCTTTTTCAAAGCAGCTAAGGTTCCAAATAAAATTCCCAAAATAACAGCGACTAAAAGCCCTGAGCCAGTTAAAATCAAAGTTGGGCCCATCCTCTCTTTTATCAATTCACTGACGGGTCTGTTGTATCTAATAGATGTACCAAATTCGCCTGTGAAAATATTTTTGATCCAGGTAAAGTATTGAATGTACAGGGGCTTATCCAAATTATATCTTGCTTTCAAAGCTTTGACATTTTCCTCAGTGGCGTATGGGCCTAACATTATCTTCACAGGATCCCCAGGTGCCAAGTGTAATATGAGAAACGCTACGAGGCTCACTCCCAAAGCTGTAAATAAGGCTCTAAGTGTTCTCCGGAAAATGTAGTTTCCATGTGTCCTCATTTGTACTACCCCCTTTTCAACTAAAAAAAAACGGCCATATCATTAGAAATGACATGGCCGTGTGGGTGTATAAAAATAAACTCAAGCACACAAAAACACCCACCGGCTTTTTCTACGGTTACGATTAATGAAACTATTCATATGATTGATCATTACTCTCTTTGAATATATAACCTCTTCGAGCATTTTTTCCTCCAAGAACTTTTTATTTTTTAGAATTCTACCAACTACGGCTGGATTTGTCAAATTCAGTGACTGAAGATCTTCACATTGGCTATTATTTCTTCAATGATTTCATGTGCTGTTCGTTTCATGAGACGCGCTTCTGGTTTCAATATGACTCTATGAGCCAAAACATCAACAGCTACGTTTTTAACGTCGTCAGGAATAACAAAATCTCGTCCTCTGATGAACGCCAGACCACGTGCCATATTCATCAACGCTATGCTACCCCTTGGACTTGAACCAACAGCAAGATCTGGATGTGATCTGGTTTTTAAAACGATCTTTGTTATATACTCGATTATCGAGTCATCGATATGTACTTCTCTAACAATTCTCTTGATATTTCTCAATTCTTCTGAACTTGAAACTGGTTTTATAATTTCTATAGGATGTCTTTCGAGCATATTTTTTAGCATGTCAATTTCTTTCTCAAATGGTGGATAACCCACACTTAAAGACAGTGTGAATCTATCCAACTGGGCTTCGGGAAGTGGAAAGGTTCCTTCGAATTCTATTGGATTCTGTGTAGCGATGACGAAGAAGTTATCACTCAATTTGTAGGTTTTTCCATCGATGGTTACCTGCTTCTCTGCCATCGCTTCGAGCAGCGCAGATTGAGTTCTTGGTGTTGCTCTATTCAATTCATCTGCGAGCAATACATCTGTGAATATAGGACCCTTTCTGAATATGAATTCACCATTTTTTGTATCGAGAATGTTCAATCCTGTTATATCAGTTGGCAAAAGATCAGGGGTACATTGTATTCTCTTGAAATCTAAACCCAGAGATATTGCCAAACTCCTTGCAAGCATGGTTTTACCTACACCGGGAACATCATTCAACAAGATGTTGCCTTCACTGACAACGGCCGCCAATACCTTTTGAAGAATCTCCTCTTTTCCGAAAATCACCTTTGAGATATTCTCCAATATTCTTAAACTGAAATCGTTTGCCTTTATGTTCATTTTCTGGATCACCATTTCATTAATCTTTCTAATATTTTCTCATGGTATTATTGAATAGTCAATTAATAATAAAAAGATAGTGTTAACTAGTAGTGGTGATGATATTCAATGAAGCAAAAAAAGCAGATGAATATTATTGAAGTCTTTGAAAAGTATAAAAAGTACCAGTAATT
>Ga0136651_10000159_pt1 | contig 33969 bp, 23 predicted proteins | sample Mar14236cmmetaG_FD_94867 | JGI IMG/M metagenome (GOLD analysis project Ga0136651, IMG submission 94867) | Marine hydrothermal vent microbial communities from Guaymas Basin, Gulf of California to study Microbial Dark Matter (Phase II) - Marker... ... | reverse complement strand
TGAAGGCCGGTTGCGGCTTGGAATATGTAGGAAACCTAGGGCCAAATCCAAACCATAACGGCTGGCCAAATGTCCAACGCTATTGCCCGCTAAAGTATAGCCCAGCGATAACAAGGCATTGACGGGATCACGTGGCGGACGGCGATTACGCTCTTTAAACCCCCACGCATTGTCCCACAAAGTGCGCCATGAAGCCAAATATTTTTTTCAGTTATCAGTTTCACGCAAAAGTTTCGCGAAGCGAAACTTTTGCGTGAAAATCAGTTATCAATGTCTTGATATCGAGTATGTTCAAGGCCAACCTATTTATCTGACAAAATTTATTTTGCGATTTATTTTCGTTCAAATTTCAATACTAAACGCTAAAGACGCTAAAGACGCAAAAGGCGCTAAAGATGTTCGGTAGAAAAATCTAGCGTCTCTTGCGCCTCTTGCGCCTCTTGCGTTAAAAAGATTTCAAGAAAACGCTAAAGACGCAAGAGACGCAAAAGACGCAAGAGACGTTTCTCTTTCTCTTAACAAACGAGCATCTTTAGCATCTTTAGCGTTTAGATCGATTTTAACTAAATATAAACGCAGGCACTGGTTAATGGTTAATGGTTAATGGTTAATGACAAACACATCAATAACTTTTCACTTAATAGACAAAAGACTCTAACAAATCTCGAAGTCTTTGCCATTCTGGCAACCATGTCCACACATCAGTAGGTGAATATCGAATACCGCGCAGAACCGCATCACGAAACGTATAACAAGCCAGTTGTTGTGAGTCTTTAAAGCCAAATCGTTTCAAATCATGCCGCATCATATAAAGTAAGTCTTTACCGGCAAAGAAAGTTAAATAATACTCAAAACGTTTGCCACCCGGTTTACAGTCTTGTTGTAATTGCTCAAACTTATCTAATACATCTACTTGAAAAACATCCCTTTTCCTTTTTTTATCTGCCAAAATACTCCCTATTTTACTCCGACAATCTTGCGCCTGTAATCCTTTGTCTTTAGGGAAAAAATAGCCCAATTCCCGTTCTTCCCCCCAACAATTAAAAGGCGGATTTGGATACGAAATACCAGATAATGCGATTCTAGCGGCTGTATAATCCGCAATTTTTTGAGCTGATTTTTTGAGAATTGTTTTATATTCATTGAGGGGGGGCGCTTTAGAGCCCAAGGCCCGTTTGACTACCTCTGGATCAATCAAATAATTTTCGATTTCTTTCCGATCCCAGTACCAACCAAGCTGCAACCGTTTACCATTGACTGTCGTGGCCCAATCATGAGGACAGTTCAAGGGTTGAGAGTCATCATCATCGAAATCGCGATCTTTGAGTCCAACAATAGCCGCATTTTTTTAGCCTCTCTGGCACCCAGAATGCGGTGATTCAAACCATGCTTGCTGCCAATCGGTTTAGCTACACAACCCTCTGGTACTATCCTGAATAGAACTTGTATATCACTACTTTGGGTATTGCCTTCGCAATAGAGTGTATTTACAGGCATAACGATCCTCCGGGCAAACGCAAAGTTTCGTTACCACTGATGACATCGCTTACCGCTTCCGAGTGAGTTGTCAAAATAAACTGACAAGTCGGGCTTATTTTGAGCAATTGACGCAATAAAGATTGTGCAGCGGGCGGATGCAGATTGAGATCAACTTCATCAATCAGCACTACGGAATAAGCAATTTGTTGTTGCACAAATTCATATAAGATGGGAAAAATAGATTGTTCACCTGCTGACATTTCCACAATATCATAAGTATGTTCTCCGTCATTGAGAACAAAGAAGCATTGTTCAGCCATCGGTGATTCAAGACTGGGCATCATTTCTAACCCGCTAAAAGTGCGTCCAGCAAAAATTTTTTGGTAATGCTGTTCTAGCGTCATCAACTCATCATTTGGCGCAATACCTAATCCCTGTTGACGCTTTAGCTCAATCAGATAGTCCCGTAAACGAGCAATGCCTTGTTTAGAAAAAGAGTGCCCATTACTCTCATCTTGGCGATTTTCGGCGTTTGAAACCAAGTTGCGATATTGGTCAAACCAGAAAATACCAGGTAGTTTTGAAAAGAGTGGCCTAACCGAAGGGGCTGACCATAATAATTGTTGTTGAGCATAATAACGCCCTTGGAATTGAAACCGTTCAGCGGGCGTATTTTGGCCGATTTTCCAGTGATGACTCGTCAGGCTGATTTGAATAGCATGACAATCACTTGGCTCCACGAAAGGATGTTCTGATTTAAATTCTTCAGGTTGGGCATCGTACCATTGTTTAGCAATTTCGCGGGTAGCCTCAATTTCTTCATCGACAAAAGAGATTTCCAATTGAATTCGTGGGATTCCCCATTTCCAGAAACGTTCTGACAAAAAACCGGGCCAATCAAAATCAGCAATACGCACAATTTGTTTGGTTGCCAATGCTAAGGGGAGCGCAATAGCTTGCAGTAGAGTGGTTTTACCCGTGCCGTTATCACCGAGTATCAGAAATTGATCACTCACTTCTTCAAGCGTTTTATGCTTAAAGGAAACTTCAAACTGGTTAAAGAGTTTAAAATGTTGAATAGAAATAGATTCGATTTTCATATAAAATTAAAATGTTATAAGTAGGGGCAATCCTTTGTGGTTGCCCTTTGTAGGGGCAATCCCTTGTGGTTGCCCTTTGTAGGGGCAATCCCTTGTGGTTGCCCCTACGGGCAAATTGTAGGGGCAATCCCTTGTGGTTGCCCTGTTTTTTCAATGGTATGGAAACTGGAGCGATCCTGCACTAGATTGCCCCCTACACAACTTTTTTGAGCAATCCTTTCAATTCGGGAATACACGAGCCACAATTGCTACCCGCTTTTAATTTGTCGCCTATTTGTGCCGGTGTACGCAAATTTTGCTCATAAATCCCTTTTAACAGTTCATTGCGCCTGACATTAAAACAAGCGCAAATCGTACTATCTGTTTGTTCTTCTGCTTGTACAGTCAATAAACCTAAACGCTCGGCCGGGCTTAAACTGTCTTTGGTAAACAGCGTTATTAAACCTTGGCGTGCCGGTAATTTTTGATCTTGAGCAATAAACACACAAATGTTTAAATGCCCTTCTATGATATTAGCGCAACGATAACGCCCTGTTGCCCGATCTTGATATTCTAACCATTCTAGATTTTCTCCAAAATGCTGATGTATCCAATCAGCCCAATTATCAGGGCGCGTTTCTCCCGCTAATTCATATCGCCAACCATTATCACTTAAGATTTTAGCCCAATAATTGATGTGTTCGTCTGGTAGCGTTAAGGGGTGTTTTGACAAAATAAAACCTTGCCATGCTGGACGATAGAGTGAAATACGCACGGGCGTATGTTTAAATTCAGGTTGTCCTGAAATCGGATCCGTGCTGGACATGATCAGGGCATCGACTACTGCACGACTACTATTTTGAGCATTGAAGTGCATGGGTACAAACACATTGCCGATTTGTTGATTCTGACTGACTTTCGCACGGCCGAGCCATTGCCCTAAACGACTGCTGATTTGAACTAAACTCCCTTCATTAATGTCTACTGTTTTGGCATCATCAGGGTGAATTTCGACATACGATTCATCAATGTGTCTTAATAATCGCGCTGATTTGCCAGTACGTGTCATAGTATGCCATTGATCACGAATACGGCCCGTATTCAGGATTAACGGAAATTTCACATCCGGTAAATGGGCAGGCAGGCGTGGCGTGATGCTGATCAACTGGGCTTTTCCACTTTGCGTAAAAAACCGTCTATCGGTGAACAGGCGGGCTGTACCTCTTAAACCGGTGCAGTGTTCAACATTTTGGAGATTATCAATCGGATCGCAGATTGGCCATTGGACAGGTTTTAAGGTTTGATATTCTTCATCCGAAAGCGGTAATAAACCGCTTAAATCCAAATCGCGACTCCCATTGTTTTTGTAGCCCGATAGCGTTGCATATTCTCGGAAGATATCAGCGGGGGTACGGTAAGCAAATTGTTTGGCATAACCCAGACGTTCCGCAATTTGACTGATAATCCACCAATCTGGTTTCGCTTCACCTGGCGCGTCTAAAAAAGGCCTTTGTCTGGAAATACGCCGTTCTGAATTAGTCACCGTACCGTCTTTTTCTCCCCAAGCCAGGGCTGGCAATAAGATATCAGCATAAGCTGTCGTATCATTATGGCGAACACAATCGGAAACGACGACTAATTCACATTTTTCTAATGCCTGTTTCACAGCATGGCTATTCGGTAAACTGACAGCCGGATTGGTTGCCATAATCCAAATGGCTTTCACTTCGCCAGCAGCCATCGCTTTGAATAAATCGACCACTTTTAACCCAGGCTCAGTGGGCATCAATGGAGAATGCCAAAAGTCTTGCACTAGGGCGCAATGTTCTGGTGTGAAATCCATGTGAGAAGCTAATTGATTAGCCAATGCGCCAACTTCACGGCCTCCCATCGCATTAGGTTGGCCAGTCATCGAAAAAGGCCCCATCCCCGGTTTACCCAATCGCCCCGTCGCTAAATGACAATTGATAATACTATTGACTTTATCAGTGCCACTGGTGGATTGATTAACGCCTTGAGAATAGAGTGTCACGACTTTTTGATTCTGAGCAAATAGACGGAAAAAATGGCTCACTTGTTCTTCATCAAGTCCACACTGCCCCGCCACAGCCGGAATTGAAACGCTCGATGCTCGTGCCGCTTCTAATGCTGAAGCAAAACCTTCTGTCGCATTTTCCAGAAAGTCATAATCTAAATAATCATTGCGACGCAGAAAATCTAATAAACCATTAAATAACCAAACATCACTACCCGACTTGATCGATAAATGGACATCAGCAATTTCACAAGTGGCCGTGTGACGGGGATCAATAACCACGACTTTTAATTCAGGCCGTTTGTCTTTAGCCGCAGAAATCCGTTGGAATAAAACCGGATGACACCAAGCCAAATTACTGCCAACTAAAACCAATAAATCCGTTTCTTCCATATCTTCATAATTGCCCGGCACGCTATCACTACCAAAAGCGCGTTTATAACCAGACAAACTAGAAGACATACACAATCGGGAATTGGTATCAATATTGGCCGAACCCATAAACCCTTTCATCAATTTATTAGCAACATAATAATCCTCTGTCAATAACTGACCCGATACATAAAACGCAACAGCTTGAGGCCCCTGTTCAGCTATAATATTTTGAAATTGATTAGCCACTTCATCTAAAGCGGTATCCCAATCACATTGTTTACCTTGCACTTCAGGCAATAATAAGCGGCCCTCTAGCCCTAATGTCGTGCCTAAAGCGATGCCCTTAGAACACAAACGCCCAAAATTAGCGGGATGTGTTTTATCAGCTTCAATTGTGGTTATTTGACTCTCATCGGTTTGTGCAATAACGCCACAACCTACACCACAATAGGGGCAAGTTGTTTGGATACTAGACATGAAAAAAATCCTCATTTATAATTTTCGTTGCAAAATTTGCAATTGGAGTGCAAAATTTATTTTGCAATTGGAGTGCAAAATTTATTTTGCGATTGGAGTGCAAAATTTATTTTGCAATTGGAGTGCAAAATTTATTTTGCGAAGACTTTATATTATTTGATAATACTCCAAAAAGTTGTCATGATATGGGGCTAGTTTATTGATATGGCAAGCATTAAGAATCATTTATAAATTTAATAAGTTGGAATGGTGGGCAACAAAAACACATGGGCGCATTCCCAAAAAATAGGTGATTATCAATTTTGGCAGAAAGCAAAATAAATTTTGCACTCCAAGCGAGGGCAAAATAAATTTTGCACTCCAAGCGAGGGCAAAATAAATTTTGCACTCCAAGCGAGGGCAAAATAAATTTTGCACTCCAAGCGGGCTACAAGAAAGTATAACAAATTGAGGTATTCCCTATTTATGAAAGAAAAATTAATTTGTATTGGTAACGGCATGGCCGGTATACGCACACTTGAAGAATTGCTCAAGTTAGCGCCGGATCAATACGATATTACCGTCTTTGGTGCTGAACCTTATGGTAATTATAATCGAATTTTACTGTCGCCTGTCTTAGCCGGTGATAATACCCTTGATGACATCATCATCAATGAGGAACAGTGGTATCAAGATAACGGCATTACCTTATACAAAGGACATACGATTGTTTCCATAGACAGGGCGCGGCGACAAATTCACAGTGATAAGGGGCGAAGCACTCACTATGATCGCTTATTGCTGGCTACTGGTTCCAATCCCTTTATCATTCCCATCCCAAATAACACTTTGTCGGGAGTAGTGGGGTTCCGAACTATCCAAGATGTCAATACCATGCTGGAAGTCGCCCATGAGGGCAAAAAGGCCGTGGTAATCGGCGGTGGATTGTTGGGGCTAGAAGCGGCTAATGGATTACGACAACAGGGTATGCAAGTCACGGTAGTTCATATCTCTGATACCCTGATGGAACGACAATTAGATAAAACCGCGTCGGCTTTATTAAAAGGGGCATTAGAAAAAAAGGGATTAACCTTTTTAATGAAAGCAGAAACAAAGGCCATTTTAGGGGAGACGCATGTTACCGGTGTGCGTTTTAAAGATGGCCAAGAAATGCCAGCCGATTTGGTTGTTATGGCTGTCGGTATTCGACCGAATATTGCTTTAGCGCAACAAGCCGGATTGTATTGTGAACGGGGCATTGTGGTTAATGATACCTTACAAACCTTTGATCCCCGTATTTATGCCGTCGGAGAATGTGTACAACATCGCAAACAGCTTTATGGTTTAGTCGCGCCGCTGTTTGAACAGGCTAAAGTGTGTGCTAATCATTTAGCTTTTTTAGGGTATTCCCGTTATGAAGGCTCAGTGATTTCAACCAAACTGAAAGTCACTGGCATTGATTTATTTTCAGCCGGCAATTTTCAGGGCAATGACAATACCGATGAACTGATTTTTCAAGATCCAAGCCAAGGGATTTATAAAAAATTGGTTGTTGAAGATAACCGCATTAAAGGGGCCGTACTTTATGGGGATACCCTAGATGGCAGTTGGTATTTGCAATTGATGCGTGACAACGTTGATATCAGTACCCAACGTGATCGGTTATTATTTGGACAAGCTCATTTAGGAGACAGTGGATACGCTGAAACCCAAACGGCCAGTTTAATGAGTGATAACACTGAAATTTGTGGGTGTAATGGCGTTTGTAAAGGCACGATTGTCAAGGCGATCATTGAAAAAAACCTGTTTACCTTAGAAGAGGTTCGGGCTCATACCAAAGCTTCTAGTTCTTGTGGTTCTTGTACCGCATTGGTAGAACAAATACTGGCCTCCACTTTGGGTAGTGAGTATTCAACTTCTCCGAAAACCAAACCGCTCTGTGGTTGTACGGAATACACCCACGACGATATACAACGCGTGATTAAGGAACAACATATCACGAATATTCCAGCCGTCATGGGCTTTATGAACTGGAATACGCCAGATGGCTGTCATGTTTGTCGTCCAGCCCTGAATTACTATTTATTATGTACTTGGCCTGGGGAATATCAAGATGATGCCCAATCGCGTTTTATTAATGAGCGTGTTCATGCCAACATCCAAAAAGATGGCACTTACTCCGTTGTACCCCGCATTTGGGGCGGTATGACAACACCGGACGAATTACGGGCCCTAGCCGATATTGCCGACAAATTTCAGGTACCCAGTGTAAAATTTACTGGCGGGCAACGCATTGACTTATTAGGCTTGAAAAAACAAGATTTACCGGCTGTCTGGCGTGATCTGAATAAAGCCGGTTTAGTCTCCGGACATGCTTATGGCAAGGCCTTACGCACCGTCAAAACGTGTGTCGGTTCGGAATGGTGTCGTTTTGGTACCCAAAATTCAACAGAAATGGGGATTAAATTGGAAAAATTCACATGGGGTTCTTGGACACCGCATAAATTCAAAATGGCCGTTTCCGGATGTCCCCGTAATTGTTCAGAAGCCACGATTAAAGACTTTGGTGTTGTAGCCGTCGAATCTGGTTGGGAATTACATGTTGGCGGCAATGGCGGCATCAAAGTCCGAGTCACGGATTTACTGTGCAAGGTAGAAAGCCAAGAAGAGGTTTTAGAATACTGTGCCGCCTTCCTCCAATTATACAGAGAAGAAGCGCATTACCTAGAACGCACAGCCCCTTGGATAGAACGGGTGGGTTTAACCTACGTTCAAGAACGCGTTGTTGAAGATGGAGAGAATCGGAAAGGGTTATATGACAAATTTATAGCCTCACAACAGCAAGCCCAAAAAGATCCATGGCAAGCGCGTGCGACAGAAGGTGTCGCCCAACATGAATTTACCTTCTTAAATGCGGGTGTTTCTCAATCACAAGCAACAGCAGGAGGTGTTTAATGGAAAATCGTCATCACATTGGGCATCTCAAAGACATTCCCCGTTTAGGTTCACGAGTGATTTCAACAGAACAAGGTGAGATTGCGGTTTTTCGGACGACAGATGATAACGTATTTGCCGTATCGAATCGTTGTCCGCATAAAAACGGCCCCTTATCAGAAGGGATTGTGCATGGGCATACCGTGACTTGCCCTTTACACAATTTACGCCTGAATTTAGAAAATGGACAAGCCATAGCGCCCGACGAAGGTTGTGTTGAGCGGTTTACGGTTCACGTTGATGCTTCAGGAGAATTATTTTTAGAAATGTAGTGGCCCAAACCTGACAGGTTTTGAAAACCTGTCAGGTTTTTTAAATTTACTCATTGGGTAATCGTATTATTTGGTTTTCAGTTTCATCAAACATTGAGATGACGCTATTTGAATGGCTCGTGAAAATAAACTGGTTATGACGGCCGATTTTAGATAATGCTCTCACTAATGTTTGTTGTAAAGGAGGATGAAGATGTAATTCCAATTCATCAATAATAATGATAGCGTTATTGATATTCCAACGGGCAAAATCCATTAATATGGGAAAAACGGCTCGTTCTCCAGCCGACATCCCGGATAACTCATATTGATTCTGTCCATCATCCAGAAAAAATCAGGTGCTTGGGCTTTTTCGTATATATCAAATCGTGGTGTACTACCGACGAATGAACGTCCTGGAAAAACTTTTTGATATAGGAATTCTAATTCTTGATAGAAATCAAATTCACCTTCTTGTATCTTCCGACGTCCATCTTTAACGGCTGTATGGTAGTTATAAGCACTGGCTAAAAAAATTCTGATATCATCTAATTGATTTATTTGACTCTCTAACAGATTAGTGATGTTATTTGAATTGCGTTGTTCCGTGTACCAATAGATATTCCCTATATTTTCAAAAATTTTATTCTTTTGAGATGTAAAACGGGCTAATGTTTTAGCATATTGATAGCCTCTAAATTGAGAATAAGCTTCTCTGCCCTCTTTGGCAAAAATTTGGTTGTCATCAAAAGAAATGGTGACGCTTTTATGAGAGGCTGGTTGTCTGTCCAGTTTAACCCCCATCTTTTTGAGTTGCTTCGCATATTCTTGAGTTGTCTTGATTTCCTCATCCAAAAATAAGATTTCGGCCTCAATTTTTAAAGGTAGCATACCTGTTTGTAAATGACGATATTCAAATCCGGGCCACTCTAATTTGTTAGGGTTAAAATGATCTCTTATAGCCGAAGCAAGCAAAATCACAATAGCCTGTAATATAGAGCTTTTGCCTGTGCCATTATTTCCGACAATAAGCGTTTTTTCATTCACAATCTCGTCAGAATCAGTAAATGAAAAAGTCTGCGGTTGAACAAACCGCTTATAATTTTGTAATGTAATGTGTTTGATCTTCATATGATTTAAAGAAAACGCTAAAGACGCAAAAGGCGCAAAAGGCGCAAAAGACGTTCGGTAGAAAAATCTAGCGTCTCTTGCGCCTCTTGCGCCTCTTGCGTTAAAAAAAAGTACCCGATAAATGGAAACCGCCCTTTCATCAATCCGTTCAATCCCCTGATCCGTTGTACTTGGGCTACATTGCCCAACAGCCTGTCAACCCCGGCCCAATGTGACACCGTTTGAACCTTGTTTCAATGGGCGACTTTGCCCGACAGCCTGTCAACTCTAGGCGAAAATTTTAAGGTAAGTCTATATAAATACTGATAACTGGCTTTTGTCCATCGGTGAAAAAAAGGAGGCAGTTTACATCATGTCGTTTCGTATTGCAAACCCTTGTGGCAGAAAATAGCTTCTTAAATCTCTAATAGATTGAAATCTTAATGGTTTTTGTTTGAGATAGAACGCTGATTAATTCAGATCATGGCCTGATTGTCGCTGATCAAAAAATCAGTGTTAATCATGATAATCAGTCTTATCTGCGTTCTATCCTATCACTTACATTGCCTCACTACTCAATAAGGCTTCCACTTCGTCATCGCTTAATTAACATGCATTCCAAGCTAACCGCAAAATAACATGCATTCCAATTGGGCCCTCGCAAAATAAATTTTGAACGAAAATAACACCGATGCAAAATAAATTTTGAACGAAAACAGATACTTGTGAAATTATTTGTCAGGCTTAATCTCATTATTGCCGCAATACCGCAAACTGTTCTAGAATGGGCCCTGTCAATGGCGCTAATTTTTTACGCATCAAACTACCAATCGCCGTTGTGCGCGAAAAAATAGGCCGCAATACGGAATACCCTAAACCTGATAAAATCAACATCGCTTTAACCGCGTTTTGCATATCAGGCAAAACAGCTAACACTTCTCGCCGTTCCACCGATGTCGTATCTTCACACGTTTCGCATAAATTACTGGCACGCTCTATCAAACTCAGGATATTCATCTCATCATCATAATCATCAGGGCGAATACTTTCAAAATAGCCTGCAATCAGATCAAATAAGGTATTGACAACCTCTTGATTAGACGGTTTACGCAAAACCCGTTCACAAGTCTCTAAAAAAGTTTGCCCTGAACCATTTGTTATTCTCACTAATTGTGTCGCAATCTGATTGCCTTTCGCCACCAAAGGCGCTAAACCGGTTTGAATGTAATCCGCGTCTCGACGCGCTGGTAACGGCTTAGGTAAATCATCTGGTTGCGTCAATAAAAAACCGATCAAATAAACCGTTTTAGTACGCCCTTTAATCCAGATTTTTTGTCGCGTATCCTCATCAATCAAGCCCGGTTGCAAAATAAGCCGAACCGATTCAATCAAATTCGCAGTTTCTTCCTCAAAGGGCAAATAATCAACCAAATACGCCGCTAATAATTTCGCAAATTCATCCCGCGCAACGCTGTCATTTCTCAACAAACTACGTGCATTGTCAGCATCAGGCAGAGCCCACCAAGCACGACGCGCCAACTCAGGCGTTAAACCGGGCGCATGTACCACAGCTACCACCGCCTCCGGCTCCCCTAACATCAAGAATTGTTCTAAACTATCATCCTTAGTCTGCCCCATGCGCGCCCAACGTTTCAGATAAACCGGATATCCACCAGGTGAACCTAAGATATAACCCGAAATCAATTCACGTACCCAGCGCAAATACTGTTCATCACGACAGTTCGGATGCAATTGTATTTTAGCCTCACCCCGCTCAGACAGCCCATAAACAATCATTTTAGACTCATCAATACGAATAGCCTGTACTTTATTGGCAAGTAAAACATTTAAGCGTAAATTATCTTCGTTAGAAAGTGGCATATTGAATTTTTAACAATCCAAAAAATAATTTAAACGTAGGGTGGGTAACGTGTTTTTGTTGCCCACCATGTTGAAACTCGTTATGCCTATCCAAAAAATAAATGATTTTGTGATAATTGAAGGATAGAACGCTGATTTGACTGATTATCATGATTAACACTGATCTCATTCATCAGATGATTAATCAGCGTAAATCAGTCCGATCATGATAATCAGCGTTCTATCTCAATTGGTAGGGGCAATATCACTTGATGAGCCCATTTTCTCATAAAAAATCAATCACCACGTTGCGACAAAATCAAATTAATCATTTTAACCGTCGCCTGAATCGCTGCCATATTCTGATCAGGATTCACGCCCCGCGTCGTAATCATAAACGTTTCACCCTGAACGGGCTTCACTTCCCAATTAATCGCTGCTTGAACCAAAGCATCTGTTTTTCCACCTGGCGGAATCGTTACCTCATAATCCAACAAGTCAGGCACTGGAATATGAAATTTCTTCAAGATTTCCCGCAGTGCATTCATAAACGCATCATAACCGCCATCCCCGTGTGCATCAGCTTCTATTATTTTACCTTGATAAGCACATTGTACCGCTGCCTGTGATTTCAGTTCATAAGTCGAATTTATCGAGCAATGTAACAATTTAAAGGGGAGATTTTCAGGTGTCTCAAAAATATCGCTGATTAAATAAGGCAAGTCTTCCGTGGTAACCACTTCTTTTTTGTCACCCAGATCAATAATCTTCTGCAAAAGCACTTTCTTATCGTCTTCATTCAATTCAATAGACAGTTCTTTTAAACTCATCTCCAAATTTGCTTTTCCAGACAGTTTACCCAAAGCATATTTTCGCTTTCTGTCAAAACGCTCTGGCACTAATTGAGTCGAGTATAAATTCCCCTTTTGATCGCCATCTGCATGAATACCCGCCGTTTGCGTAAACACATTTTTGCCATAAATCGCCTTATTATTCGCCATCCGTTGCCCAGAAAACATCTCGACATACTGAGACACTTTATAAAGCTTCTTCTCATCAATCTGAAAATCGACGGCCAAAAAATCATGAATACTGACTACCAATTCATCAAGTGGTGCATTGCCCGCTCGTTCGCCCATGCCATTAATCGTCGCATGAATACCCGCGACACCCGCTTTGACAGCAGCCATTGCATTAGCCGTTGCTAAGCCATAATCATTATGGGCATGAAAATCAAAATGTACACCAGAATACCGATTGATAAGCGCAGACACATAGTCATAAGTTTCAAACGGATTGAAAATCCCTAAAGTATCGGGCAACATGATCCGCTTTACTGGTAACGTCAACAACACATCAATCAATTGATAAAGATAATCGGGAGAGGTTTTAATACCATTCGAGAAATCCTCTAAATACACATTCACCTCAATCCCATTATCAGTGGCATATCGAATCGTTTCTCGAATATCTTCAGCATGTTGTTCAGGCGTTTTTTTCAATTGCTCTGTGCAATGTTTATACGAACCTTTCGTTAACAAATTAACCCGTTGAATGCCAACCGCTTTCGCCCAATCAATCGATTTGTTTTGATCAACAAAACTCAGAATTTCAAATCGATCCACCAAATTGACATCAGAAGCCCATTCTAACATTTTAAGTACGGACTTTTTCTCACCCTCAGAAACTCTCGCAGAAGTGACTTCTAAACGATCCACTTTCAATTCCGTCAACAACATTTTAGACAACGTCAACTTCTCATCAGACGTATAAGAAACATTCTGCATTTGTTCCCCATCTCTGAGAGTTGTATCCATAATTTCAACTCTTCTGTTTTCCATTTGATTCCTATTCAATTTTCAATATAGATTCAATAACGATTTTAGGGCGATAACAAAGGTTCGCCCTAGGCTGTTGATTAGGAGCTTCTTTTGATGAGTATTTTTAGCGAAACCGAAGTTTCATGCTGGTTTTATGTCAAGATTACTTATAACTTTTCACGCAAAAGTTTTGCGCGCAAAACTTTATTTCACGCTAAAGTTTCGCGGAGCGAAACTTTAGCGTGAAATGTGAAAAAGAGACGCAAGAGACACTTCGATTTTTTTTGATAAAAGAGTGTCTTTAGCGTCTGTTGCAAAAAAGCGCGTTTATTTTTTTAATCGCAAGAAAACCAGTTGTATCGTCTGAAATAAACACATCCAAAAAAGCTCTCAGTCAACACCCTAGTGCAGGATCGCTCCAATATCGAGGCCCCATCAGCCAACAGCTTTTGATGGCTTTTGATGGCTGGGTGGTCTGGATATTTCCGCTTTACTGCACTAGGTTCGCCCTTTCTTGCTAAATATCCAACTGCACCATTGTTGTGACCAGTATCAATTCTTCACCCTCTTGTTGTACTGTCTCAAATTTCCACCCGATTCTGACCTGATAATCATCAATCATCGTCAGCAAGCCTAATCCAGAACCGTCCGCATTATCCTCTTCTTGAGCGCGTTCTATTTGACGAATGTACAAATCCTGTGCGTCAGTGTGAAGTAATTCCTGTATAAACGACTGAAACGGATCGACATTTTCATGATGAACGCTATTAGTCGTGTATAAGATCAACTGATCACTATATAACCTGAATTGAATACCGATGGGGTATTGAGAATGGGTATCGTTGAATTTCATAGCATTTTCCAACAATTCGTTGGCAATGTAGCTGATAGCCCCTCTGATTTCTTTTCGCCTTTTAAAGGTACTGGGTTCTGTGTCACTGACCGGAAAAAAAGTGGTTAAGTAGTCAGCTAAAAAATCGGCAGATAACCCGTTGTTTCGCCATCTCTGCTGGAGAGGAATAGAAGTGGGCGAAAATCCAAGTATCAAGTATTCCTGACTCTTGATCTTTGTTTCATTAAATTCCCCAAATATTTGTGTCATATTATAAGTTCCTCTTATTAACTGATGTTACGCACTCAACTTCTGTGTCTATTCAAACACTTAAAAATCTGAATTTCTATTTTAATTTTTTAAATCAATAAGTTATTTAAAATCAGCGATGTAGAGACGCTTCGCTACGCAAATCTACTGCATGATTAACTTTTGGGCCCGTTTTTTATCAAAAAAAGAATCTGGGTGCGTAACATCAGTTATTAAATTGCCTTAACGCTCAGTCATGTTGTCTTATGTACAATTTTAATGATACCACACACGCAGGTTCATAAAAAATGTTTTCTGTGCTTACTGCTACGGGTTGCCCGTAGGGGCAATCCCTTGTGGTTGCCCGTAGGGGCATGTGGTTGCCCTAGCCCTCGGATTTGAAAATGGATAGGTGGTATGCCTGATTTATATCACTTTATTGGAAATTCAACCCTAAAAGTTGTGCCTTGTCCTAAAATACTTTCACACCAAACTTTGCCTTGCATTGATTCAACTAATTTTTTGACAATGAATAAGCCTAAGCCGGTAGAATGTTCACCACCCGTGGGTTTAGGCGTTAGGCGAGTAAATTCATTAAATAATTTTTCTTGATCTTCATCGCTCAATCCGGGGCCTTCATCTTGTACTTCGCAACGGACAAACCGGCTATTTTGGTTCAGGCGAATAAAAACAGATTTGCCGTATGGAGAATATTTTATGGCATTAGAAATCAGATTATCTAATACTTGGCGTAATAGGTTGATATCAACCTTGGCTTGATATTGTTCATCATCACATTGCATTTGCAAAAGAATATCCTTCTTTTTAGCTCGCTCAATATATTGATTGACTATCCCTTGCAAAGTAGGCTTGATGTCAACCACGCTCAGCGAGATATTCATTTTGCTTGATTCAATGGCATTGATTTCTAATAGATTCCTGACTAATTCAAACATTTGTCGCGCACTGATCGAAATCTGACTCGCCACATCAATGACTTCATCAGGTATATCATCAAAATCATATTTCAGCATCTCCGCGAATCCTTGAATGGCTGAGATGGGATTTTTTAAATCATGCACGGCTATGCTTAAAAATTCATTTTTCTGTTGCAGTTCGCGAGTACGTTCGGCCACTTTTTTTTCTAAATCCGCATAAAATGCGCTCAACTTTTTCTCTTGAAAATAACTTCTCAAGGCTTCTGTAACGGTTATACAGAGATCAGTTTGTACCCAAGGTTTTGATATGTAACGATAAAGGTTAGCCTTGTTCACGGCATTGCCAATGGCTTGAATATCCGTTTCCCCTGTTAACAGAATCTTCAAGGTTTTGGGTAAACTGGCATGAATCTGTTGTAGCAGTTCATCGCCTGTCATACCTGGCATGATTTGATCCGAGATAATGACAGGTAATTCGAGATGCTCGGCTAATAAGTGGTCAACAATCTCTAATGCTTCTTCACCACTGCTGGCCGTTTCAATGTGATAACCGCTTCCAAACTGGCGTTTCAGTTGATGTTTGAGCGCGAGCAGTAGCATTTTTTCATCATCCACACACAAGATGACGGGTTTGGGGTTGTTATTCATACTTGAGCTATACCCGATCTTATGGTGTCGATTAATTCTTGTTCATCCCAAGGTTTACGCAAACAACGATGGAGATTGGCCTCTTGTCGTGCCCGCTCGACAGCGTCATCATCAGCTTGTCCGGTCAACATGACCTTAACAATATTAGGGAATTTCTCATGCACTTGAACCAGAAACTCATCGCCTTTCACTTGGGGCATTAGCCAATCGGTGACAATCACCATGATTTCTATGCCGTCTTCATTTAATTCTTCAATTACTTCCCAGGCTTCATCAGCACTCTCGGCAATTTCATACTGGTAAGTGCTGCCAAATTGTTTTTTGATTTGGCCTTTGAGGCTGGTTAAAACCGTCTTTTCATCATCAACAAATAAAATCGCTTTTTTGGGCATTGTTCATTCTCCTGACATTTAAAAGAGGGAATCGGGAACTGGTCATAGTCGTTTTTCCTCTTGTGTTTTTATTAAGGAGGGCGAACACGCAGGTTCGCCCTAGGTTCGCCCCTACAATATTAATGGATTTTGGGGAGGGCGAACACGTAGGTTCGCCCCTACAATCAAAAATTATTGATGGATTTTGGGGAGGGCGAACACGCAGGTTCGCCCTTCTAGGTTCATCATATCGGTAAAAACACGCTAAAAGTGGTTTTGCCTGGCTGACTGGCTACCTCAATTTTACCCTGATGCTTTTCGATGATTTTGCGGACAATATCTAATCCTAAGCCGCTGCCTTCGCCTGCAGGTTTCGTCGTAAAAAACGGTTCAAAGATACGTGGCTTAATATTTTCTTCAATACCTTTTCCCGAATCGGTTATTTGGATAACCAAGTGATTGTCTCGCTGGGCAACGCTTATTTCTAAACTTCCCTGATTATCCATCGCTTGAATGGCATTGTGAATCAGATTAGTCCACACTTGATTCAATTCGTCAGGATAACATAATATTTCAGGCACTTCCTGATAATCCGTGATGACTTCAACGCCCTGTTTTAACTGATTCTGATAGAGTGTTAAAACAACGTTGAGCCCTGCTGTTACGTTGGCTTGCGTCTTCTTACCTTCAAGATCACGGCGAGCATAGCTTTTGAGCGCAAAAACTACTTTGGAAGCACGATCTACCGCTGTCATAATATTTTGACTATTGATATATTGTGTTGACAGGTTGTAGGCGGCTTCTACAATAAAACTATTGTCTTCAGACTTAAGCAGCGACATAAAAGGCTCTACATGCTGGTAAATACCCATATCCACTAGCGTATCAGCAATATCATCAGCATTGTCGATTTCATCGTCTTCTAACTGGGCAATCAGTTTCCGTTTGAATTTGCGCTCTTCACGCGCTGTTAGATTTTGTTTCTGGCTATCGAAAGTGGTTTCTACTAACGCAAAGAAATCGTGTTGTTGTTGAGAGGAGAGTTTTTGAAATAACTGGGGTAATTGCCGTATTGAGTCATTGATGGCATCAGAAATATTGCCAATCGAGGCGCGTATCGCGCCCAACGGTGTATTGACTTCATGGGCAATGCCGGCGACGAGTTGTCCAAGGGCTGCCATTTTTTCAGATTGGATCAGCTCCTCTTGTGTGGCTTTAAGATGATCAAGTGCTTCTGATAATTCATGGGTGCGTTCTGCCACTTTGGCTTCTAAGGTACGATTATATTCGGCTAAATCTTCATATAAGCGGGCATTATCAAGGGAGATAGCGGCCTGTGCGCCTAACAGTTGTACGGTTTCTACCCGTTTTTGTGTGAACGCGCTAGTGGCTAGATTGTTTTCCAGATAAACAATGCCAGCGAGTTTGCCTTGATTGACTAAGGGAACGCATAAAATGGATTTGGTTTGATGGGCAATAATGTGGGCATCTTGAGTAAAATGGCCTTCATTAATGGCATCATGGAGTACGACGGCCTCTTTTTTCCGTGCCACATAATTAATGAGGGTAGTGGCAACTTGAGCCATTTCTGTATTCCCTTTTCCTGTTTCCCCATTTTTCACAACGATTGCTTCTTCTGCCACGATGTGCCATTGCTTGTCTTTTTCTAAAAGCAATAAACCTTTTTCGGCACCTGCATTTTCAATGAGGATGTGCATTAAAGTCGTTAATAAGTTGTCCAATTGCACAACACCAGCAATCGCTTGTGAGGCTTTCATCACGGTTTCTAAATCAAGCACACTTAAGCTGCTTTCTGATGAGGAAACAGCCGGGGTAAAATGCTGCGTGGCGGTTATCAAACTGGATATGGGTTTAGCGACTGTTACTTGAAGCAAGATTTGAGGATATCTGGCTTCTAAATCTTTGACTTTGGCTACAGCGCCCCATTGTTGATAAGCGTAATGAGCATTCTTGAGATAGAGGTTGGCAAATTCTAGCATACCCTGTTTGAGATAAAATTCTGCGGCTAATTCATAAGCTAAGGCTTCTTCTTGAATATATCCATTGTTCCTAGCGCCTGTTATAGATTGCTCATACAGTGTCATGGCTTCAACAACTTGTCCCAAAACGCGCGCTTTTTCAGCTTCGACAAGATCATATTTATGTTGAAAATTCATCGGGGCATGGTATGCCCAAATGCTCATTTTGTGTTGGTTAACGGTTACTTTTTCCAGATAGTCTGATTGCAGACGACTTTCTACAATAGGATACTGGGCAAGGAGAGCCAAAGAATAGTAAAAAGGATTTTCAGAAACCGCCATCAATCCAGACATGGCAGGTTCGTATTCTTCCGCTTTTGAGCCATTAACGACAGCCGCTGCATAATCCTTAAATAAGTAACTCAACATGTTTTTGGCAAGATAAACACAAAATAACGATGTGAGGTTGTTAGTCTTCAAGAAAATAGGCAACAATTCTATTTCATTAAACAACTCACCTTTCAGGTGCTGTTTATCAGCAGAACTCTCTACTTCCATCAAATTGCGTACTAACTGCCCCCATATTTTGGCATAATAAAGATGAAATTCTTGTTTAAGGTTTTGGAGCAAGCTGATATAAGATAATTGCTTCTGATTAACCAATATCAGAGGTTCTCCAATCAAAACGAGATTAGAACAATAAACGATAATACTATAACACGCAAATTCAACATCTCCCGTTTCTAAACCTACCTGAATATTTTCTTGCAAAGGTTGTATGGAGTAACGGGCATGTTCTTTCCAATGGACAATAAAATCGTAATACACTTCGTGTACTTTACATTCGAGTTCTTTGGCATCAAATTTGTCGAATACAGTTAAAGCGAGCTGACCGAATTGATACCCAGATTCAATGTCAGAACGATCTCCACATAATAACAAACCATAATAACCGTAAGCAAAAGCGGCTAAGGGTGAATTGCCAGATTGCCTACAGATATTGAGCATTGTAAAAGCGGTTTTTGGCAACAGTGGGGGATTGGCAATTAAAGCCGGCGAAAATAATAGCATTAAAATACGCAATCCAGCCAGTTTATAAGGATCATTCATTTCTGGCAAATCAGTCAATTCATCAATCAAGAGGTTTTGAGGTGGGGAGTCTAATAGGCTGATATCCAACAGTTCTAAAACTTGCAAACCCATTGTTATTGCGGCTTGCATTTGATTTTCTGCAATTAAAAATTGCATTTGGATTTCGTACACCTGACTTTTATCAAGTACAGCTTTTGCTTGTTCTAACACAACTGGAGCCAATCTTTCTGCCTGTTCATAATGCGTGTTTAAGTATTGGGCTTCTAGCTTTTCTTTATGGAGCGTGAAGGTTAAATCATATTCCATTTCCCAACTGTTTTCAAGCAAGCGTTGGCAGCCGACAGTGAAATATTTAAGCGCTGCTTCATAAGCAGTGGCGGCTTTCGCTTTTTGCCCGGCTATCAAATTGAGTTGGGCGATTTCACGTATTTCTGCCTCATCTTTTACCCGTTCATATCCCAGATTGAGGTGATCAACTAACTCAAATATTTTGTCTGCCCGTTGTGTTTCAGGTGTATTGGCTAACAATAACCGCCCAATTTGTAGATGAACCGCCTTTTTCTGAGCATCGTCAATCAGTGCATACGCGGCTTGCTGTACCCGATCATGTAGAAATTGAAACGTACACTTGGAAGCCTGTGTGTCAAGCATTTCATCGGTTAGGCTTTCTAATCCTGAAAGGGGTAATACTAAGCCTTCTTGAATACTAGGCATGAGTTTTTGGAAAGTCTCATCTGCCGAATGTTCATTAATGAGAGAGAGGGTTTTTAAATCAAAGCGATTGCCGACACAAGCGGCTAAGCGTAACACTTGTTGCGTTGCTTCTGGTAGTTTCTTTAATTGACTCAGCATCAAATCAACGACGTTATCGGTGATATTGAGGGCCTCAATTTGGGCTATATCCCATTGCCAATTCCCCCTTTTCCCCTTTATTCCCTCTTTTCCAGAGGTGGAAACGGTTGGTTCATTGGGGTATTGAAAGCTTAGCAGGTTTTCCTCATACAAGGTTTTGAGAAATTGGTTGATAAAAAAAGGATTGCCGCCCGTTTTGCGTGTCACTAATTCTGCCAATGAGTGAACCGCTTGCGTTTTTTGATGCACGGTGTCGGCAATCAGTTGTGTCACCTGTTCCAAGGTTAAGGGGGTTAAGGTGATTTGGTTGACAGTCGCTCCTGCTTTTTGCAATTCTTCAAGCGTGATGATAAAAGGATGGGTGGGATTGACTTCGTTATCCCGATAAGCGCCAATGAGAAACAGATAATGCATTTGATCAGGCATCATGATCAATTCTATTAGTTTCAGTGTGGCAGAATCTGCCCATTGCAAATCATCCAAGAATAGGATTAAGGGATGTGAAGCTTGACAAAATACTTTGATAAAGCTTTGAAAAACGAGGTTAAAACGATTTTGTGCTTCTGAAGGCCCTAATGTGGGTACTTGCGGTTGTGGCCCAATAATGAGTTCGAGTTCTGGGATGATCTCAATAATGATTTGTCCATTAGGCCCTAAGGCGCTTAAGAGTTGTGCTTGCCACTGTTTGAGTTGTGCCTCATTTTCTGTCAGCAGTTGCTGCATCAAATCGGAGAAGGCTTTGACAAGGGCCGAATAGGGTACATTGCGCTGAAATTGATCGAATTTGCCCGAAATAAAATACCCGCGTTTTTCTGTTAGGGGTTTATAAATTTCTTGCACTAAAGCGGATTTGCCGATGCCTGAATAGCCGGCGACTAACATCATTTCGGAACGGCCGCTGCACTCTTTCGCTGTTTCTTTTGATGAAAAGGGAACAGAGGCGATGCGTTCAAAGGCATTTAAAAATTTTTCCGTTTCACTTTCTCGCCCGTAGAGTTTTTGCGGAATGTGAAATTGTTCTGAAATATCAGACTGTCCCAAGTCAAAATCAGTGATCTGCCCGGTTGATTCGAGAAGGGTGAGACAGTGTTGTAAATCCGCTTTCAGTCCTAAAGCACTTTGATAGCGTTCTTCTGCCGTTTTCGCCATTAATTTGAGCAGGATTTTGGACATGACGGGCGGTATTTTGGAATTCAATTCATGCGCTACTGGTGGCCTTTTGGCAAGGTGACAATGGACTAATTCTATGGCATCTTTGACTTCAAACGGCAATTGCTGTGTGAGCATCTGATAAAAAGTGACTCCCAAAGCGTAATAATCAGTGCGATAATCCAATGCCCGATTCATGCGCCCCGTTTGCTCTGGTGACATGTAGGCTAGAGTGCCTTCTAAACTATTGATATTATTAATAATCGTGTGTGTACGCGATAAGAGGCTTGAAATGCCAAAATCAATGACTTTGATTTGATGCGTGTCTGGGTTCCATAAGATATTGGCGGGATTGATGTCTTTATGAATGACGTTTTGACGGTGTATCTCGCCCACAATTTCTGTCATTTGAATGGCTAAAGGCAGAAAGGCTGCGATATCAATGGGTTGCACTTGTAAGCGGTTTGCCAGTGAATCGCTTCCAAAATCTTCCAACACGATGAACCAAGTTTTATCTTCTTTTTCAAGTCCAAAAACGTTGATGATGCCAAGGGCGGATTCATTGAGTTTTTGCGTTATCTCATATTCGCGTTTAAAACGGGCGATCTCTTCAGGTGTTGGATAATCGTTTTTAAGCACTTTAAGAACGACAGATTGATTATCTATTTGACGCGAGGCGCGATAGACTAGCGAATAAATACCGTCATAAAGTTGTTCTTTAATTAAATAGTTTGATAGTTTTAGCATGTTGTTTTCCATATAATGTCACTACAAGGGTATAACTAAGTACTGAAACACAAATAAACAGGTATTTTACAACAAAGGGCAACCACAAGGGATTGCCCCTACACAATGTCATGTAGGGGCAATCCCTTGTGGTTGCCCCCTTTCTGTTTTATATCCAGCCCCCCAATTGTCTGAAAGCTGAACTCCCCCTTAAAAAAACTTAAACTTTTAGCCCTGAATTCATGACGGGTGGTCGAAACAATCTTGAGTGAGTCTCGCTCCAATCCTTTCTTATATCCAATCCTTGTAGTTATTCTTTTGCAACGGGTAATTCGACAATAAAGGTAGTTCCCTTCCCCAATGTGCTTTCGCACCACACGTTACCCTGCATAGAATCGAGTAATTTTTTAACAATGAATAATCCTAAACCTGTTGAATGTTCACCCCCTGTTGGTTTAGGGGTTAAACGACTGAATTGACCAAATAATTTTTCTTGATCTTCATCACTCAGCCCTGGGCCTTCATCTTGTATTTCACAGCGAACTACGTTTTTATCTTGACAGATGCGAACACAGACACATTTATCATAAGGTGAATATTTAACGGCATTTGAAATCAAATTATCAAAGACTTGACGTGTGGTATTTTCATTAGCCATCACATAATATTGTTCTGCCTGAGAGTGAAACTGCAAATCAATGTGCTTAGCCTTGGCTCTTTCATGGTAATGATCGTTTAACCATTGTAAAATATGAACTATATCCATTACTTCCAGTGATAAATTCATTTTACCCGATTCAATCTCATTGACTTCCAAGAGACTTGAAATTAACTCAAACATCTGCCGTGAACTGAGTACAATGCGATCAACGACTTCAAGAATTTCTGCTTTAGGCATGTCATCCAAATCACTTTGAATCATCTCAGCGTAGCCTCGAATCGCTGATAAGGGATTTTTCAAATCATGCACGGCAATGCTTAAAAATTGATTCTTTTGTTGCAATTCTTGGGTACGATCGGTGACTTTTTTCTCTAAACTGGCGTAAAATTGCGTCAATTCTTTTTCTTGAAAATAGCGACGAATCGCTTCCATAACGGTCAAATTGAGATCAGTGGGCTCCCAAGGTTTGGCGATGTAACGATAAAGGTTAGCACTGTTGACTGCTTTTCCAATCGCATCTGCTTCTGCTTGTCCCGTTAAGAGAATTTTCAATGTTTTAGGCACAAGCGCATGAATCTGTGTTAGCAATTCATCCCCTTTCATCCCTTGCATCAGTTGATCAGAAATGACAACTGGCAAATCAATCCCCTCTTCTAATAAGTCTTCAATAATTTCCAAAGCCTCTTTGCCATCTTCTGCCGTCTCAATTTGATAGTCATTTCCAAATTGATGCTTTAGTTGTTGTTTGAGACTCACAAGCAACATGGGTTCATCATCAACGCATAAAATAACTGGTTTTTTCATAAGGGTTATCAGTTCTTGTTATCACACGACATAAACACTTTGAGGATTATATATAAAAAACATTTATTATATTTATATTATATATCTTGACAATTTGAAAAGGGCTTAATAAGAAGCCAATTTTGATAAAGCTTGAATAATCCTTTGTATTGTGTTTTGGATTGTCAAAAAAGACTTGAACTTATGAACTCTTATGCCATACTGGTAAAACCAGTTTTTGGGGATAATTTTCAATTTCTGTCGTGGTAGATTGTTAAAATGATTAGAAATTTAATTAGCTTCAATTCTGATAAATATGCCCTCTAAAACTAAGGGGCCGCATATTATATAAGCTTGTCAGCCATTTTTGCTGCCTGTTCGAGTTTTTGATGCGTTTTGTGTTCATTATTAGCCGCGACAAGATGTTGTTGATAAGATTTTAAATCAAAACGGGTTCCAACAACTTACACACATTTATACCGCATTTTATATCATCATAAGATTAAAAATCACCCGATTGTAGAGATGGTGGGCAAGTTCGGATCGAAGCTATGCGTCGAAACGAACTTACCCACCCTACATTTATATAAGCGAAGCCTCGCGTCTCTACATTTTGTGTTTTCGAGACGCAAGGCATAAGAGCGAAGCTTCGCGTCTCTACTTATGCCATACTGGTAAAACCGGTTCTTGGGGATAATTTTCAATTTCAATAAAAGCCGTACCCGTTTTTACCCCTTTATCGGTACGCAGTGACAGCTTGTATCCATTAGTGGCTTCGGCTAATTCTGATAGGGGGATTTCTGCCTTGACATGCCCATAATCATCATCAAAAAATAAATCCTTATTCACCACTTGGATTTCAATAGTCAGTATATCAGAAGGTTTTGCACTGAAATCGGGACTGATGCCAATCACATCCGTTGATGTATGCGCTTCTGCATTAACCTTGTTGCTTTTAATGACTTCTCTGGCATTCAATAGTAGAGTAACGATATTGTCTTTGTCATTGATATGTTCCCAGTGAATCTGGGCAAATTTCAAGTGCAATTGATTCAGCATGATGCCCGAAGTGCTTTCTAAATAGACTTTGTAATCATGAATCTCCTTTTTCATGGTTTTCAAAGGGGCTTTTTGCAGATACTGATTAATATGCTTGATATCCAAGTGTGTTCTAGCAGCCTCATACCAGATTTCATCTTGTCTTTCAGAAAGTTGATGTTGCCAATCCGCGACTTTAGATTGATGCACAGGGGTTTTCAAATCTCCGGGTAGTTGAGCGTAAGCCTTTAAGTATTCACTAACTTGCTCCAATAATTTTTTATCTGTTAGCGCCAAGTTGACTTGTTTTTCAAATCTCTGCATCACTATCGTTTTAAAAGTCTCTTTTAAGCTATTTAAACGCTTATTCGGTGGGCGAAGACTCAGCATTTGACCTGCAGCAAGAAAATTACCAGATTGCATGATATGATCAATTTGAAGAAGAAACTGTTTCCAATCTTGTTGATCCTTCAAGTAGGTTAACTGGTCAGACACATGTTGTTCTAATGCGATCCTTTCTTGACGCAGACTATCGGTTTCAGCTTCAGGCTGCTGTGGCAACTCGCGTAACACTTCTAACAATTCACTCAATTGTATCGAATTTTGCAAGTTCTTTTGTACCACAAATGCAATTTTACGCAGTGTTTCTTCATATTTCCGTTGAGCGGTTTGAATTTCAGAACGCAGCTTGATATCGTGTGCCGCTTTAGCATGTTGCCCATAAGGATAATATTTTAAGTACGCTTGCGCTGGCGAAAGGGCTGCGGATAAATTGACTGCTAAAGCTTCTTCAACCGGCCCCCATAAAAAGGTTTCTCGGTGGTTTTGTAGATCCGTTAATAATTTTTCCGCTTCTGAGTGACTGAGAAAAGCATGAGAAATCAGATGCCGATAATAGGGGGCAGCAATATAGCTTGTCAGCCATTTTTCAGCCCTGTCCAGTTCTTGATGCGTGGCGTGTTCATTATTAGCCGCGACAAGATGTTGTTGATAAGACTTTAAATCTAAACTGGTTTCAGCAACTAGCCAAAATACGATTAACCCAAAAACAGTATATAAAATACGTGAATATTTGGCTTTTTCACAGGCCTGTAATAATGTCTTGATTTCTTTCGCTTCTTTAGAGGCTTTGGGAAAGCGATTCAATAAATCTAAACCCGTTTCTTTACAGCGGGGAAAAATGACGGAATGGCTTTGTTCTTGATAATTTTGTAAATCAATGGCATCGCGCCGTTGGGCGATCCAAATAAAGGCATCTTCTAAACCAAACGCATTTAAAGGATTCACTTGTTTAGGGCGTTCTATTTTGCCCTGTTCAACGGCTATACATTCACAGGCCCCTAAAGCACTGACGGGAAAGACTTTAAAATTGCCTTCCGTCACAGAATAATGCAAGACATCTTGCAATCCTTTATGTGGTGGCGGTTGGCTGGCAGTCATAAATTCTTCTAATTTACGTTGCTCTGTCGCGTGCGTGAGATAATCTATATCACTATAGCGATCCCATTTTGTGAACACCAAAGCTATGGGCACATCCAATGCTGCACACGTCTGATTTTCGCAACGCAATAAACTAAAAGCTTGTCGCAAAGGATATAAATCGGTATAACTGTGATCGTCACAGTCTTTTTCGTTTTGAAAATGCAGCCATTTATCCCGAAAAGGGGCTTCTGCCAAGACGACAATCCCATCCATTTCCATAATTTGGTTTCGCATGTCTTTTGCCAACCGATCACGACTGATTTTGGGATTAATCAATTCCCCAGAATAATCGGTTAATTCAACACGGAAAGTTTGATGGGTTGATGCGGTAAAATCATATTCAAAAATAAACTGTTCATCATTGCTAGGATTAGGGGCCGGCAATTGTAGTGCATATAAATTCTCAATGGCTTGAGTCATCCACTCTTTACTACGACGTAGTTTGATTAAATAATGATTTTGCTTATTCACCTCATGTTTAGGCATGGATACTTCCATGGCTCGCCAAATGCAGGTATAACCCAATGCATGGGGATAACGTGGCATTGCTAAGGAGGCTAACAAACACGTCTTACCGGATGACGATAAACCATATAAGGCGAAACGATAGACTTTTTTAGATTTTTTCATAAAAGCAAATTCCCTTTTTAAAAGGGGGGGCTAAAAATCATTGAAATTGATAGATAGGATAATTTGAAAAGGAAATTATGAAGGAAAGGTAATTAAAATGGAAGGGTTTGGCGGTAATAGTTCATATGTTCAATATGTTAGCTATACACATCTAATCAATAGGGAGTGAGGCATAAGGGTGATATGATATAGATTTTCAGATAATTCAAAAAAGGGCCCCAGAATGACATATAAGTATTTGCTAATATATCGTTGATTTTGGGTTTAATTAGAGTTGCTTTACGCATTGACAGCCAATAAAAAAGCCCCTTGGCTAATTAAGCCAAGGGGCCTTTTAAATAAATCAATGTGTTATAAATATCAATTTTTGCTCATAAAATAAATTGGTGCCGAGGAAAGGACTTGAACCTTCACGGGGTTACCCCCACTAGCACCTGAAGCTAGCGCGTCTACCAATTCCGCCACCTCGGCTTTGAGAAGGGCGCATTTTACCTTGATGAAAAAAAATAGTCAATGCGTTTGTCAAAAAAATTTCAAGCCCCAATTTATACATACTTAGCATTGTCATAAGGTTGCGATTACTTTAAATTTTATAGCCAACTATACTGCCCACCGTTATAATTTTAGGATTGGGTTAGTCACCACCACCTGACTTGAGCTATTATGTTAAAAGTAATAGCGACCTTATGACAATGCCAAGTATAAAGCTCAAGTCAGGTGGTGGTGACTAACCCAATATATCCATTTCACATTTCACGCGCGCGGTGAAGCGAAGCTTCACTACGCTAAGAAAAGTTGCGCGCAAGATGAGATCGTGCCCAAATCGAGGATCATTCCGATAGCGATCCCACCCTACATATTTCTTAATGGGATTTTTAATGGTGGGCAAGCGGGCAATGAGATTTTTAATGGGATTTTTAATGGTGGGCAAGCGGGTGATGAGTTCTGGGCCCTATTTTTTGGTCATAGCACCCGCGATCCCACCCTACATTATAACTGATAACCTATGACTATCGAGACGGTATTGCCTTGGCATGAGTCATTATGGCTAAAAATGCAACATAGCTGGCAAGCTGATCGCATGCCACATGCGTTATTATTGGTGGGCCCTAAAGGTATGGGTAAGGCCTTGTTTGCAAAACGTTTAGCTGATATCTTGTTGTGTGAACAGCCTAATGCAACTAAAAAAGAGCCCTGTGGGCAGTGTAAATCATGCCATGTACAATTGGCTAAAACGCATCCTGATTTTTTAGAGGTGCAACCTGTTGAACAGGGGAAACAGATTACAATTGAAAAAATAAGGGATTTAATTCATTTTTGTGAATTGACGGCTCATTACGGCCGTTATCAAATTATTATTATTAATCCGGCTGAGGCGATGAATCGTAATGCGGCTAATAGTTTGTTAAAGTTATTGGAAGAGCCGCCTCCTAAAACTTTGATAATGCTTGTCAGTCATCAGCATAACATTTTATCTGCTACAATTCGTAGTCGTTGTCAGCGAATTGATTTTAGTCGTCCAGATCGTGAATTAATACAAACTTGGCTGCGTCGTCAATTAAAAAATCCAACAATACAGCAGATGCAATTATTACTGAATTTGTCGGCGCAAGCCCCTCTTGCTGCTTTGGATTTGGCCGAAACGGATGCGCTAACGAAGCGACAAACGTTATTTAATAGCTTGACTCAATTGCCAGAGGGTAAACATGATCCGATTCGGGTTGCTGAACAATGGGAGAAACTAGAAGCGATACCGGTTTTACATTGGATGCTCAGTTGGACAATGGATATTATCCGCTGTGCGGTTACAGGGCAAACGCAATATATTGTCAATCAGGATCATCAAAAAATGATACAACACTTCGCGAAACAAGTGGATTTGCACAGTTTGTTTAAATGGCTAGAATTGCAACAAGAGGCGATTAGGCTAGTGACGGGCAATGCTAATATTAAAGCACAAGGCTTGTTGGAATCTATTGCGATTTTTTGGATTGAACTCACCGCGAGAAACAGGAGACGGTTATGATGAAACGTAAAGGGGGTGGTATGAGAGGCGGGCGGATGATTAAGTTGAACTTCGCCGATGAGGAGACATTATATAAGTCTTATTTACCTTTTCTGAAAAATGGTGGTTTGTTTTATTCTACAGAAAAAGCTTATAAATTGGGCGAAGAAGTGGTGTTATTGCTGACTTTGTTGAATGATGGGGAAAAAATTCCGATGGCGGGTAAAGTGGTTTGGATAAATCCTAAAGGGGCTCAAGGGGGGCGGCCGGCTGGTATTGGTATACATTTTAATAATGATGAACAGGGGAATGCGATAGACACTCGAAATAAAATTGAAAGAGCATTAGCGAATAAGCTTAAATCAGATCTAAAGACTTATACCATGTAATTTCATTTCAAATTCTATCCCTGTGGGCAATAGCCCACCCGAAAAAAGGTCATTTTTGGATAAACCCAATTCATTTCACTCCTATTTTCAATACCTTCGCCAATTTTAAATTTTAGCTATTTTCAAAAAAAGGCGGTTTTTTATTGTTTACTAAAATCAGTAAGTTAAAATTTTGCATTGGCTCGAAATTTACGATTTTTACAAATTGGCGATGGTATTAATTTTTCAAAGCGAATCAAATCCACTCATATCCCAAACCTCTGGCTAAAGAAATTGATAACTGATAACTGATAACTGATAACTGATAACTGAAATGTTAATTGATTCACACTGTCATTTGGATTTAATTAAAAATACGACACCTGATATATTGGTTAATGCTGCTCACGCAGAAGGCGTTAGCCATTTTTTATGTGTCGCAATTGATTTGGCGCATTTTCCAACGCTATTAGGTATTGCGCAGCGCATTGAAAATGTATTTGCTTCAGTAGGCGTTCATCCGAATACGTCGGAGCAAGTTATTGTTGATGTGGAAACACTCACGACTTTGGCAGATGATCCTCATATCATTGCGATTGGTGAAACGGGGTTAGATTATTTTCGCAGTGAAGGTGATTTGACTTGGCAACAACAGCGTTTTCGTATTCATATTCAAGCGGCTAAAGAAACGGGTAAGCCTTTGATTATTCATAGCCGCGATGCGGCTGAGGATACGTTACGCATTTTGCGTGAGGAAAACGCTTCGAGTGTGGGTGGTATCATGCACTGTTTTGTGGATGATTGGGAAACTGCTCAACACGCTTTGGAAATGGGATTTTATATTTCGTTTTCGGGTATCGTGACGTTTAAGAATGCGAAAATGGTGCAGGCGGTAGCGAAACAAGTGCCTTTAGATCGTCTGCTCGTCGAAACAGATGCCCCTTATTTAGCCCCAGTACCTTATCGCGGTAAAACCAATCAACCGGCTTATGTTAGACATGTTGCTGAATTTATTGCAGATTTACGAGAGAAACCTTTCGAGACAATCGCTGAAGCAACAACAGAGAATTTTTTTCGGTTGTTCGGTAAGTGGGCTTTTATGTATTTCACGCTAAAGTTTCGCTCCGCGAAACTTTAGCGTGAAATGGTGGGTAACGTGTTTTTGTTGCCCACCAATAGATCAATGTAGGGTGGGGTAGCAAAAAAAGTTTTTTGAGCCTCAATTTTGGCGCGAAACGTGTTTTTGTTGCCCACCATTTAAATTAAAAAGTTTTTCAGGCAAAAGTTTCTTACCGCGCTAAATATAAAAACCTTGGCTTTGGATAGGAAATAACAAAATGTTAAAGACAACTTTTCAAGTTCAAGTACCACAACCATTGCTCCAATTTGGTTTCAACCAAGTCGAAGTACAAGGCTTAATCATCGAATGGATGGTTTTATATTTGTTTACCGATGAACGCATTTCATCTGGAAAAGCGGCGCAATTACTCAATATCACTCGCGTTGAATTTTTAAACTTACTGAAAAAACGCGGTATTGCTTTTATCAACTATACTCCTGATGAAATGACGGAAGAAGTGGCTGCTGTACAATCATTAGAGGTTAAAATAACTCAATGATTATTGTTTCTAATACAACGCCGTTAATTGGATTAGCATCTATTCAACGATTTGATTTACTCTATTTCACGCAAATGTTTTTGCGCGCAAAAACAATTGCGTGAAATTTAACCCAATCGAAAAATGCTATGACTCATTCAAGGAAAACATCATGCGTATTTTAATGATCAGTCTTACCTTATTATTGTTATCCGCCTGTCTTGGGGAGCAAACCGATCACAGTGCCACACCTATTAAAATCAAGTTTGCCCATGTTGTCGCGGAAAGTACCCCTAAAGGCATTGGGGCGAAATTATTTCAACAGCGTGTTGAGAAACGTCTTGCTGGAAAAGTGGTAGTAGAAGTCTATCCTAATTCCCAGTTGTATGATGATAACAAAGTGATGGAGGCCTTATTATTAGGCGATGTGCAGTTAGCGGCACCGTCGTTAGCGAAGTTTGGTAAATACACTAAAAAATTGCAAGTCTTTGATTTACCGTTCCTATTTGATAATCTTGAGGCTGTCAATCGTTTCCAAACTGGGCCGATGGGCCAAAAATTACTGTCTTCGATGACACAATCAGGTTATTTAGGGCTGGCATACTGGCATAATGGCATGAAACAATTATCGGCTAATCAACCCTTGCGCGTACCTGCTAATGCGAAAGGCTTGAAATTCCGTATTCAACAATCTCATGTCTTGCAAGCTCAATTTGAAATGCTAGGTGCCAGTCCACAAAAGTTAGCTTTTGCTGAAGTGTATAATGCTTTGCAAACCGGCGTTGTCGATGGACAAGAAAATACTTGGTCAAATATTGAGTCAAAAAAGTTCTATGAAGTGCAAGCGCACTTCTCTCAAAGCAATCATGGCGTATTAGATTATTTAGTGGTTACCAATGCCGCTTTTTGGAAGCGTTTACCTGATGATATTCGTACTGAATTAGAACAGATTCTGGCTGAAGTCGGCCTTGAAGTGAATCGACTCGCACAAGAATTGGCCATGGTAAGTCGTCAAAGCGTCATGGATTTTGCTCAGGAAACGGGTAAAACAGAAGTATTGACTTTAAGCCAAGCTGAATTGGCCCAATGGCGTAAAGCAATGCAACCGGTTTGGAAACAATTTGAATCGGAAATAGGGCAAGAAGTGATTGAGGCTGCTATTGCGGCGAATGAATAGATGAAAACCTGAAAACCTGACAGGTTTTAAAAACCTGTCAGGTTTGGCCTTTAGATGTGATACACTCCACAAATTGATTTGATTTTGCTGCACACATTCCACTAATATCCAATCATGTCTCTTAACACTATAGAAGAAATTATCGCTGATATTCGCCAAGGTAAAATGGTTATCTTGATGGATGATGAAGATCGTGAAAATGAAGGCGATCTCATTATGGCAGCCGAGAAAACACGAGCAGAAGATGTGAATTTTATGGCCCGTTATGGGCGTGGCTTGATTTGTTTGACATTAACCCATGAGCGTTGTAAGCAATTGCAATTACCCTTAATGGTGAGCGATAACAATACACCCAATGCTACTAATTTTACCGTCTCGATTGAAGCGGCTAAAGGTGTCACAACGGGAATTTCTGCTGCTGATAGAGCGATGACGATTAGCGCCGCAGTAGCAAAAGAGGCTAAACCTTCTGATCTGTTACAACCGGGCCATATTTTTCCCTTGATGTCGCAACCTGGCGGTGTACTGAGACGCGCAGGGCATACAGAGGCCGGGTGTGATTTAGCCCGTTTAGCCGATTTAGAATCGGCCGCCGTGATCGTAGAAATCCTGAACGAAGATGGTACGATGGCACGTCGCCCAGATTTAGAACTCTTTGCCGAACAACATCAATTAAAAATTGGAACCATTGCCGATTTAATCCATTTTCGGGTAGAGCATGAAAAAACGGTAAAACGAGTAGCGAGTTGCCAATGGCCGACAGAATTTGGTGACTTTCAGCTGCAAGCGTATCAAGATACGATTGATGATGTTGTCCATTTTGCATTGATTAAGGGTGAAATATCTGCCACTGAACCCGTTTTGGTACGGGTGCATATTCGTAATGCCTTATGTGATTTGACCGCCAGTGTGCGAGAGGCCTGTGGCTGGCCCTTACGTGATGCGATGATGCACGTCGCTCAAGAGGGATGTGGCGTTGTCGTCATCTTACACCAACAAGATGAGCCGAAAATGCTGATAAATCGGATTCGCTATTGTTGTCGTCAAGATGATGGCGAAGAGTTACCAGCACAACCCCAGACACATGATTTACGCACTCATGGATTAGGCGCGCAAATCTTGTCAGATTTAGGAGTCCGTAAAATGCGAGTACTCAGTGCCCCGAAAAAGATGCACGCCCTTTCCGGTTTTGGGCTGGAAGTTGTGGATTATGTTCAACATGAGAGTCAAAACAAATAGACGATATCTAACTACAATATACTAACTAGTACAGGAAAGCAGAAATCCCCATACCATTGGAAAACCAGGGCAACCACAAGGGATTGCCCCTACGGGCGAATTGTAGGGGCAATCCCTTGTGGTTGCCCCTAGGTGGTATGATGATTGTAGCGATCCTGCACTAGTGTTTGAACGAAAACTTTTTCTTTACGGCGAACACAGAGGAACACAGAGTTTCACTTGACTGAGTTTCACTTCGATTTGACTCTAATTGAAGCATCTGTATTGTGCTGTGTGCCTCCTCATTTATGAGGATCTGGGTTTTCGTTCAGGCACTAACTACAAGATATATAACTACAAGGATTATTTTATTAATAATAAAGGATAAGATCGTTTTTGTCGTTGAGATCATCAATGGAGCCATAAATCAAAACAATGCCAAACATTGTAAGGCGCACAAAAATGAGTTAAGTACTGAAGCACAAATAAACCGATATTTTAGCGCAAAGGGCAACCCCATTTCAAAATACACGAAAATTTATGCTTCAGTACTTAGCAACTTGCGTGAGACGCAATCAGAGACGCGAGGCATCGCGTCTCTACTCTAGCGCAAAGGGCAACCACAAGGGATTGCCCCTACATGGCATTGCGTAGGGGCAATCCCTTGTGGTTGCCCCATTTCAAAATACACGAAAATTTATGCTTCAGTACTTA
>Ga0136651_10000158_pt1 | contig 34013 bp, 25 predicted proteins | sample Mar14236cmmetaG_FD_94867 | JGI IMG/M metagenome (GOLD analysis project Ga0136651, IMG submission 94867) | Marine hydrothermal vent microbial communities from Guaymas Basin, Gulf of California to study Microbial Dark Matter (Phase II) - Marker... ... | reverse complement strand
GACCTGATCCGGTTCGGGAAATTCAGCGATACCGATTACCTCTGGCCCTGGAAAGGAGGAGTGCCTGAAGGAACGGCCGTGGATGCCAAATACGACCTCTTCCCGATTCCGGCAGCCGATATCGGAGCCAACCCCAATCTGGAGCAAAATCCCGATTATTAAACCAACACCAAAAACATTACAACCATGAAAAATATATTCTATACTTTCATCCTGGCCCTCCTGGTGCTGGCTGTGGGTTGCGAAGAGGAAGACCATCCTGTTTACCACGTACTGGGTGATCCCGCCTTCACCAGCCCGGCCGGGGGAACCAGCTATGTCCTGCTCGAGGAGAACGAGGAAGACACTCTGGCAGTATTCACCTGGAACCCTGCAAATTACGGATTCCAGGCCTCCGTGACCTACCGGATTCATTTGGATGAGGCAGGCAACAATTTCCAGGAGCCCCGCGAACTGGGAAAGGTGAACAATACGGAACTGGCGGTAACCGTCGGTAAGATGAACAGTACATTGCTTGCCATGGGAATGCAACCCGAAGAGCCTGCAGATGTGGAGATCCGGATCATGGCCACCGTCCATCCCGATCTGGATACCCTGTATTCCGCTCCCCTGGCATTAACCGTCACTCCTTATGAGAAGATCATCGTGTATCCCAAACTGTACGTACCGGGTAGTTACCAGAACGAATGGAACCCCGAATGGGGAGAATGGGATGCCGCCAATGAACACACCACCATCTTCTCAGTGAAAGATGACGGTAAATACGAAGGCTACCTCTATTTCAACGAAGCGGAAGTGTACCATAAATTCACCATGGTCGCCGGATGGGAGGAGGATTATACCATCGGGGATCCCGATCCAGGCGGAGAATCAGGGACCCTTCAGATCGGAAGCTGGGGCGGCAACAATATCAAGGTGGTGACCGGCGGGGCCGGCGTGTTCCTGGTGAAAGCCAACCTGAACGACGCCACCTATTCGCACACCAAAACCCACTGGGGACTGATCGGTTCGGCCACCCCCGGACAATGGGATAACGACACCGATATGACCTACGATCCCATTGAGGATGTGTGGACCCTGACCGTCGATCTCACGGCCGGTGAGATCAAGTTCAGGGCCAACGACGGATGGGATATTAACCTGGGTGACACCGGAGCCGACGGCAGCCTGGAATACGGTGGCGATAACATCGCCATTGCCGAGGCAGGAAATTATACCATTACACTGGACCTGAGTGATGCCATTTATACTTATACGGTCAAGAAGAATTGACGGTTTAGAGTAGGATAAAAAGAGGTTACCCCGCACGGGGTAACCTCTTTTTATCTTGTTAGTTAATTTTATGTTATATTCTCTTGGTATGAAAAACTCTCTTCTGCATTTTATTCCGATCCTGTTCCTGGCCTGCCTCTCATGCAAACAGGAAAAACCGGAAAACATGAAAGAACCCGTATTTTACACTCCCGACCAAATGGTGATGGGAGCCGATCTTTCCTATGTGAACCAGATCCTTGATCATAACGGAACGTACAGAGATTCCGGGAAGATAAAAGATCCCTACCGGATCTTCCGTGAATACGGGACCAATGTCGCCCGGTTCAGGCTGTTTCATACACCCGTATGGACAAAAGAGATATACGGGGAAAAGGGGACACAAGTGTACAACGACCTGAACGACGTGACCCTGGCCATCGCCCGTGCAAAAGAACAGGGCATGCAGGTTTGCCTCGATTTTCACTATTCCGATACCTGGGCCGACCCTTCCCGCCAGCTCCCTCCGGCTGCCTGGGAAGGCCTTTCTCCTGACATACTCCACGACAGCATATATCATTATACCCTGAATGTTCTGCAACACCTGGAACAACAGGGCATGATGCCGGAATACGTCCAGGTGGGAAATGAGATCAATCCGGGCTTTCTGCTACCTGCCGGGAACCGCTGGGACGGCAACGAGGAAAATTTTGTTTACCTGCTGAACGCCGGCATACAGGCCGTACGGGATGCAGGCAGCGAGGCATCCGTTTCCCCGAAGGTTATTATACACATAGCCCAGCCCGAGAACGTGGTCCCATGGTTCCAGGGGCTGGAAGAAGCCGGGCTGAATGATTTCGATGTGGTCGGGTTTTCCTATTATTATATATGGTCGGAAGTAGAGCTCGAACGCGTGAGCAATTTTACGGAACACATCAGAATATCCCTGGGGCGGGATGTCATGATTACGGAAACAGCTTACCCCTGGACCACCGGATACGCCGATGATTACCACAATATCATCGATACGGCCAAACTGGACCCGGATTATCCCGCCACTGCCGAGGGACAATACCGATATCTGGTAAAACTCACCCAGGAAATCATTGACGGGGGAGGAAAAGGGATCTTTTACTGGGAACCTGCCTGGATCACTTCCGAAATGAAAACCCAGTGGGGACAGGGCTCAGCCTGGGAATGCAACACCCTCTTCGATTTCGAGGGGAATGTGATTCAGGGAATGCAATACATGACACATCCTTATACCTTCTGACCCAATCACACAATTCACCCCTTTTCAAATGAAAAGAATAACACTCCTTCTGGCTTCCCTTCTGTTGATACCTGCCGTCATGGCACAGATCAGCAGGGTGGAGCCTCCCTTCTGGTGGACCGGAATGAAAAATCCGGCTCTGCAGCTGATGGTCTACGGCCAGCAAATTTCCGGAGCCGAAGTAATAGCCGATTATCCAGGAGTTAGCCTGGAAGCCGTCACCAGTGTGGAAAACCCCCGGTACCTTTTCATCGACCTGCGGCTCGACCGGCATGTGAAACCGGGCAGGGTACCCCTGGTATTCCGGAAAAACGGAGAAATCGTGGCTACGCTGGAATATCCCCTACTGGAAAGAGAAGAACATTCTGCACAGAGGGAAGGATTCAGTGCCTGCGATGTGATCTATCTGCTGATGCCCGATCGCTTTGCCAACGGGGATCCCGGAAACGATGATATAGAAGGTATGAAGGAAGGATCCGACAGAAATAATCCCCAGGGCCGGCACGGGGGCGATATCCGGGGCATTCTGAACCACCTGGATTACCTGGCCGGTATGGGATTTACAGCCCTATGGACCAACCCTCTGCTGGAAAACGACCAGCCCCGCACTTCTTACCACGGATATGCCATCACCGATTTCTACCGCGTGGATCCCCGTTTCGGGACCAATGAAGATTACCGTACCCTGGGACAGAAAGCAAAGGAAAAAGGCATCAAACTCATCATGGACATGGTGCTGAACCACTGCGGTTCAGAACACTGGTGGATGAAAGACGTCCCCATGAAAAGCTGGATCAATTTCTATCCGGAATATACCCCCACCAACCACCGCCGCACGGCACAGCAGGATCCCTATGCATCCCGTTACGACCGGGAATACATGACCCGCGGCTGGTTCGTTCCTTCCATGCCCGACCTTAACCAGCAAAATCCTTTTCTGGCCCGGTACCTCATACAGAACAGCATCTGGTGGATTGAGTATGCCGGCCTCAGCGGGATCCGGATGGATACCTACCCCTATCCCGACAAGGATTTTATGGCCGAATGGTGCCGGAGTGTTCTGGAGGAATACCCCCATTTCAATATCGTAGGGGAAGAATGGTCAACCAACCCGGTAATAGTTTCCTACTGGCAGAAAGGAAAGAAGAATCACGACGGCTATCGCGGAAACCTGCCTTCCCTTATGGATTTTCCCCTGCAGCACGCCCTGTTCCGGGCATTAACGGAAGATGAAACTTTCAACACCGGCCTGGTGGCACTCTATGAGGCTATGGTCAACGATGCGGTGTATCCTGACCCCGGAAACCTGGTGATCTTTGCCGATAACCACGACATGGCCAGGTTTTTCATGCAGGTGGGTCAGGATACCGAACTCATGAAGCTGGGAATGGCTTATATCCTCACCATGCGGGGCATTCCCCAGATCATGTACGGAACGGAAATACTCATGACCCATGAAGAAGGGGACCGGCATGAATTCATCAGAAAAGATTTTCCCGGGGGTTGGCCCGGCGACAAGGTCCATGCATTCACCGGCAGGGGCCTGTCAAAAGAAGCCCTTGATTTTCAGCAATACATGAAAACCCTCCTGAACTGGAGAAAAGAAAATGAGGTGATCCACCATGGAAACCTGACCCACTTCGCCCCTGAAAAAGGAGTGTATGTGTATTTCAGGTACAACAACCATCAGAAGATCATGGTCATCCTCAATAAAAACCGGGAAGAAACCCTGCTGGATACTTCCAGGTTCATTGAAGCAACCGGGTCCTGCACCTCGGGCAGGAATGTGATCACCGGTGAAACGCTTTCCCTTACCGGCACACTGACCCTGCCTGCAAAGACACCCCTGATCCTGGAACTGGAATAACGAACCAACAAACAACCTGCTGCCGATGAAAAGGAAACCATTCCTCCTGCCGGTGCTGGTATGTATCACCGGAACCCTTTCCGCCCAGATGGTCACCACCGACCCCGGCTTCCCCACTGCCGGTGAAGAAGTCAGGGTATACTACAACACCAGCCAGGATGAAGGAGGGGAACTGGAAAACTACACAGGAGAACTATATGCCCATACCGGCGTGATTATCGAGGGCAGCACCAGCTGGCAACATGTGATCGGCACCTGGGGGGACAACACCACCCAGCCCAAACTGAACTACCTGGGCGATTACCTGTACGAACTGGTCATCACTCCCGATATCAGAACCTATTATGGTGTGGAGGCAGGTGAAACCGTGAAGGAACTTGCTTTTGTTTTCCGGAATGCCGCGGGGGATAAGCAGACCCGCCCCGATATATTTATCGAGGTGTATCCCGAAGGCCTGAGCGTTTCCATCACTTCCCCGGAAGAACTGACCATTGCCGAACCTTCCAGTAATATTTCCCTGGAAGCCATCGCCAGCGAGGAAGCCGACATGACCCTTTTTCTGAACGGATCGGAGGTAACATCGGTTACCGGTACAGATCTTTCCCATCTGTTCCAATTCCCCGATCCGGGCGATTACCGGATCAAAGTAACGGCCGAAACGGCTGAGGAATCGGCTGTCGATTCCGTATTTGTCCATATTCTGGGCGATGCGGTTTATCAAACCCTGCCCGAAGGAGCCATTGACGGGATCAATACGGTGGACGATCACACCGTACACCTGGTGCTGCATGCCCCCGGGAAGGAACATGTGTTTGTAATCGGGGATTTTAACAACTGGACCCCTTCCTCCACCTCGCGTATGAACCTGGACCCCGTAACCAACCGCTGGTGGATCACCCTGACGGATATGGAAGCCGGGGTGGAGTACGCCTTTCAGTACCTGGTGGACGGGGAACTGCGCATTGCCGATCCGTACACCGAAAAAGTGCTGGATCCCTGGAACGACCCGTACATCAGCAAAGAAACCTACCCTGATCTCAGGCCCTATCCCACAGGATACACCACAGAACCCGTATCCGTATTTCAAACAGGCGGGGAGGAATATATGTGGACCCATGACACATACACCCTTCCCGGTAAGCAGAACCTGCTGATCTACGAACTCCTGCTGCGCGATTTTCTGGAATCCCACGACTGGCAAACCCTTACCGACACCCTGAACTATCTGGAAAACCTCGGGGTTAATGCCATCGAGCTGATGCCCGTAAATGAATTCGAGGGGAACCTGAGCTGGGGTTATAATCCTTCCTTTTACTTTGCTCCCGACAAATATTACGGACCGGCTGACGACCTGAAAGCCTTTATCGATTCGTGCCACGGAAGGAACATGGCGGTGATTCTCGATATGGTGCTGAATCATTCCTTCGGGCAATCGCCCATGGTCAGGCTTTACTGGGACGAAGCCAACGAACGGCCTTCTGCTGAAAACCCCTGGTACAACCCGGTACCCACTCATGACTATAATGTTGGATACGATTTCAATCATGAAAGCGTTCACACACGTAACTTTTCAAAGCGTGTAATGAAACACTGGATGGAAAACTACCGGGCCGACGGGTACCGTTTCGACCTGAGCAAAGGATTCACCCAGAAAAATACCCTGGGCAACGTGGCTGCCTGGGGCACATATGACGAAACCAGGGTGGCCATCTGGAAAATGTATGCCGATTATATGTGGAGTCTGAACCCGGATTTTTATGTCATTCTGGAACATTTTGCCGACAATACGGAAGAGAAAGAACTGGCCGAATACGGAATGATGCTGTGGGGGAACCTGAACTACGAATACGCAGAGGCCGTTATGGGCTACAGCTCCGACCTGAGCTGGGGCTCATCAGTGGAAAGAGGATGGACGGTACCCCACCTGATCACCTACATGGAAAGTCATGACGAAGAACGCCTGATGTACAAAATGCTCACTTACGGTGCCGAATTGCCGGGTTACAGCACCCGCAACCTGGAAACCGCCCTTTCCAGAATGGAACTGGCCACCGTCTTCCTGCTGGGCCTGCCCGGGCCGAAAATGATCTGGCAGTTCGGCGAACTGGGATATGATTATTCCATCGATTACAACGGCCGGTTAGGCGAGAAGCCCATTCGCTGGGATTATGTCTGGTACCATCCCCGGCACAGGATCTACCAGCTGTTCAGCTTCATGGCCGGTTTGCGGAAAGATCATGAAGTCTTCTCCACTTCCGACTATCAGTATTCTCTGGCCGGTTCCCGGAAAAGGATCAACCTGAACCATCCCGATATGGATGTGGTGATCCTGGGCAATTTCGATCTGGTAGAAGGAACCGTCAATCCGGCTTTTCAGAATACGGGAAAATGGTATGAATATTTTTCCGGCGACAGCCTGGAAGTTACCGATGTCAATAACCCCATCACCCTGGCTCCGGGGGAATACCGCCTGTATACCAACCGGAAGCTGACACGACCCCGGTTTGTGGTTTCGGCCGAAGATGTTCCTTTTCCTTCGGTTCCCGAAGGCTCCGTTCATGCCTGGCCCAATCCCTCATCGGGGCCTGTAAGCCTGGAATGGTATGCCGGTCATGACAGAAGCGCCCGGTTTCGAATTTTTGATATCAGCGGGAAAATCATTGTCCAACGTGAAATCCATTCCGCGGGGAACGGGTTGTTCCGTTTTGTCTGGGACGGGACTACAAGCGATGGTGCACCGGCCAAACCCGGCCTGTATTTCATCCTGGTGGAAGGAGAAAATTCCCGGGGGACCACTCGTATGATAAAACACTGACGATCATATGAATATCAACTACCCAGCAGAATGATGCCGGATGCGGTGTCGATGCTTACTCTGCCATTGTTTACCATTACTTCTCTGTCCGAATAGTATTCCTGAAGCCGGGACCCGTTCTCAAAAATCCCTTCCACATTCAGGATATGCCTTCCGGGATCAAGATCCAGCCCTACCAGAACGGTATCGGCATGACCCTCGTCCTGCCAGGTACGGATGAACAGATACGGATCCTCCGATATCATCCGGTGCACACCGGCGCCCACCGCCGGATGTTCGGCCCTGAACCTTCCCAGTTTCCTCCAGTGTTCCAGCACCTCCCGGGCCGTGGGCTTTCCCTCTCCCCCGCCTGCTTCCAGAGCCTCCCAGTTCATAAACGAGCGAAGGCTGGCGTCACCTTCTGCCCCGGGTATATCCAGGCTCCGGGCAGTTTCATCTCCGTAATAGATCTGGGCCGTACCGGGGCATAACAGAAGTCGGGTACCCGCTTCCAGCGGCTTTTCGCGGTATCGGTCATAGGGATACCCGTCATCATGGGAACTCACATAATTGACCACCCCGTATTCTTCCAGTTCCCCGTTCAACAGACCGGAATATTTCGAGAACATTCCCTCATAGTCGCGGGTAGCATCGTGTTTGAACTCGAAATTGATAAGGCTGCTGAAGCCATGGGCAAAATAATTCACCTGCCTGTCGCCGAAATCATAATAGAAGGTAGAAGAAATGCCATAGTTATAAACTTCCCCCAGCAGGTAAAAATCCTGCCCTTCCGGTATCTCTCCGGGATTTTCTTTCTTCCATTGCGAAAAGGCTCTCTCAGCCTGTTTCCGGAGTTCGGCCCATACCGATTCTTCCACATGCTTGGCCGTATCCACGCGGAATCCGTCCACCCCGTAATCCCTGATCAGATCGATGATCCATTTGATCAGATAATATTTTGGGGCCCGGGGGTATCCGGTTTCTTTAAAAAAGGCATCCAGTTCGGCCAGTTCCCGTTCCAGGCGGCCTTCCCTTTCCCATTTCTCCAGAAGGAAAGGGGGCAGTTCCGTTTCCTCGTTACGTTCCGTTCTGATATCGGGAAGATTTTCCACCAGGGTACAGCTCACGGTACTCCCGAAACTGTCATACCTGCATGGCGGGCCGGTACGTACCCAGTCGCCGGGCCATAAAGGATCCCGTTCCGTTACCGGGCCGGTATGGTTCAGTACCACATCCATCAGGATCCGTATACCGTGCCGGTGGGCTGTGCTTACCAGTTCCCGTAGTTCTTTCTCCGTGCCGAAATTGGGCTCCAGGCTGGTCCAGTCTCTGGCCCAGTATCCGTGAAAACCATAGGTAGGACCGGTTCCTTCATCCACCAGCCCGTGGATCTGTTCCACCACCGGACTGAACCACAACACGTTTACTCCCAGAGAATCAAAATATCCTTCCCGGATTTTTTTCGTGATGCCCTGGAAATCACCTCCTTCAAAACCCCGAAGCAGGGCGGTTTCAGCCGTGCGGTTAAAATGAACATCGTTCGCAGGGTCGGCGTTGCAAAAGCGGTCGGTCAGCAAAAAATAAATGCTGGCATTGTCCCACACAAAGGGAACGCTTTCCACCGTTTCCCCCTTTTCCCGGTCAGAGTGGAGCCCGTTACAACCGGTCAGGAGAATAATACAGGCAAAGGCGGGCAGGAAGACTTTTTTCATGGTTCAGAATGGTTATTTGTTCTTGCCGGAATTTACAAATACCCGGTAATCCCATGCCTCCAGCCGGAGGGAATCGGCCAGGGGGAAACCGGTGTGTTCGTTCGTGAATGCTTCCCGGTATTCGCCGGAGAGCCCGGAAAGATCAGGCAGAACCGACAGGGGCTTCCTGCTAAGGTTCAGGAACACCACCACCCGGTTGCTGTCTGTTTCCCGGGTAAAAGCAAAAACCTTCCTGTCGCAGCCGGTACGAATACGCTCCATGGTTCCACCCCAGGTACCGTTCCAAAGGGCTTTGTTTTCTTTTTTAAGCATGATCATGGAATGGTAAAATTCCGTTTTGTCACATTCTTTCCATTCGATGGGATCACGGGTAAAGAATTCCAGCCTCTTGTCGAGGCAGGCTTCCTGTCCGTTATACAGAAGCGGCATACCCGGAATGGTGAACATGAATACGGCAAAGGCTTCATGGGCATCTCCCAGCCGTTCTTCAACGGTACCGGCCCAGGAATTTTCGTCATGGTTGTCAATAAACCGCATGCGGTACACACCGGGTGGATAAACCGCCTGTTCCCGTTTAAAGTACCGGTCGATGCTTCTTACGCTGTCTTTTCGCTGTGCCACGGCATTCATCATGTGGTGAAGTTCCCAGGAATAATTCATGTCGAAGGCTTTTTCCAGGAAACGGGTTAGTTCCTCGTTCTCGGCCAGCATAAATACCGGCCTGATCTTGTCCAGCGCCTCACGGGCCCTTTCCCAGAAATCACAGGGTGTTTTATGCGGATGGTCCACCCGGAAGCCTTCCACTCCTTTTTCCACCCAGAATTTCATTGATTCCAGCATGTAATCCTGCAGTTCCGTGTTGCTCCAGTCGAGCTGCACCACATCGGTCCAGTCATACGGTGAAATAAATTGTCCGGCAGAATCCCTGGCATACCATTCCGGATGCTCCTCCAGCAAGGGATTGTCCCAGGCCGTGTGGTTGGGGACCCAGTCCATGATCACATGAAAGCCCATATTCCGGGCCGAATCGAGCAATTCCATGAAATCGTCGATGGTTCCGAATTCCGGGTTCACATCCCGGAAATCTTTCACCGAATAATAGCTGCCCAGTTCTCCTTTACGGTTTTTCTCTCCGATGGGATGAACGGGCATGAACCACAGAATATCCACCCCCATCTCTTTCAGGCGAGGCAGATGAGGCAGCACGCCCCGGAAAGTCCCCTCATCAGAAAACTGCCTGATATTAATTTCATACATTACAGCGTTTTTTGTCCATTCGGGATGGACCACTTCTGCTATGAACGGCTTTTCCGGCAGGAAGGCCGGCCTAAAAAGCCATTTGTACGCCTCCCTCATGAAGCCAAAGAGGACGACCCCGGCAAGAATTCCTATTACCTTTCCCATAAGAATATATTAATATATTTTAATTTACTTTTAATTTTATTTATTTGTTATATAATTATATTAAACCTGAGTTTCATTTCCGTACATACAAAACCGGGACAGCCAGCCTGCAGGCCCGGCCATCCCGGCACTTTTTCCAAAGCGGAACAGGATGTACTAAATATTCCTGTCCAGGGCGTTCAGATCTTCAAAAGCCTCGATCAGCCGTGCCTTGAAAGCTTCCTCTCCCTTTCTCAGCCAGGCCCGCGGATCATAGAATTTTTTATTGGGCTTATCCTCGCCCTCGGGATTACCGATCTGCGACTGCAGGTAATCTTTCTTTTCTTCGTAATATTTCTTCACCCCGCTCCAGAAGGCCCACTGCATATCGGTGTCGATATTCATTTTAATGACACCGTATTGAATGGCTTCGGTAATGAGGTGCTTTTCCGACCCGGAACCTCCGTGGAACACAAAATTCACCGGATTGGGCCGGGTATTGAATTTTTTCTGAATGTGTTCCTGGGAATTTTTCAGGATAACGGGACTAAGCTTCACATTCCCCGGCTTATACACACCGTGCACATTCCCGAAAGCGGCTGCGACGGTAAAGAAATCGCTCACTTTATTCAGCTCTTCGTAGGCATAGGCCACTTCTCCGGGCTGTGTATACAGCCGGGAACTGTCGATGCCCGTATTATCCACGCCGTCTTCTTCCCCGCCGGTCACTCCCAGCTCGATTTCCAGAGTCATCCCCAGTTTGCTCATTCGTTCCAGGTATCTCTTACTGATGGAAATATTCTCCTCCAGGGTTTCTTCCGAAAGGTCCAGCATATGGGAAGAATACAGAGGCCTTTTATGCTTCTGGTAATATTTTTCCCCGGCATCAAGCAATCCGTCGATCCAGGGCAGCAGTTTTTTCGCGGCATGGTCGGTATGCAATACTACCGGTACTCCATACGCTTCAGCCAGGGTATGTATATGCTGGGCTCCGGAAATCCCTCCAAGAACAGCCGCCTGCTGATTCTCGTTACTCAGGCCTTTCCCGGCGAAGAAAACCGCTCCTCCGTTTGAAAACTGGATAATGACGGGGGAATTGACTTCTCGGGCTGTTTCCAGTACGGCATTAACCGAATTGGTTCCTACCACATTCACGGCAGGCAGGGCAAAATTGTTCTCATTGGCATAATCGAAAAGGTCTTTCACATCCTGTCCGAAAAGCACTCCCGGTTTAAATTTAGGTGTACTCATAATCAGCTTTTTTAGTTATTATAGGTATTTCCCTCTGATGGGTTAAAATTAATTGGTTTCAGGGAAAGAAAAAAATTTCCCTTACCTCACGGGAAAAACCTTTGTTTCATTCGCCGAAAGCCATTCTTCCTGGCTGTATACGCTGATCTTCACACCCGCCCGGCTCTTGTTGGCAATAACCACATCTTTCCTGCTTACGGTCACCTGCAGCAGGCTTTCGCGGAACCTGACATAGAAGGAATATTTATTCCACTTGTCGGGGATCATGGGATGAAAACAGATCCTTCCATCCCTGGTACGCATCCCTCCGAAACCCAGAACAATAGCCATCCAGGTTCCGGCCATGCTGGTTATGTGCAATCCTTCGGCCACTTCCTTGTTGTAGTCGTCCAGATCAAGCCTGGCCGTTCTAAGGTAGAGCTCATAGGCTTTCTGTTCGTAACCGATCCGGGCTGCCAGCACCGAATGCACACAGGGTGAAAGGGACGATTCGTGCACGGTCCTGGGTTCATAGAAATCATAATTCCTCCGGATGGTTTCCGTATCATACTGATCTTCGAGAAAGAACAAGCCCTGTAACACATCGGCCTGTTTGATAAAGCAGGAACGCAGGATCCTGTCCCACGACCAGTGCTGGTTCAGGGGCCTGATGGCAGGATCCAGTTCGTCCGCCATCATCTGTTCCTTATCCAGGTATCCGTCCTGCTGAATAAAAATCCCTTTCTCCTCATCGCGCGGGAAATACATTTTTTCAATGATTTCCTTCCAGCGGGCCGTTTCCTCTTTCTCCCTGAAGCCGGTTTTTTCCACCAGTTGGCGGTATTTCCCGGGATGTTCCTTTCTGACATACTCCAGTGATGAAAGGGTATAGGAAAGGCACCATACAGCGATGGTATTGGTATACCAGTTGTTGTTCACGTTGTTTTCGTATTCATTCGGACCGGTAACTCCCAGAATGACATATTGCTGCCGGGGTTCGGAAAAATTGACGCGTTGTGACCAGAACCTGGAGATGGCAATCAACACTTCCAGTCCGTAATCCGCCAGGTATTGATTATCGCCGGTATACCGGATGTAATTATAAATAGCGAATGCAATGGCTCCGTTCCGGTGGATCTCTTCAAACGTGATCTCCCATTCGTTATGGCATTCTTCCCCGTTCATGGTCACCATGGGGTACAGGGCAGCCCCGCCGCTAAATCCCAGTTTCCCGGCATTCTCTATGGCCTTCTGAAGGTGCTTGTACCGGTACAGCAGCAGGTTCCGGGCCACTTTTTGTCCGGAAGTGCTCAGATAGAACGGAAAGCAAAAAGCCTCGGTATCCCAGTAAGTGCTTCCCCCGTATTTCTCACCCGTGAATCCCTTGGGCCCGATATTCAGCCGTTCGTCCTCGCCCGTATAGGTCTGGTTAAGCTGAAAAATATTGAACCGGATCCCCTGCTGAGCCTCATCATCTCTTTCGATAACGATATCGCTGGTTTCCCATTTCCGCTGCCAGGCCTCTGCCTGTTCGGCCAGCATCCGGTCAAAGCCTTTTTTCACACAGCGTTTCAGCACTGTTTCGGCAGCTTCCAGTATCTGATTTGGGGAATGGTCCAGGCTGGTTGGCTGGCAACCGTATTTCACCACGGTCACCGGCTGGTTTCTTTTCACCTGGCACTGATAAAGCAGGGACACATACTTTTCCTTCTTCACAGCCCGAGGGGAAGCCTGACAGGGCTTCCCGCCGATAAAGACCTCCCCGTGAATACCGGTACAAACATGAAAGCCCAGCTTTTTTGTTTTCATGACAAGAAAAGCTTCGGGAGCTTTTATTTCCGCATGGACCGACTCCCAGAATTTTTCCCTGTAATTGGCGTCTTCGTTCCTTACATCGCCGTCTATACCCAGCTCTATTTCCATACTGCCGTCGAAGTTCTCAGGGGTCAGTGAATAGCTGATAGCTCCGGCTTCGGGTTCGGTGATGCTGAGAAACCGGATCACCTGGGCCGATATTTTCTTTCCGTCGGGCGATGTATATCGGAATTTCCTCTCCAGATACCCTTCGTGCATATGCAGGATGCGGGTAAATTCCTCCACAGTACCCCGGGCCAGATCCAGTTCCTCACCTTCCATACGGATCCGTATCCCGATCCAGGCAGGGGCATTGATCACTTTGGCAAAATATTCGGGGTATCCGTTCTTCCACCACCCAACGCGGGTTTTGTCAGGGTAATACACTCCTGCCAGGTAATTTCCCTGCAGGCTGTCGCCGGAATAGGTTTCCTCGAAATTGGCCCGTTGCCCCATATGGCCGTTCCCCAGGGCAAAGATGCTTTCCATGTCCCTGTGCCGGCGAGGGCGGAATTCCTTTTCCACAATATTCCATCTGTCAATTTCTACCAGTCTTTTCATCGCATAGGCTTTCAGGTTCACCCGAACCGTTCATTAATGATTTTTTCCGTCATCCACATCATGTACAAACAAAACCAGCACTGCTGCCAGGATCATGGAAACGCCTCCCAGTACCAGGGCATATATAGCCTGCTGGTCAAACAGGGTGCGAACCACGAATCCCAGCATGGCGGCGGCCGTGATCTGTGGAATCACTATAAAAAAGTTAAATATCCCCATATATACTCCCAATTTCTTCGGGGGCAGTGATCCGGTAAGGATAGCATAGGGCATGGCCAGAATGGAAGCCCAGGCCAGTCCGATACCCAGTTCGGAAACCAGCAGCCAGCGGGGATCGGGGATCAGGTAAAAGCTGATCAGGCTGAGGCCTCCCACCACCAGGCAGATAAAATGCACCGTTTTCCTTGTGATAACTTTGGCCATGAGCATGATCACAAAGGCCATAATAGCGGCAAATCCGTTATACACGGCCATCAGCACCCCCACCCAGTCGGCTCCCCGGTTGTATTCCTGCTGTATGCGCAGAAGCCGGGCAGTGGTTTCCGGGCTCAGCATCAGCAGATCGGCTTTGTGCGGATCGGTGAAATACCCTGCCAGCCTGACGGTGGAAATGACCTTTTCTTCTCCTGCATCCAGTTTATTACGGTATTTTTCCAGATCACTCCCCACTTCATCGGTATGGTTCCACTGAGCCGATTCATCCATACGGCTCAGCCGTTCGAACTCATTTTCCAGCTCCATAACCATCGACCGGCTGAGCTCCATATCGTATTTTGTACTGGTTACTCCCGCCGTGGTATATATCCACATGGAAAAAAGGGCAAACCATGAAAAAAACTGAACGCCGGCCAGTTGTTTCATGGTTTTGGGCATATAATACAGGTCGTTGATAATGGTGACCAGCCCCGTCTGCGTCTTTCCCCTGCGGGTAAACAGTCCGGTCAGTATCTGTAGCAGCCCGAACAGGGCAATCCCGCCGAAAAATACTCCCAGTCCATAATCCATGTAAATGAAGGTATCGAACAGAAAATACAGGGCCAGTCCGGTCAGCAACCAGATCAGCCCGTTACGGAACAGGCGGGTATCTTTCACCGGATGCAGGGGAGCTCGTTCATTGCCCTGATGGTTTTGTTCATCGGCAGCCTGAAAAGCTTCCATTTCTTCAGGGGAATACTCCTTGCTGCTGACCACGGTCCACAATACAGCCAGGAAGAACACCATCCCCCCGATGTAGAAAGCAAACTTCACGGAAGGCGGTATTTCTCCTTCGGCTGCCACATTCGAGATATTGAACCAGTTGGTGAGCACCCAGGGAAGAGCCGAAGCAATGATAGCCCCCGTACCAATGAAAAAGCTCTGCATGGAAAAACCCATGGTCCGCTGGTGGGAAGGAAGCATATCGCCCACAAAGGCACGAAACGGTTCCATGGAAATATTAATGGAAGCATCCATGATCCACAGCATACCGGCAGCAACCCACAATACGGGTGAATTGGGCATCAGGAAAAGGGCAGCGGAGGCCAGAATGGCCCCGGTAAGGAAATATGGGCGGCGCCGGCCCAGCCTGTTCCATGTACGGTCGCTCATATGCCCGATGATGGGCTGCACAATGAGGCCGGTTACGGGTGCAGCAATCCATAAAATGGGAATATTGTCAATGCTGGCGCCCAGGGTTTCAAATATGCGGCTCACATTGGCATTCTGAAGAGCAAATCCAAACTGTATCCCCAGAAAACCGAAACTCATGTTCCATATCTGCCAGAAACTCAACGCAGGTTTTTTCATCACAAGAGCATAATTTTTAACATCCGATTTCTCTAACCGGGGGATTAAAATAACCAGAATTTTCGAAAAAAAACACTCTTAATCGCTTAATTAATAGGCATTTTAAGGTGTTGTCGCGGAAGGCCTGTTTCAAACGTTTGCACCCAGATACAAGTTTTTAAAAAAATTATTTTTTTTTCTGCGGATAAAATTCCCGGGGGCAATCCGGGAGGGATTATTGGGAATAATCATTGGTTTTCGTACCTTGCTTTATATTTCCATCGGATTATTCCGGTCAATCCCGGACAAGCAATGAAAAAGGAACCTGCATACATCAGCCACTTCCTGAATCCTCAGGAAGTAACCCCTGCATACGGCAACGGTGGTTTTCACCCGCTGGATGTCAGAATTGCTTACCGGAATGAAATCATCAAGATCAGAAGCAGGATCTGTGAATACCTGAGATTCTATCAAAGCGATGTGAAAAAATTGTCGCGTGAGAACCTGCAGCAATTAAACTATATGATGACGGGGTACTTTACCACGGATACTTTCGACCGGATCATGAAAGAAAGGTTGTTTCCCATCTACGACTTGCTGGTGGATGAAGCCAGGCTGATACACAATATCATTGAGTTTAATGAACCTTTCGAAATACAGCATTTTACTGCCAGGAATTTTTCCCGTGAATATGCCAAACATACCACGGAAATTTCCCATTTGCTCGATGACCGGTTGAAAGAACTGTACCTTGCCGAAGTAAAGGGATTGTTTGCAAAGAATGTCGACCCCCAGAAAAGCAAAGAAGTATTCAGGGTATGCAACTATTTTATGCACTACATCAACTGGAACAATTCCTTTGCGGGTTTTTACGAAACCACTTTTGAAGTGATTCCGAAGGGTCTGAAACTGATTGAGAATTTTTTCTCCGACAAACTGCAAACAGTCATTAAGGCCTATATGGCTTTCAGCACCCAGGTGAAAATCATCCGGCGCAAATTCGAAAAAATGAATCCCGGCAAGATTTCCATCCTGAGCTATTTCGAATGGGAAAAAGATATCCGGGAGTTTCTTCTGAAAAATTTCGATAAAATTTTCGGCAGTAAAGTGGCTGAAAAATATGTCAACAGCCTGCATGAAGTGCTGTATCACTACATGCTCGATTCAAGCCTGAAACAATAAACCCCTATTTCACCACCCAGGGAAGGGCCATCTGTTCAGTGCCCTCAAAATACCAGAAATACATTCCCGGAGCCAGGGCAGGAACGTCCACTTCCAGCCTGTTGGTTTCCCTCATTTCTCCCTGCAGATAAGTATGGCCCGAGATCCCTTTCAGGGACCAGATCGCTGTCAGGCGACCGGAAAAAATGAAAGAGATACTGCCCGGAAGATCGGCGGGATTGGGAAAATAAATGACAGGGACACTGTCCGGGAATTTCTCCACACCCACCGGACGGATCCTCACATCCAGGAAGGAAGTATCCCCCGGACAGCCGTTTGCGGCGGTTTTATATACCCATATTTTTCCTGAACCGCATCTCCTCCATTTCACCTCCACCTGAAAACTGCCCTGTCCCCACATGATAAAACCATCTTCCACTTTCCATGAATAAACGGCTCCTTCTTCGTAAGGAACGGAATAGACGGCCGTGGCCAGCGGATCCACCTCATCCGGTCCCGATATGTCGCCGGTAATCACCGGTGGCGGTTCGGCTAACCGGATACTGTCGGTAGCTGTATTCATGGCCGCATCGGTCACCGTCACCCGGTACCATATACCACCGGAAAGTCCGCTTACTGCGGTTGTGGAGGTTTGCGCCGGATCATCCCACCGGTAGCTGTAGGGAGGCTGCCCTCCCGTTGCTTCGGCCACAGCACCCCCGTCGGCATAGCCATAACAGGTCACTTCCGTGCTGTCAATAATATCCACACGTAGGGGGGAAATACCGAAAATGCTTACAAAATAATCAATCCGGTAATCATGAATCCATTCACCTTTCCAATTTTGCCAGGTTTCTTTCTGCAGGTTCCCGTACGAATCGTAATCGAAAAGATACCTTTTTTCTTCATTCCATATCTGCACCGTACTATTCCATACCCTGTACAGGATCAGGGTGTCGCGGTTTTCCTTGTTCTGATAGTACAGATAATCCACCACCGTGTTCCATGAATCATCCTCAGGCTGATAATCCTCATACAGTTTCCTAATAACCACATCCAGGTGATTATGCTCATAAACAATCCGGGTAGCCGGTTCCCAGATATCCCCTTCCATCCAGTTGTACTGGATATCTTTCACACGCAGTCCTTTTTCGTTATACTCGTACAGGAATTTATAGTCATTTACAAAAACAGACAGAGCGGTGTCCCATTTCTGCCGGATATTTTCCAGAGCCGTTTCGTTATCATACACCCACAGGTACCGATGATTATTGACCCACCGACCATCCATATACTGCTGATAGGTGCGTGATACCATGTTCTGACCTTCATCGTATTCATAAAGATACCTGTGGCTGTTTTCCCATTCCACGGGTGGGGAAACCCGGTCCTGTGTAAGCTGTTCCGTTACACTGCCATCCGGGTCGTAGGTATATAGCGTTTGCCGGGTTACTGTCCAGGCTTCCTCCTGATAGTCCCGGGTCTCGATACGAACCAGCCGGCCGTCGGTGTATTCATACAAATTGCTCCAGACCGGGCCCCACTCCTCTCCCTGCCGTGAGTATACGGTAAGGTCCTTTCGTAAACCGTCGTTGTAATAGGTATAGGTGTTTTTCTGATGGGCCCGCCACTCGCCGATGGCGGTTAGGTAATCATACTGTATGACCGAATCGAGTAGAAACCGAGCTTTTCTTCCGGCAGGAACCCTGTACCAGACTTCCACGGTATCCATATAACGGGTATACGCAGGTACAGGCAACCCCTCCCGGGTCTGGGCCGGGGCGCCGGCAACCGCCAGCAGGAAGGCCAGGACCGTCCAGATCCGTATCAGTACATGGGAAATCCTCATACAGGCAAGTATACGTATATCCATGTCCATTGGTTCGTACCCCTGCAGGTACAGGAAACTGTTAAAAATACCGGACAGGATATTTTTTCAGCTCCCTGTCGAGTTTCCTGGCCCCTCCTGTCAGCCTGTCGAGTTCAGCCCAGAATAAGGGCCCGTGGTTACGGTGTACCGTATGCAACAGTTCGTGGAGCAGCACATAATCGATCAGGTGATCGGGTAGTCTCATGAGATGCAGATTCAGGCTGATATGGTCTTTCCCCGAACAGCTTCCCCAACGGGACCGGTTTTCCCGTATACTGACTTTCCGGTAAGAAAAGCCATGCCGCCGGGCCAGAAAATCGAGCCTTTCAGGAAGGTATACAGAGGCTTCCCTTCTGAGTACCTGAACCAGGGCCCTGCGGGCTATCTGCTGAACCGGTTCGGCCGCAGGATCCGCATTTTCAGGATAGTTCAGTGTGGCTGTGATTCCCCGGATACGGAGCTGCATACCCTTTCCGGCCCAGGGTTCCAGCAACAGGAGATGGGTGCGGGTAAAATACCGCCTGCCCGGCAGAAAAACCGTTTGTGATGCCTGCTGCCTCCTGATTTCCCCGATCTTTTTCCTGAGCCACGGTTTCTTCCTTTCCAGCCATTTTTCGGCTTCTTTCATGCTCACCCGGACCGGCACGGTCATTTTCACCCCCGCTTCACGGTCCACCTGCAACCGAAGATATTTACCCCGGTACGTTCTGACCACCCTGATCTTTCCGATCCCCTCCACGCTAATGTTGTCTGCCTCTGTCAAATGCATGGGAACCATCGTTAACGAAAAATAAAAATACAAGCTTTTCGTTTATAATACCCGGTCAGATATCATATTTTTCAAGAAAAATATTCCGTGCCTGTAAGAATATACTTCAGAAAGGTTTAACTTTGAACTTTTGTTAAACTGAGCTATCCATGAGATTCATGCGAAAAAGCAGTATTCTCTGCATCTTGCTTCTATTTGTTCCGGAAATGTGGCTGCTTGCCCAGACCGAACCCTGGACACTGGAACACTGTATACGCCATGCACTGGAAAACAACATCCAGATCAAACAGCAGGAACTGAATACCCGGTACCAGGAAAATGCCTTTCACCAGTCACGCTACGACCTGCTACCCAGCCTGAATGCTTCCGCCTCGCACAACTATTCCTTCGGCAGGGCCCTGGACGAGACCACTTACGGATTCGTTGAAAGCACCGAACGCATACAGACCAACAATTTTCAGGCGGGAAGCGGTGTTACCCTGTTCAACGGCCTGCAAAAGATCAACACCATCAGGCAGAACCGATACGACCTGCTGGCCAGTCAGGAAGACCTGGAAAAAATGAAAAATGACATTTCCCTGAATATTGCCCTGGCCTATCTTCAGATATTGTTCAATGAAGAACTGATGGAAGTGGCACGCAATCAGCTCGAAGTAACCCGTTTACAGGTTGAACGGACCCGTAAGCTGGTGGAAGCCGGTAGTCTGCCGCACGGCAGCCTGCTCGAAATTCAGGCACAGGAAGCCGCCGAGGAGCTCCAGCTGGTAAACAGCCAGAACCAGTACGATATTTCCCTGCTGAACCTGGCCCAGCTCCTGGAACTCGATTCGGTTGGCGATTTTTCCATTGCCCGGCCCGAACTGGATGTCCCCGACGAAACTCAGCTAATCCTTTCTGTTCGTGACGTATACGCCATGGCCGAGACTATTTTGCCCCAGGTAAAAAGCGCCGAATATTCCCTCATGAGCTCGCAAACCTCCCTGAAAATTGCCCGGGGAGCAAGAAGCCCCTCTCTTTCCATGAACCTTTTCAGCAGTACCGGCTATTCCAATGCCCGGGAGAGAATGGTTACCGATGAGACCGGCATGCCCGTGCTCGACCCGGTGACGAATCTGCCAACGTATGAACCATACCCTTTCTGGGACCAGCTGGATGATAACGTCACCTATGGTTTCGGTTTCAGCCTGAGTATTCCCATTTTTAACCAAATGCGCACCCATACCGGAATCAGCAATGCCAGGATCGGGGTAATGAACGCCCGGCTGGTCCTGGAAAACACCAAAAAGCAGTTATACAAGGAAATACAGCAGAAATATGCCGATGCACTGGCTGCGCTGAAAAAATACAATGCGAGTTTGAAAACCCTTTCCTCCATGCAGGAATCGTTCCGGTATACCGAACAGAAATTCAACGTGGGACTGGTCACTTCAGTGGAATACAATACGGCCAAGAACCAGCTGACACGAACCGAATCAGATTTGCTTCAGGCAAAATATGAATATATTTTCCAGCTGAAGGTGCTGGAATTTTATACCGGGAAACCGCTGGAACTTTAAACAGATTTTCTATTCAAACCCTCATCCATGAAAAAGAAACCTTTCCGTTACATTCTGATTGGCGTCATCCTGCTTCTGATACTGGCTGTTGTCGGAAAAAGTCTGGGATGGTTTGGCCGGGAATACCGGTTAAAAGTGGCTGTGGAAAAAGCCGAACGCCGTACCGTTGTGGAACTGATCACCGCCAACGGGAAAATCCAACCGGAAACCGAGGTCAAGATCAGCCCTGAAATCTCTGGGGAAATTGTGGAACTCCCCGTAAAAGAAGGGGATGAAGTAAAGGCAGGGGACCTGCTGGTCAAGATCAATCCCGACATATATATTTCTGCGCGTGACCAGGCAATGGCGCAATTGAACACAGCCAAAGCACGCCTGGCCCAGTCCGAAGCCCAGCTGCTGCAAAGCGAGCTGGCCTTCAAAAGAAACCGGCAGCTTTTTGAGCAGAATGCTATTTCACAGGCCGACTTTGAAAGCACAGAGGCCAGCTACAAAATGGCACAGGCCGAATACCGCGCCGCCGAATTTTCCGTGAAAAGCGCGGAAGCCAGCCTGAAAAGAGCCGATGAAGATCTGATAAAAACCACCATCTATGCTCCTATGTCGGGAACCATCTCCATGCTGCTGGTGGAAAAAGGGGAAAGGGTGGTGGGAACCTCTATGATGAGCGGTACGGACCTGATGCGCATTGCCGATTTGGAAAGAATGGAAGTGGTAGTGGAAGTCAACGAGAACGACATTATCCGGGTCAGTCACGGCGACACGGCCTTTGTGGAAGTGGATGCCTACCTCGACAAAACCTTCCGGGGTGTGGTGACTGAAATCGCCAATTCGGCAACTACCACCGGGGTAGCCACCGATCAGGTAACCAGTTTCAATGTCAAGATATTGCTTCTGAGAGAATCCTACCAGGACCTGATCAATGAGAACATGAAAAATCCCTTCCGCCCGGGTATGTCCGCTACGGTGGATATCCAGACAGAAACACGCCATCATGTTCTCTCGGTCCCCATCCAGTCGGTTACCACCCGCATTGATTCCACCGGAAAGGTGAAAGAAACAACCATAACAGATGAAGAATACCGTGAGGTGGTTTTTGTGGTAAGAAGGGATACCGCATTTATGCAGGAAGTGGAAACGGGCATCCAGGATGACAGGTATATTGAAATACTCAAAGGGCTTACAGATACCTGCCGGGTAGTGAAGGCCCCCTATTCGGCCATTGCCAGAAAACTTGAACACCTCATGCCGGTGGAAATCGTGAGTGAAGATGCGCTTTTCCGGGAAGAAGAATAACTGATGAAACACCTATGATCCTGTGCATTGAAACGGCCACCCCGGTGTGTTCCGTTTGCCTGTCGGATAAAGGAATTCCGATAATTCTGCGGGAAAGTACCCTGCTTCGCGACCACGCCTCCCGGCTCACGCTTTTTATTGAAGAAGTACTGGCAGAAGCCCGTATACGTCCAAGCGATCTGGATATGATAGCCGTCAGCATGGGGCCGGGTTCCTATACCGGACTGAGAATCGGGGTGTCGGTGGCCAAAGGCCTGTCTTACGGAGCAGGTGTCCCCATGGCAGGCATTTCCACCCTCCTGGCTATGGCACAGGGAGCCCTGAACCTGCCGCAGGTCAGGGAAAAAAAAGAGTCCTACCCCGGACAACATATTCTTGTTCCCATGATCGATGCCCGCCGCATGGAAGTGTATACGGCATGGTATACCCGACGGCTGAAAATCCTCAAAGAACCTCATGCCCTGGTGGTGGAATCAGGATCTTTCCATGAACTCCACGAAGACCGCATCCTGTTTTTCGGGGGCGACGGAGCCGGAAAATGCAGAAAGCTGATCACCCACCCCGGCGCCGTATTCCTCGATCACCTGCAGGCCTCAGCTTGTTACCTGGCTCCCCTGGCCAATGAACTCTTTGAAAAAAAGGAATTTGCCGACACGGCGTATTTTGAACCCTTTTATCTGAAAGATTTTATTCCGACAGTTCCACGCAACAGGCTCGGGTGATTATTATTTACAGCCTAATCCATTTAGGCACAGTGTTTGGTAGATATTCTAAAACGCCCGGTTATGAAAATGAAATGGCTGGCAGCCGCATGCGTCCTCATCCTTTGCCTGCAAACAGGTAAGGGGCAGAATAAGCCATACTCTCCTCCTTTTCTGGCAGGCGAAAAACTGACTTTCCTGTTGCATTACGGAATCCTGAATGGAGGTAGGGGCACCCTGGAGGTCCATGAATCGACCCTTGACGGGAAAGCCGTATACCATGCCGTGGCCCGGGCCAATACCATCGGTCTGGCCGACAAGCTGTACAAGGTGGAAGATGCGTACGAAAGCTTTATCGATCCGAAAACCGGCCTGCCCCTCAAGGCCATCCGGAACATCCGGGAAGGAAGATACCGGTATTACAACGAAACTTACTTCGACCGCGACAGCAACCGGGTTTACAGCCAGTTATCGGGTTATCATGACACGCCCGAAGGGATCATTGACATGGTTTCGGCCCTGTATTATCTGAGACTGGTTGACCGGAGCAGTCTGGCCGTTGGGGATAAAATCGATCTGATGACCTATTTCGCCGATGAAATTTACCCCCTTCCGGTAAGATACCGCGGAATGGAAACCCTGAAAACCCGCCTGGGCACATACAGATGCCATGTTTTTGCCCCGGTAACCGAACCCGGAAGGGTGTTCAAAACCGAAAGCGATATGCTGATGTGGTTCACCGACGATGATAATTTTATCCCCATCCGTATCCAGTTCGATATGTGGGTGGGTTCTATGAAAGTAGACCTGGTGGAATACAGCGGCCTGAAGTATCCCCTTTCTTCCCGGCTGGATTGAGATAATTCCTGCGCGCGCTGTGTATTAACCGAATTTTCAGTTATTTTTGCACGATCGGACCAATAATAGAGAACGAATTTTATGGCAACAACAGCAGATTTCAGGAACGGCCTGTGCATTGAATTCAACAACGACATTTACACCATTGTCCAGTTCCAGCATGTAAAACCGGGAAAAGGCGGAGCTTTTGTCCGTACCAAGCTGAAAAGCCTTACCACCGGCAAAGTCATTGACAACACCTTTACTGCCGGTGTCAAGGTAAACACGGTGAGGGTGGAAAGACGGCCCTACCAGTTTCTTTACAAAGACGATATGGGCTACCATTTCATGCATAACGAAACCTTCGAACAGGTTGCCATTCCCGAGGATCTCATCAGCGCTCCCGATCTTTTAAAGGAAGGACAGTATGTGGAAATGGTATTCCATGCCGATTCGGAAACGGCCCTCAGCTGCGAACTCCCTCCTTTTGTTGATCTGGAAGTCAGCTATACCGAACCGGGAATAAAGGGAGATACAGCCACCAACACCCTGAAACCAGCCACCCTGGAAACAGGAGCCGAGGTGAATGTTCCGCTGTTTATCAATACAGGCGACCGCATCCGGGTAGATACACGCGATCACTCTTACTCGGAAAGGGCCAAGGACTGATAACCCATCCACACGGTACCCATGAGCGAGAATCCCTCCATAAAAAGGTTGCAGGTATCCAAATTCAAGCTCAATGCCCTGCTTGATATTACCATGGCCATCAATGAGAACCTTCCGCAGGAGGAGCTGCTCAAAAGGTATGAAAGATTATTACGGGAAGACCTGAATATCGGAAAAATCCTGATCTTCAAGTTTTCCACCGACTGGGAATTGATCCTGACCGCGGGATGTACCGAAGACATGTACCGGGACATCGACGTGGAAAGAGACCTGATCCACATCCGGGAAATCACCTACAATTCGGATTATGAAGAAAATTACCTTCGCCATTTCGATATTACCATTCCCGTCATACACAAGGGTTCTCCCCTGGCATATGTGCTGATTGGCGATATTGACGAAGAAGAGAAAGGAATGAGCCCTACCATCAAGCACCTGCATTTTATCCAGACCCTTTCCAATATCATCATGGTGGCCATCGAAAATATCCGCCTTTTTAATGAAAGCCTCCGGCAGGAAGCCATCAGGAAAGAGCTGGAGCTGGCATCGAGAATGCAGACCATGCTCATTCCCAACAACGAAACCCTTCCCCGCACCGACAAAATATGGGTTTCGGCATTTTATCACCCGCATTACGACGTGGGGGGAGACTATTACGATTGCCTCCGCCTGAGTGAACACGAGGTGGGTTTTCTTATCGCCGATGTGTCGGGAAAAGGCATCTCCGCCGCCCTGCTCATGTCGAACTTCCAGGCCAACCTCCGCGCCCTGTTCACAGCCGATATCCCCCTGGAAGACCTGATCAGGATACTGAATCAGAGGGTAATAGAGAATGCCAACGGGGAAAAGTTCATCACCCTGTTTGTGGCCAAGTACCATACCGGTTTCCGCAAGCTCGAATTCATCAATGCCGCTCACAACCCGCCGGTTTTCTTCGACGGGATGAACAAAAACCTCACCAAGCTCGAAACCAGCTGCCTGGGCGTCGGGATGCTCGATCATATTCCCCGCATCGATACAGGCGAATTCACCGTGAGCCCGGGGTCAAAAATCATTTGCTACACCGACGGGCTTTCCGAACTGCGCGATGAGAACGACCAGGAGATGGGAACACGTGCCATCGAAGCCTGCATCAGCAACGGACGAAGCATTGAGGAAAACATCAAAGGGATCATTGAGAGCCAGAACATCCTTACCGGCAACAACAATATATTCGACGACATTACCCTGATCGGGGCCCAGTTTTTTTAGTCTGTCGTATCCCGTTTCTTTCCCACCATCATCACACTCACATAATCTCCGGCCTGTTCAGGGGATATGACCTGAAACTTCCCTGCGTATCCGGGTTCCGTATGGTTGGTATAAACCCGGTGAATGATCCCGGTGGATACACCGGACAGAACAGCTTCCACTTCATCCTCCGGGTACACAAACATCTCCATCCGAAATCCCTGTCCTATCCCTGCCAGGGCCAGCCGTTCCCTGATTCGTAACACCGTGCGCAACCGGTCAAACACAGGCCGTTTTCTCCTGTCGGCCACCGGCACCTGAAACAGAAGAATCCCTCCCGGTTTCAGTACCCTCGCCATCTCCCGCAGATAATTTTTCCCTTCTTCCACAGGAATATGCTGCAGTACGAGGACAGAAAGAATAAAATCAAAGGTGTTATTCCCGAACAGGGACAAACCGGGCTGGTCATGATGCACAAAACGGATGGTGCTATTTTCACCGGCATGGTATTCCCGGGCCAGACCGATCATAGCAGCCGATGCATCCACCCCGGTCACCGTAGAAAAATACCCGGCCATGGCCCGGCTCAACCTTCCCACACCACAACCAAAATCCAGGGCCTTCCCATTCCGTGGCAGGGCAATATTTTGTTCCGACAGATACCTTACAAGGCTTCCCCATTCCCCCCTTCCGGTTTCGAAAAATTCCTCCCTGCCCCATTTCCCGTCTTTCCGGTCAGGATGGGTACAGATGGACCATAACGGATCGGCACGGGCAATCCCCTCCCAGTTCCTGAGGTATCTTCGTTTATTCATGAATCAGGATTATTTCCTTCCTGCGCAGTCTCCGGGGATATCCCACGGGTATGATAGATATCCAGAGCCACCAGCATGGACATAAATCCCCAGAACAAAGCCGATGCCTTGTCGGTATGCAGAAAATTGTTCAGGAACCCGTGGGTAAAATACGTCACCAGCCCCAGCAACAGGGTCAGTGCCAGGGTGCTGACCGGTTTATCCCTGGCCTGACGCATCACACGCAAACCGGTAAAAACCGATACACCGACCAGGGCCAGCACAGTCAATAAGCCGGGGAATCCCGATTCCGAGAGCGGGCCCATGTACTCGCTGTGTGCATTCCCCAGATCCCCGAAATTGGTGCTGATGTATGTTCTTTCCTTTTTCATCTGGAAACCCGCATAATTGAACTGGTATGTTCCGGGGCCCCAGCCGTACACCGGTTTTTCCCTGAACATCCGCCAGGCCGATTTCCATCGGTTGATCCGTTCGGCATTCGATGCATCGCTTGTAATGTTGGTGATCGATCGCACATGGGTGGCAAAATCGGTGGAAGAAGTTTCCTTATTCGCTTCCAGTTTCATCTTGATCTCCGCGCGGTACATGAACAGGAATGCCGTGCCGGTCAGCAAAACCACCACCATCGATGTGAGTGAGACCCTGAACCTGATCAGCAGGAATACCACAACAGCCGCCGCCAGGCTTACCCAGGCCGCCCGGGTATAAGAGAACACCAGGGCCACCAGAAAGATCGTCAGAAACATCCCCGGGATGATCCTGTGCGGTTTTTTCCCGTTCCGGCCAGAAACAAAGCCGGCCAGAACCGGAATGAGGAACGCCAGAGCGGCTCCGTATGCGGTATGGTCATTATAGAAGGGATGGACGGTGGAATGCGAGGCCTGCTGGTTGAAAAGTCCGTACTGATATTGTTTGAACAGGGTGTAGAAAATCACTATAGTCAGCGACAGGATATATGCCCAGAGGTATTTTTTTATGTTCCTGAAATCCCTGAACACATGGGCCGCTACAAAAAAGTACCCGGTAACGAACCACATCCGCGCCAGGGTGTGCTTGACGGAAACCAGCGGCAGGGTACTGGTCAGGCTGGTCACCACCATCCAGAACAGATAGATATAGATCACCACAGCCAGCGGATGAAGGAGGATATGCAGATCGGCACTCTTTTCCCTGATCACTTTTAGTATAAAAAGGATCATGACACCTGCCAGCAGCGGTTCGGTGGGAAGAAACAGATCCACTCCGATATCCCCCACCAGGTGTTTCAGAGGAATGGAAAGAGGGGTAAAAAAAACAATGATCAGCAGCAGCCTGTCGAGGGAAAGAAAAGCAATGACCACAAGCAGCAGGGCCACCGGCAGCAGGTTCAGCACATACACATCCCGGGTCATCAGCCACAGGTTTACGGCCAGAAAAAGCAGCACGGCCGGATAAACCAGTATGTTTCGGATAGCAAGGTTCACCGGTTGAATCTAATATTTCCGGTTTCTGATCCCTTCAATCAGGGCCAGCAACAGCAGGGCCAGCACAAAGGTGCTGAGCATGGCCGAAAGCACGATAATGCTCCGCCGGGGATAGGCTTTCTTTTCAGCCTCCCAGGCTTTCGATACCACAAACGTATGCGGCAGGGTTTGCTCGGCATCGACTTTCGCCTGGAGATACATGGTTTTCAGGTGGCTGAGCCTTTCCTTTTCCAGCCTCAGAAAATCCTGCAACCCCTGGTAGGCCTGGCCGTATCCTGCCAGCTCCCGGAGCTTTTTTTCCAGCCCTCCGGCAAGTGATTGATCCCCCGATGCCATGGCATTCACATAGGCCCGGCTCAGTGCTTTTGATTGTTCCTCGTAATCGTACACACCCAGCTTCCGTAAACTGACCAGAGAATCCTCCATAGTTCTGATCTCGTTCTGCAGGTTTTCGTATTCCCGTTTTACAAGCAAAAAAGCCTCCCGCGCCTTTTCACGCTGCATATCGTATATGGTGGAATCGATCAGGGCTGCAATGGTATTGGCCATATCGGCAGCTACCCCGGGATCGGTATCCAGCACCCTGATCTCAATGGACATGAACTCGGTTTTCCGGAAGGAAATATTATCGTTCATTTCGGAATAAAGCTCAGAATACCGGTATTTGGAATCCGGATCGATCTGATAATGGTCAAACAGGTTGAACCGGTCCACGAGTTCCTGCCTGATCCGGTCGGAATACAGGATCTGCAGCATTCTTTCCACTTCCTCCTCCTCGCCGAATTCCAGAAGATCGTTGGTGGCAAACTGGCTGGTGGATAACAGAGCCTCTGACACCGAGGTGGATGAAGAAGGGAAAAGAACCACCGTAGACGCATATTTGGGTGTGATCAGCAGGGAAACAACAGCCGACACAACCGCGGCAATACCGGTAAGAATGAGGAGGGGAACCCGTTTCCCCCAGATAAAAACCAGCAGGTTCCCTGAACGGAAGGAAAAAGGATCCTGGTTCATGGGCCAATGGATTGATTCAATGCATGTATAACGTCAGTCGGCCACTTTTAGTAAGTGGTAGTTCTTTTTTCCTTTCTGCACCAGAAGATATTTTCCGTTCAGCAGGTGAGCGGCGGTAACCGTTAATTCGGGAGACCCCACCTTTTCCCTGTTCAGACTCAGGCCTCCTCCTTTGATCATCCGGCGGCACTCGCCCTTGGAAGGGAAAACGCCCGTATGTTCACCCAGCAGTTCTACCACATTGACCCCTTTTTCAAGCAAGGGGAGGCCGATCTCATCCACGGGCACTCCTTCGAAAACGTTCAGAAAGGTTTTTTCATCCATGCGCCGGAGCGATTCGGTGGTACCCTGCCCGAAAAGGATGGCCGAGGCTTCCACTACTTTCCGGGTTTCTTCGGCCGAATGAACCATGGTGGTCACCTGGCAGGCCAACTCCTTTTGCAGGATCCGTTTGTGCGGTTGCCGCCTGTGTTCCTCAGTCAGTTGTTCGATCCGCTCCCTGCCGAGACCGGTAAAAATTTTGATATACTTTTCCGCATCGGCATCGGAAACATTCAGCCAGAACTGATAGAACTTATAAGGCGAGGTTTTCCCCGGGTCAAGCCACACATTCCCGTCTTCGGTTTTCCCGAATTTTCCTCCGTCGGATTTGGTGATCAGGGGACAGGTAAGGGCATAGGCTTCCCCGCCCAGTTTCCGCCGGATCAGTTCGGTGCCGGTCACGATGTTTCCCCACTGGTCGCTCCCCCCCATTTGCAGCTTGCAGTTCTTTTCCTGAAAAAGGTGCAGAAAATCGGTTCCCTGTACCAGCTGATAGGAGAATTCGGTAAACGACATCCCCGATGTGGCATCTTCTCCCAGGCGTTTTTTCACCGAATCTTTCGACATCATGTAATTGACCGTGATGTGCTTTCCGATATCCCGGATGAAGCCCAGGAAGGTATACTCCTTCATCCAGTCGTAATTATTCACCATTTCGGCCGCATTGGCTCTGGAAGGATCAAAATCCAGGAAGCGGGCCAGCTGCTGCTTCAGCTTTTCCTGATTATGCCGCAGGGTTTTTTCATCCAGCAGGTTCCTTTCCAGCGATTTTCCCGAAGGATCCCCGATCATGCCCGTAGCCCCGCCAATCAGCACAATGGGTTTGTGTCCGCAAGCCTGGAAATGCTTCAGCATCATCACGCTCACCAGGTGGCCTATGTGCAGGGAATCGGCCGTAGGATCGATACCCACATAGGCCGTCGTCATTTCTTTCTCCACCAGTTCTTCGGTTCCGGGGGTCATATCGTGTATCATCCCCCTCCATCGCAGTTCTTCAACAAAATTCATGGTTGCGGATATTTCTGCAAAGATAGCAATTGCAGTTAATTAACCCGTACCGGCCGTCCGTTTACACCCGTATTTCTTCGTCCGTTTCTTCTTTCCGGATGTGATCCCTGATCTCTTCAAAGTTCAGATAAGGAAACAGGGCCGGGGCAAACGACGAGACCGGACCGTACAGCACCGATTGCTCCCTGTCTTCTGAAGGAATAAACCGGGCGTTTTTGTCGATGCCATTGACAACAACCAGGATGATGCTCAGAATAAAGCCCATCTTAGCCACGCCGAACACCACTCCCAGTATGCGGTTGAAAGGGCCCAGGGCCACAGCCCGCACCAGTTTGTCGACTAACCTGGCCACCAAATGAACCCCGATGACTATCACAATGAAGGTAATGGCAAATGAGATCACGGGAAGATAGGGAGAGGTCCATTCCAACTGGCGGGTCAACACATCGGCCGTGAACCACGAAAACCGGATAGCGCCCCATATTCCCAGGATCAGGGCCGCCAGGGACGCCACCTCAATCACCAGACCTTTTGTAAATCCCCGGTAAACAGCCCATAAAAGGGGAATGGCCAGAATGATATCGAGATAGTTCATAAAAACGGTTTTGACAAAAATAGGGAAAATTATTGGCGACCAACTCGGCGTTTACCGGTTATTTTGCATTTATTTATATATTACCAATCATATATTTTATGCAATATACTCTTGCACTGATTTTTACTACGTTGATATCTACGTAGGTATCTACGTAGTTACCTACGTAGTTAGATAATGCAATGAACCCCCGGTATCTTATTTCTATGAAATACCATCCGGAAGGTGAAAGAGAAAAACCCGGGGGATACCTTTCCCCGGAGATTTTAGAGTTTTCCCGGTGGGAGGAGCTGAAGAGGGATCCTTCCATGGTGGAAAGCGTCCCCCTGATCCGGTCACCCTATCATGCGGAAAGGCATATCCGGGGTTAATGGATCAGGTAGCTGAACGAGAAGCATACCAGATACTGATTTGGTCTGATAAATTGTTTTCCGTAACTTGATTGGTTTATCACACAAACCAACCCATGAAACGTTTTCTATTGCTTATCGGTTTCGGATTCATCCTGCCAGCACTCACCGCCCAGGTGCCGGAAACCATCCATTATCAGGCTGTTATCCGGGATCCGTCCGGGAATCCGTTAGCCGGACACAACGTCAGCCTCAGAATCCGCCTCCTTGCGGATGCACCTACGGGAACAGAGGTATTTACCGAAACCCATCAGGTGCAAACCAATGACCAGGGACTGGTTAGCCTGGAAATCGGTAACGGCACCATTTTGAACGGGGATCTCGGAAACATCGACTGGGCCGGTCACAGCTATTTCCTGGAACTATCCCTGGATGCCACTGGTGGGAATGATTATACACTGATGGGAACCAGTCAGCTACTCAGTGTCCCTTATGCTTTGCTGGCACGCGATGCGGTAAACACCGACGATGCCGATGCCGATCCTGAAAATGAACTGCAGGAGCTGGTTCTCAATGAAAATTTTCTATCCATCAGCCGTGGCAATGAAGTGGAGCTGCCTTCCGTGTGGACCAACACTCCGGACGGGATCAGCTACACGGCAGGAAAGGTGCTGATCGGGAATGAAACCGGCACCACCCAGCTCGAACTGCCGGACGATTTTGAAGCCGGCGGACGAAACCTGCTGATCGGCAACGACGCTTACCTTACCGACATTGACCGGCCAAACACCCTGGGTGTTTTCGGCGGGGAGGACTCCACGCTGGTAAGTATCCAACTCGGGAGTGACGGAGGATGGATCACCGGGAAGGACAGCATGCTGGGCATAGGAACCAATGAGCCGCAAGCCCTGCTGGATGTGGCGGTAATGAATGATTTTCCCGCACCGGGCCTGCACATCCGGATGCCCGATTACGACCGGCAGACACAGAACCACCTGGCTCTAGCCATATCCTCGGAATGGGCATCGGAATTCCGGCCGCGGGCCGATATTTTCCGACTGTACGATGAAGAAACCTCCCCGGTAATGGAACTTCTGAATCCGGCGTATAATTACCTGACTGCCCTTTCTCCCGGTTCTCTGTATCTTCGTGGTGAAAACGGAAACAATGTGAACCTGAACTGGGAAGAAGGGTTGATCCTGCAAACCAGCACCTCCGGGTACAACCTGACGGTTAATTCAGCATATCCCTTGTATTACAGGACATACTCAGGTTCCTGGACCGACCGGGTGAAAATCGACGGGCAGGGAAATGCCTATTTTGCAGGGAATTTGCAGGTGGACGGGACGCTTACCGGTAGCATTGAAATTGACACCGTGCATGTATCGCAAATTTCCGGGCTCCTGGGTGAAGGATACACCATGAATTTCCCGGATATTCTGAACAACCTGGCAGAAATGGAAATCGAAGGGATATCAACAACTGACAAGATGGTGATTATCAACAGCATTGGCCATGAAACCGAACGCATCACCACCCCGAACGGATACAGTGGCAGCGGCGAGCTGGTCTATCATGAAGAACCGGGCCTGACCATGGAGTATCCCCTGATTTTTGAAACCACCAATGAGTCTGACGCAAACAATATCAAGGCCTGGTTTGACGATCCTTCGGCAGTAACCCGTAATGCATCGGTGATTATTAAAAACCTGGCCGGAACAGAAACCAGTCGCTGGATTTTTTTCAGCTACCTGCCTGAAAGCTATGAAACCGGCAACGACGGCAGGACCCGTTTCACCATGGTGCACAACAGCCTTCCCGACAATGTGGCCGGTTGTTTCTGGGACGGTGTACTGGGAGGGGAGCATTCTTACAATCCGGAAACCGACAAGCTGGTGGAGATTGAAGGGGTTTCCACCGGGACCTGGTTCACACCTGCCGTTGAGGTAAACCTGGAAGAAAGGACCGTTACTCTCACCTGCGATTACAATGAGGGCCAGGATATTTCTGCCTGGGTATACAATACCGTTACCGGCAACGATCATGACCGGGCCATGTCGATCATTGAAACCACCGACGGGACGCCGGGTACCGAAATTATGCGGCACAACTATTTCGAGTGCATTCCCATCAAATACGAACACATTGACGGATTCGGCCTGAACGCAAAGCTCAAGGTGCGGGTTGTGATAGCGTACGGCTGGCGCGAGGAGGCTTAGAAAAGGCAAAACCGGTCTCTTTTTGATAAAAATCCGGAAAGCAGTATATTTGCATCCGGTTTGCGCAACACCCATTACGCTACCAGAACCCGGCCCCGTAGTTCAATGGATAGAACGGAGGTTTCCTAAACCTTAGATTCAGGTTCGATTCCTGGCGGGGCTACTAATACCCTCTGACATTCAGGGGGTTAGTTTTTTTATGTACGATTTATGTACTGGTAAGGAATGCGGTATTTACACCGCTTCCCTCAGTCTGGCATATACTTTCTCCAATAACAATCTCTTCACCACCCTTGAAAATTCATCATCATCCATCATCTTGGCGAAAAGTTCCTGATTTTGATCCATCCGGTTTATCAGCGTATTCAAAAATACCTCTTCAAAACCATATTTGAAATTGTCCATGGTGTTGTTCTTGGCTTGCTCTACCAGCTTTTCATGACCAACCAGTTC